>Ga0181524_10001280_pt1 | contig 29243 bp, 23 predicted proteins | sample PEATcosm2014_Bin_34_FD_119761 | JGI IMG/M metagenome (GOLD analysis project Ga0181524, IMG submission 119761) | Peatland microbial communities from MTU Mesocosm Facility, Houghton, MI, USA - PEATcosm2014_Bin05_60_metaG | ecosystem: Environmental > Terrestrial > Soil > Wetlands > Peat | place... | reverse complement strand
CTGGGTGTTGTTGAGCCGGGGAATTTTCTCCGTCTCGCGCGCGCCGGTGGAGGGCGACCAGTAGATGTCATTGTTGCCGGACATGCGGACGTAGATGCCGGCCTTCTTCAGTTCGGCGAAGTATTTGTCGAACTTGTTCATGCGGTCCGGGTCGAGCTCGGGCAGAGTGTAATGCTGTTGTCCTTTAGGCCCCGCAAAGCTTCCCTCGGTCTTGAGGAGGGCATCGCACAGAGAGTGGAAGCGCACTTCGTTGTAGCCGTACTTGCGCAGGATGTTGGCGTAGGATTGAGCCTTCTCAAGCGGGGGACAGAATCCCTCTTTGTCCGTGGTGACTCCCTTGAAGCGAACGGACCGGCCTGGCGCCTTCTCGAACTCGAGATTGTCGCCGACCGCGACGATCCAGCCGAGGCTGCCGGCCGGCGGCCGGAAGAACGTGAACGCGTCTTCCCAGGGCGCCGGCGTCATGCCGTCATCGTACTTGGGCTCCGGCGCAAACCAGCCCTCGACGCCGTTATCGTCCCAGGGTTGCCAATGCTCCTCTGCCGGCGGAAGCGCAGCGGCCGGCACATTGGCAGTTGGGATGAGCAGCAGAAATGCCAGCAGCAGCACGCTTGCAGCAGGCTGGAAGGACATTTCTTTCCTCTTCATCTGGTGATACAGGCAGATATCAACAGGGACTCGCTATAGCGCCCGCCCTCCATGCGACGGTCAGCCATCACAAGTCAGATTCTGTCCCTCAGAATCCCGTTTGTCAAGAAGGAATCGCGCAGCGAAGGGAATTTCCATGCTCCTCTTCCAGCCGTTCCGCTTGCTCCGTTGTAAGAATCACCCGTTTCAGCGGCCGAGTAAGCCTGCTGAATGCCCAGGTACGCGACCGCTCGTTCTTACAAGATATCGGTATCGCTCAGGGCGATTAACGCAGAGATGAGCATCTTTCTGCCGGCCATCTATCGCGCGTTGTGTCACGTTTCTTGACTATATCGGAATCAGCGTCAGACACTCGACATTGTCAGCACCTTTGTCGCGCAAAGCGGCAGTCTCGAAACCAATTGGTTTTGGAACACACCATCACCGCTTGCCTCGTCATCTCGTTCCTACGGTTTAGGGACGGAAGTGACATTTGGGTAGAACTTAATATAGTCATAAACGCCGGTTACCGTGTTCGTCGGCGGACCGCCGCCCCAGCTTGGTTTGCCCGACGTGGCGTTGCCGAAAATCCACACGCCATCGGCTGGAAGAACTACATCGCTGTTGGTAACAGTACGAACAATTCGGCCGTCCACGACAAAGGATAACGCTCCGGGGACCCACAGGAGGCCGTATCGGTGGTAGCCTTTGGACGGATTGAATGAAAGAGGTTGCGAGACGCTTATCCCCGAGGGATGAGTAGTTAGATGCACGGCGCCGGTGCCGTTTGAAGTAAGCCACGATTCATTCAGCAAGAATTCAAAATCAAACTCGCCGGGGCCATAAGTTCGGTTGCTGATTGTTCCGCCCGCCTGTATCAGGAAGAAGGCAATGACCCCTCCCGGCACTTGCGTCGGATCAACGAGTATTCGCGCCTCATAGTAACCGTAGCCATAGCCAGGCAGGACATTTGATGTGAACTCCGATCCTTGCAAGGGGCTGCCGGGAGATATGGCGAGGCTCAGGAAGCCGGTCGGGGGCTGGCCTTGGGTGGCGGGATCGGCCGTGGTAAACTGCGCAAGAGACGGCAGCAGCATGTTTCCGAGGGTTCCCGTCCATGGCCCGTTAATCATGAAGAGACCATCCGTCGTGGTTAGTCCCGTTGTTCCAGTTTGCGACGACGACCCGTTCGGAGGATAGAAGTCCTCGGTAAAAAGAGGAGCCTGCGCACACGAACCTGCCGATAGCAATAGCAGAATGCCAACGGACATCAGCATTGGATTTGGCCGTATAAACGACACGATTGTCCGACAGTTGTTTTGTTTCTGTGTGTTCATTATGTTTCTCCTTATTGTACAGAGTTGTGTGCTTATGGCCGCCTGCCATTTCAGGCAGGGCCGCTCACGACACTCTCTTCGCTGACGCCATCAGCTCTCGAGACTCGCGCTCGCTCTTGACTGACGTCAGAATGTAAACGCCTCGCGCGCCGAACCGCCGCACGAATCCCTCCACCGCATTCGCCGGCAAGTTCACGTGGAGCCCCTTGCCGCCCTTGCGAGGCGCTGCAGCGCCTCCAGCCGCGAGCGTCTCGCCCATGTGCTGCATCCTCCTGATGGATCATTGCATTGAAAGGCTTACTCAATGAGTGACACCATCCGGGAAGACTCGCGAACGGGCGAGCGCGTCGAGCTGCTTATTCCTTCCCGTCATTGGGCACGGATGTAACGGTTGGATAGAACTTTACCCAGTCGTAGACCGTCACTGCATCTTCTGTTGGGGGAAGGCCGCCCCAGTTTTTGTTGCCGGTCCAGCTATTCATCATGATATAGCCGGGCTCGCTGGCTACTCCCGGATCCTCGAAGCTGTAGACAATCTTTCCGTCAACGGTCCAGTCCAAGCGCGCAGGCTGCCAGAGAAACCCGTACCGGTGAAACCCTTTGGAGGGATTGAATGGAAGCTCCTGGTAGTGAACTTTGCTCCGGTTATCATCCAGGTGATAGTTCATGGTGACCTCGCCGCTGTCGGGAGAGGTGATCCATTTACCGTTGGTCAGGAACTCGAGATCCCATTCGGCCGGGCCATAGTTTTTTCGCTTCCAGAAAAACGAAGCGCAAACGCCCCTGTTTGTTGCAGGATCCCCGACGCTGGTTACTTTCATTTTTACTTCGTAATAGCCGTAGCCATAACACGGGCCCGAAGCGAGCGTCTGTATTTCAGCTCCATTCATCGCATTGGCTTTGGACTTAAAATGCATGAAGCCTTTGCTCTTCTCGCCAGGATAGGTCTCTGTAAAGGTGACGTTGGCGGGGTCGAACGTGTTTTCCCCGGTGGCTACCCAGATCCCGTTGATTTTCCAGAGGCCATCCTGCGATGTATTGTTGGTCCAGCCCGGATGAAAATCCTGAAAAAGAGCCGGTTTTACAGTTTCTCCCTGCCGAGGAGGCGTACCGGTTGTATCTCCAGGATCGCCATTGGCGCGCGATACCAGACTGAAAGATATGCATATCATCGCGACGAATAACACGGCAACAATAAGCATTGCAGTAAAATGCATCTTCGTGGTGATTGGATTCATGGCTTTCTTCCTTGCTCAAACTGACCGGTTCGGGACTATCTGATGCGGGATTTTCCGGATGGCTCTGCCCACGACCGTCATGGGCCTCTGATCTCAGTCAAGCATAGGACATCGTCCAATTCCCGGTACGCCAACAGCCCGGCATCCGACGTGACCCTCGAGCAGTGGAATTTGAGTTTCAACGTGCGGTCGAAATCGGCTTGAAGAGCGCCCTTGCAGCATTCGCCCATTCGATTCTCCCGACTTCCGTGTCCTAACGTTGAGAAAACCCTTGATTTATAGGGTCAGACTGTACATCACCGTATCGAGAATTGCAACTGCATCTGGCAAATCCGAGACAAGACCGGAAAATCGCCGGGAATCGACTTGACAGCGCGCACTTCGAGGCTACAATGCCACTTGTGGGAGCCGACTGTCCACGGAGGGACAGCCAAATGGTAAATCCCGATAGGGAAATCCCAATATGATTGGCACCGTGGATGGGGCTCATCGCGTAAAAGTGCAGCAGGTGACGGAGTAAAACTGACTTCGGAGCATGAGTATGCTGAATAAGAAGGATGTGGCAATTGTGCGGGAACTGGCCAAGCGCGCGGCAGAAATTGCCGCGCTGCCAGTACAGGGGGAAAAGCGGGTGTTGTGGCGCAAACTTAATGCGCGCAAACCGGCGCGTCCCATGGTGATGATAGACCAGATCTGCTGGAACGAAATGAACGTCGGCGATGAACTGGCCCTGATGTGCGCCGATGCGGAGTGCCGTGGGTACGAGGACTACCTCCGGCGAACGATCTACCAATGGAAGTATTTCCCCGTGGATATGGTGGTGGAACCCTTCATCAGAGTGCCCAAGGCGATTTGCAATAGTGGCTTCGGTATCGTGATACAAGATGAAACCGCCATCACCGACCCGACTAGCGCGGTTCTCGGCCACAAGTACCTAAACCAGTTTCAGGCCGAAGAGGACTTGGAGAAGATCCGCATGCCGCAAGTCAGCCACGATGCGGCCGAGACCGAACGCCGCCTGGCAGTGGCCCACGAGCTCTTCGACGGTCTGCTGGATGTGCGGCCGTCGGGCGCCGACCCCTACCTGTCGCTATGGGACCTCATCGCGATGTGGATGGGTGTGGAGAACGCATTGTACGCCCTGGCGGACAAGCCCGAGTTCATGCACCGCATGGTGGCCCGGTTGACGTACGGCTACTTGCGCATGCTCGATCAACTGGAGGAACAAGGACTCCTGTGCGAACCCCAGAGCCTGATCCACTGCACGGGCGCCTATACGGACGAGTTGCCCGCTCCAGGCTACGACCCACGGAAACCCCGCACGAAGGACCTTTGGATGTTCGGACTGGCCCAGATGTTCGCTACGGTCTCGCCCGGCATGTTCAAGGAATTCGAGGTCGCTTACGCCAGCCACATCTGCGAGCGCTTCGGCCTGGTCTACTACGGCTGTTGCGATCCGCTGGACGGTAAAATGGCCGAAGTTCGCATGATCCCGAATGTGCGCAAGGTCTCCATGAGTCCGTGGGTGAACGAAGAGCGCGGAGCGGCGGAGATCGGGCGCGACTTCGTCTACTCCCGGAAGCCCAGCCCCGCTCTGCTCGCTGGGGACCATTTCAGTCCGGAGAAAGTCCGCGCGGACCTGGCGGCGACGCGCGCGGTCTGCGAGAAATACGGATGCCCGCTGGAGTTCATCCTGAAGGACATCAGCACCGTGCGCTATGAGCCGCGGCGCCTTTTCGAGTGGGCGCGCATCGCCATGCAGGTCGCCGGCGGCTGACACCCGCTTTCATCATGGGGGATCCCGGTTTACATAGCTGCCATGGCGAGGTTCATGCTCTATTACGCGTTGGCGCATATGGTTCATATCACTCCTGTCACAGCGGCTTCCGGGCCACGAGCTTGTTGATCGGGTGTTCGTGCGGCAGGCTGTGAGGATGATGGTCTTTCAGCACGTAACTCTGCTTGCTGTGCGTCTTCCAGTCTTTATAGCAATCGTACAGTTCGCTTCATGGAACAGGCCAATACATAGCACCTTGAGGTCTTTGGGCAGCGGAAGGTGATGTGCATGACTCAGCCTTTCGCGTTGATATTGGCCGCGGGGCCGCCTATAATCGTGCCCAGCGGTCCTCCGGGAAATCCCGGCTGAGCCAAGGGCACCCATCTTCCGGAAAGGAGCGAAGAGATGAAGCGCGCGCCATCGCCGATGGTCGTCAAGGGAGAAGCGATTCCGAATATCCCCTGGGAAGAGAAGCCGGCGGAATGCAGCGCCGCGGTCTGGCGGTCCAGCCTGAATCCGATCGTCCCCCGCGACCTGCTGCCCAACTCGAACAGCATCTTCAACAGCGCGGTCGTCAAGTTCAAAGGCGAATTCGCCGGGGTGTTTCGGATGGACGCGACGACGCGCTTCCAGAATCTTATGAAGGGCAGCAGCAGCGACGGCATCCGCTGGAAGCTTGACCCGGAGCCGATAAAATTCATCTCGAACACGCCGGAGCGGTACTATTCCACAGGCTACGACCCGCGCGTGTGCTGGATCGAGGATCGGTACTACGTGACCTGGTGCAACCAATATCACGGCCCGACCATCGGCGTCGCTTGGACGCGAGACTTCGAAAAGTTCCACCTGCTCGAGAACGCCTTTCTGCCCTTCAACCGCAACGGCGTTCTTTTCCCACGCAGGATTCGCGGGAAATATGCGATGCTCAGCCGCCCCAGCGGTCCCGGACACAACACGTTCGGCTCGATATTCTACAGCGAAAGCCCGGACATGACTTACTGGGGGAAACATCGTCTGGTGATGGAGCCGCGATCCGGCTGGGACTCCGCGAAGATCGGCGCAGGCCCCACGCCCATCGAGACGAAGGAGGGCTGGCTGATGATCTACCATGGCGTTTTGATCTCGTGCAGCGGCTTCGTCTACAGCGCCGGCGCCGCGCTCCTGAACCTGGACGAGCCGTGGAAAGTCATCGCCCGGGCCAAACCGTATCTCTGGTCTCCGCAGAGGCTTTATGAATGCGTGGGCGATACGCCCAACGTCGTGTTCCCCTGCGCGGCCCTGTGCGACGCGCCGACTGGCCGGCTGGCTATTTATTACGGCTGCGCGGACACGTGCATCGGGCTGGCCTTCGCCCAGGTGGATGAATTGGTGGATTTCGTGAAAAAGAACGCAGGATAGACGTCCGGCGACGCGGCGAAAAACTCATGAGTCCTTTCAGCCGAATTTCCATTCTGCCGCGATGGCGCTCATCGCGCCGGCCGGCTGCGGCTCGACCGGCAGCATCATCTCGAAGATAAACCGGCTCTCAGAACCAACGCGAGCAAGAAGGTCTCCATCCCCGCCCAGAAGGACCTATGAATGGGAATGTCCCGAGCAATTCAGATAAACAAGACCGGTTCTCAGGGCGTGATTTCGGCGCGCATGGCGGCGCACAACGCTCGGAAACTACAGGCGACCTTCGCTGCGGCGTCCGTCATCGGCTCCGGAGCCGGAAGAGACGGGCGAGTCGGGGCCTCGCCGAAGTAGGCGGTGATGAAGTGCGGGTAATCAACCCAAGTGGTCTGGAGCATCCCGAAGCCGCGCGCTTCGCGGATGAGCTTGAGTTGCGCCAGGGCCACGTCGCTCTTGACCGACGGGCAGGCGATCACGCGGAAGCCTTTCTTCGCGAAGAAATCCGGCGTCGGCCAAGCCTTCTCATAATGCCAGTCGCAGATCACGATGTCTTTCGGCGCCCGGTCCACGGCCGGATGCGTGCCGTTTTCGGACGCCGCCCATTTGCCCATGCCGGTGGTCTTGCCGTCGAGGAACCGGTCGCCCCACATCCACATCGTGCGGCCTTGGGCCTTCAGGTGATCGTGGAGCAACGCCACCTCGGCGGCGAAGAGATCCGCCGGGTCCTTGCCGTGGCAGCGCGGGCAATCCGGGTCGGCGATGAGGAAAATCTCGTCCATTCCGCAATGAACCGCGTCGCTCTCGCACGCGTCGGCGAGTTCGTCCAGGAGATCGAACACGATCTCGTGCAGGCCGGGCGCCAGCGGACACCAACTGCGGCAATAGATGCCCGCGTTATCTGCCGGGAGTTTGGGCGTCTCGTCGAACTGCGGATGCTTCCGCAGCAACGCGAGAGTGGTTTTTCCCCACGATTGGTGGCCATAGCAGTTGAATCCCGGGATCAACTTCACGCCGGCGGAACGGCACGCCTTCGCGATCCGGCGCGTCGCGGCGCGGTCCATCGCGGCTTCATCGGCCAGCTCGGGATGCGACCGGAACCGGAAGGTGTAATCCAGCTCCAACACCAGCGTGTTAATCCCTTCCTTCGGCAACGCCTCGCGGATGAGCCGCTCGCATGCTGCCGCGTCCCTGGCTGTCATCTCCACGCTGTGGTCGGACGCCGCCAAGTGCAGTCCCCGGACCGGCAATGGTTGCATCATTCCTGCGATCTCCAAAAGGACACTTGATGTATGATCTCCCCGGAATACCACCCTCGGTTAACTCGTTCACACATGTCGCGCTCGTGAAATCCTCTCATTTCAGATGTTCCGACAGCCAAAGATATGCATATTGCCGAACGATGCTGGTCGTGTCATGCCCGTCGCCGTGGCAAAGAAGGCCCAATTTTGGCGAAGCGCCACACAATTCAAATACAAATCTGGCTTTCTCGAAGCATCGGAAATTGGCCTCGATCAGCGGGTTGCAGCCTATGGCGTCATTCCACGGTTCGATCATCAACACCGCCCGCGGCGCAATCAACGCAAGAAGTTCCTGGTAATCGAAGGAAGGTATTCCGGAACGAGCGATTTCCGCGTTCAGTCGCGAGCTGGGCGAATTAGGGGCCGCCCGATTGCGGAAGACATTGGTCAGATTCGGGGATACTCCCGTGGAGGCAACGGCGGCTTTGATTCGCTCGTCAAATGCCGCAAGGTAGACGACCGTCCGTCCGCCGAGCGAATTGCCGATGCATCCGAAACGAGCGGCATCCACCCCTTCGAATTTTGCCGCCACGTCCAGAGCGCACTGCTGAATCCAGAGCCTGGCTCCATCCAGCGACCAATCCGGAAACTTCGAATAGAACCATCGCTCAACTTCCGCCGGTTTGTGCGGGGCATTTCCCTCCCCAAAGCCGAATTGATCAACCGCTACCGTAACGCAACCACGTTGTGCCAGTTCGATCCCATAGGCCCGGTTGGGTTTGTTGTCAGGAGTTATAACATTCTTATGGGCAAGCTCGTGATCTGTCCCATGGATACACACCACCGCGGGCCTTTTCTCTTTGGGCTTAAGGTCCGCAGGCAATACCAGCACCCCATGCGTCAGATATCCCGGAATCGCCTCGAAGCGGATCCTCATCACGCGCAGGCCATGGGCTTGATACTCGCCCAGCAGTTCATAACTGCCCGTGAAAGCGAGTCCAGGAAACGAACCCATTGTGGCAAGGATGCGGTTCCTGATCTCTGCGCGCATGGCGCCCCATTCCGCCAGCGACGTTGATCTTGAGATGACATCTCTAAACATAGCATTACGCCAAAGGGCTGTTCCTGCTTCTAATGTGGCGTTCTGACCATCAGAATCCTGTTTGTCAGGGAGGCAGGCGGCCCTTGTTGCGACCGCTCAGGTCCCCATGTGGTAGATGTCCCTCGGCGCGTCATGCAGGATCGCCTGTATGATGGCACGCGCGTCGTCGAGGCTGTACCAGCCGCTCTGGACGCGCTCCACCAGGATCTCTCCCAGGACCTGCTTCACGAGCTTAAGCTTGGGATAACACCACTCCGCGTGATAGGCATCGGAGAAGAACCCGACGATCTTGCCCATGGGCACGGCATCCAGCCGCAGCTCGAGTGACTTGCGGATGAGCCGAGGGTAGAAGGTGTGCCACCAGTACCCCGCGACGCTAAGGTTGGGGAAATGTTTGGCGAGGATGGCGGTATCGTGGATGTAGACTTCCGAAGCCGTGCCGAGGTTGAAATGGAAGTCCTCGAACTGGCCGGCCAGGCGGGCCATGGCGACGGAGAAGCCCCCCCTCCAATGCGTCACCGAACGGTGCGGGGGGAAAACCTCGGCGCCGACGATCAGTTGAATCGTGCGGAGCGGTGTCGCGCGCAGGAGCTCCAGGGCGCGCGTCATGCCGAAGTAGGTAACGCTGCCCAGATCGTCCGGCGAAAGCGGCATCTCCTCCCGTGCCTGGGCGATGATCCGCGTCACCTCCCTGTCGCTCGCAAGCTGCGGGGTGATGTCGGGGAGCACCCAGGCGCCCAGGAACCGCAGCTCTTTGATCGGCAGCCGATGGAGGACCTTCTTCAATACGTCGGCGAAATCGGACGCGCTCCTCACCTCCCGACCGAGCAGCTTATCCAATTCCGAGAGCACCGCGCGCGGAGCACGCTTGCCGTCCGCGAGGTTGACCACTCCGAGGGCTTCAATCGCCGCCTCGATCCGGGGATTGCTGACTTTTCCTTTCCTCTGCACGGAGATGCAGCGCTCGATTCCGCAAAGTCCATCGAAGAGCCGATCCTGCCAGCCCTCTTCCCTGCCGCGGCGGGCGACGATCTCCGAAAGGCGTTCGACCCCGGCCGGGGTGAGCTCCTCACGGAAACCGTAGACATCCTCCAGCAGCCAGCGGAGCATCACGGCGATGGTCGAATTGCGAATGCGGGGGAGGAACGGCAATGCACGGCGGACGCGCTCCGCCGGCTCAAGGCCGGGGTCGGCCAGCTCGTGCGGGAGACCCGTGAGATTCGTCTCACGCTGATCCATGCCGGCCGAGATCAGCTCGATCCAGACGTGGTGATAGAGGAGGATGTCGGTAAGGTTGAGGGCGACGGGCTTACCGGGATTCAGGTGACAGTGCGGATCCATAGTTCGGGCGCCTTGGAGCGCCTTGGCAATCGTGCGGCGAACTTCGGTCTCGGTCATGTGACTGTGTGGCCCTCCGGAATCAGCGCCAAGCGCTCTTCCACGCCACGAATTGAGCGTCAATCAACCGCTTCAAGGCCGTACCACCACGTACAGAACGCAGATTATCCTTTCAGAAGTCAAGCGTATTCTGTATCACATCCCTTCAAAAGTCAAGGATGACCGCCCTGTCAAGCACCACCGGCACAGGCAGTTGCCTCGTTCGAATTCAGAGCAGCGACATCGGATCGTAGTTCACCGGTTGGAAGTCAAACGGCATGTTGAGCACGGCCGCGACGCTCGAGGGATGCCGGCAGCGCGAAATGCGAGGGGGATGCGTTTCGTCGCTGCGCAGAATCGTGACGCGCTCGAAGGGCGGCTTGAGCGGGATGATCCCGAACGATTCGTTCCGGGCGCGATCGCTGGCGCGCCGGGCCCCGGCCCGGATTCGTTTGCGCGCTTCTTCCGGCGGCAGATGGATGGCGGTGAGGTTGTGGTCCATGTACGCGGCCTGCGGCAGCGCATGACCCGGAACAGGGTTCGTTCCGCGCTTGACGGCCACGGCCTCGATGCCGGGGATCAGCGCCTGCGCCTCCCGCATGAACGCCTCGTCGCCAGAGCCGAAGATCGCCCGGATGCCGAGTTCGCTGGCACACATCGCGAGCTGACCAAACTCACCTACGGAGACGCCGTTGATGGATTCGTCCCGGTAGTGGAACCCCTGGGTGTGGGCCAGATGCGCGTTCAGCGCGCCGGCCTTGGCGTGCTGGCCGACCCAGGCGATGGCGTCGTACTTCCCTTCGTTCAGGAGCAACGGCCAAGGCCGCTCCCGCCAGCCGCGGATCAGTTGGACGGCAGGATGAAGGAGGGAAATGTCGATCCCGCCACAGCCGTGGCCGTCCCAGACGACGATTTCCGCCGCGCCGCCTTCCAGGAAGCCCTCCACGGCTGCGTTGACCTCCCGGGTGAGAAATTCCTTGGCCGTTTCATAATACCGGGACTGCGGCTCGCACCAGTCGTTGAAGTTGAGTACGCCGGCTACGCCCTCCAGGTCCGTCATTATATAGATGCGCATGTCTGTTTCCTCCAATCACCGCGAGGCTGACGAGGACCGGCAATCTGTTAGTGTCATGACGGTTTATCGGATCGCGACCGCTCTTCCCTTTGCCGCCGAGGCGTAGATTGCGTCAGTGATCTGCTGGACGATCAGCGCTTGCTCGAGAGAGGTCTTGGGCGGGCGCCCCTCGCGGATGGCCGCTGCGAAGTCCTGGACTGGGCCGGCGTGGTGCGTGTCCGAGGTTTCCTCCCCCTGCCAGAGCGTGCGAGTGGAAACGCCCGTATCCGGGGACGACTCGTCGGCAAAGATTTTCTTCTCCTTCGCCGGAATCATGTGCAGTCGTAAGGAGGCCTTCGTGCCCATGATGCGCCAGGAGTCTTCAGTCTTTGCCGCACAATACTCGCCGCGCTCGAACGAGATCATCTCTCCCCCTTCGCAGCGGATGATGGCGGCGAAATGCGTTTCCGCGTCCGAGCCGGGCGCCACGTGCGATAGAAGCTGCGGCGCAATCGTCCAAGTCTGCGCGAGGACGACCGTGGGCTTCAGCATCCACCCGCACAGACCCAGCAGATAGTCGAGGTCGTAGCAGCCCCAGTTCACCAGGATGCCGCCTCCGTTGAGGCTCTTGATCAGCCGCCAGGCCGGCGGCGCGCTCTTGGGCGCCCCCCCGTCCGACCCGATGCAACGGCACTGCACCGCGCGGATCGCCCCAAGCGCGCCGGAGGCGATGTACTTCGTGGCTGCCTCGGCCGACGGCTGGAACCGCATGCGCGACGAGCAGCATGCGGCAACGAGCCCCCCCCGCGCCGCGATCAGCTTCTTCACCTCTCGCGCGTTCATCGCCACCGGCTTTTCCGTCAGCACGTGTTTTCCCCTGGCGAAGGCTTTCAGCGCCAGTTTCGTCCGCGGCGCGGCCGGGACTGCCAGCACCACCGCTTCGACGCGTTTGTCCTTGATCAGCGCGCCGGCGCTCGCATAGACCGCCGGGACTCCAAAGGCCGCGGCGGTCTGTTTTGCCACCTCCTCGCGCACGTCGGCCACCGCGACCACCTCGATCTGCTGCGAGGCCTTCGCCGCTCTCAAATGATGTTGCGCAACCACGCCGCACCCGATCACACCAAGCCGTACAGGATCCATGATCTCACCTTTCCACCTGAGTTTTCCGAATAGAGACCGACGCACGATGACGCCGGCCTTCGTGGGGGATACTGACCGCGATTCACCACATGACGGTCGGGCATCATAATGTCGTATTCTGACGGCTCAGGCCGCCTCCGTCAAGCGATTCTTCGGCTTGCTTGACAACCGATACAATTTGAGGGTACAACCTCACTGAAATTCTGGGAGACAGACCCATGTTGAAACTGGGGACGTTCACGGTGGACTGCACGCCGCCGATCGGCGGCAAGATCTGGTTCGGCACGGATCAGAAGGCGACCGGCGTGAGAGACCCGCTCTATCTCCGCGGATTCGTGTTGGCCAGCGACACGACGCGCTATGTACTGGCAAGCCTGGACTACCTCGGCTTGATGAACAGCGCTTATGACATGCTCGCGGAGGCCCTGGCCGCAGCCGTGGAGATCCCTGCCGAGCAAGTGATTGTCCATTGTATCCAACAGCATGATACACCCCTGCTTGACCTCGAACTGGATCCGATCCTCCAACCGGAAATCTATTCCAGGTCCTGGTGGGCGGATGTGACCAGCCGGTGCGGCGAGGCCGCGCGCGCCTGTCTGCGTGATCTCAGACCCGTTGCCGCCGTAGGCCGCAGTGAGACGCGCCTGTATGGCTATGCCTCGAATCGCCGTGTCCTGGGGCCCGACGGCAAGATCAAGGGGAGCCGATGGAGCCGGTGCAACGACGAGAGCATCCGCAACGCACCGGTGGGGATCATTGATCCGATGTTGCGGACCGTGGCGTTTCGGGACGCTGCCGCCACGATCCTCGGCTCGATGACCTTCTACGCCACGCACCCACAGGTGTCCAGCGGAAGCGGCCGCTACAGCGCCGATGCGCCGGGCGAGGCGATGCGTATCGTCTCCAAACAGCGCCCCGGACTCCATGCCTTCTTCACGGGCCCAGGCGGCAACGTAACCGCCGGCAAGTACTCGTCGTTCAGCGACTTGGAGGGCAATCTGCTCACGTTCGGCAAGCGATTGGCCGACGGCATCCGGCTGAACTTCGACTCTCTGAACTGGGAACCCGTGACGCGCGCGGAATGGCGCGTCACCGCCTTCCCGTTCCCTGCCCAGCCGCGGATCCAGGAGAGATTGAAGGAGGTGTGCGCCAGCCCGGACGCCACGCGCGATCAGAAAATCGCCGCGGCGGCCGTCCTGTCGTGCGTTGCGTATCCGAAGAACGCCAGCTTCTCGCTCACGCTTCTCACTCTTGGGAGCGCGCGGATCCTTTGGGTGCCGTCAGAGCCCTTTGTCGAATACCAGCTCTTCGCGCAAAGCGTCTGTCCGGATCAGTTCATCGCCATGGCCGACAACTGCAGCTTGAACTTCTCGTATCTGCCGCTGGCCCGGCATTTCGACGAGGGCGGGTACGAGTCCACCACGTGGTGCTGGTGCAGCGGCGAATTCGAACCGCGGTTCAAGGCGGCCATCTCGGCGCTGCTGTCCGGAGCGCCCGGACAAACAGAAGCTTGACCTGAGCAAGGTGAAGGACATGAAAAACCGTCTCAGGCGATGCGTGGAAACCCTCTGCCTGGAGATAGGCGAGCGCCATCTCGGATCGCGTGGGGAGGCGGAAGCCGCGCGATACGTCGCCGGTGAGTTCGCGCGCCTCGGCTATGACGCCGTGTGCGAGGAATACCCTGCGCCAGGCTGGCGTTATGGCCGATACGGGTTGTCGCTGGCGGGCGGCCGGCGTTCTTTTCCGTGCTTCCCATGCTTCTATTCCGCCGCGGGGCGCGCGGAAGGAACGCTCCTGCCGATGGACGTGAGCGAGGCCAGGCGCGTCCTCAGCCTTAATCTGAAGGGGCGCATCTGCTTCGTCCGCGGCGCGTTCAAGAGCGTCCTCACCAGCAACGATCTGGCCGAGCGCCTGGAACGCCGGGGCGCAGCCGCGATGATCGTCACCAGCCCGTATCGGGATACATTCTCCACAAAGGTCGTCCGAACTCCGGCGCTCAGGACGCTTCCCGTGGTCACGGTCAGCATGGTGACCGCGATGGAGATGGCGCGCCATCTGCACAAGAGTTTTTCCGTGTTCGTTGAGGCGAAGACATTCCCCCACGTTTCGTGCAATGTGGTTGGGCGCGCGCGGGGAACCGCACTGCCCAAGGTGGTGATCGGAGCTCACATTGATACCGCGCCGGGCATCCCAGCGGCATTCGACAATGCCAGCGGCGTGGCGGCCGTCCTGGAGGCGGCGCGCCAACTCCGGCCGAAGATCCGCAACCGCCCCGTGGACTTCGTCGCCTTCAGCGGAGAGGAATTGGCTTGCCGGGGCGCCAAGGCCTATGGCCGGCGCCATCGGAGCGAGTTGCATGATCTGGCTTGGATGGGCTGCATTGACGGTGTCGGGAGGCTCCTAGGCCGACCGTTCGTCGCAGTAGGGCGGTCCGCCAAAATCAGAGCGATCGTCCGCGACGCCGTCGCCGGAACCGAGCGTCAAGTCTACGGATTCAGCCGCGGTAGTGACAACGGTTTCTTCCATGATCATGGCATCCCGAACGTGTGGTTTTATGAAGGATTCGACGACGGCTTTCTTCCCATCCACTCGCCGCTGGACGCCCCTGACATCATGGACTGGGAGCGGCTGGCGGAGACGGCGCAAACGGCCTGCGACGTGTTCGCGCGACTCCTGGCATCTTCGCCGGCGGACAGAAAATAGCGTCGTCGTCCGCGTCGAAAGACCCGATCAGTCTCATCCGCCAAGGACTTCGTTCGCCACGGCACGAGTCGCCGCGACCCATTTGCGCACCCGCTCCGTATCGCCTTGCACGGTCTCCACGTCCTTCAGGGTGATGTCCACGCAGCAGTCGTTGGCGCGGCAGGCCTCCAGGTCGCGCCGGAGAATGCGGCGGACGCGCTCCTCATCGAACCCGTAGCCGACCATGTCCGCCGGGCTGGGCCGGTAACTTAGCACATACTGGTCCCCGATCTGCTCGGCGCAGCGCGGCGTGTCCGCGAAAGGAGAGACCGCGATCCGCCGCAGATTGGGGATCTGGCGCAGCATGTCAATCTTCCGCGTCAGGTCCTCGCAGCAGCCGTACGCTGCCAAGCCGAAATTCTCCAGGATCGGTTTCTGGTAGCGCAGCAGGAACTCCTCGTGTTGTGCCGGTGAGACGAGAGCCATTTCCTGCGAGGCACAGAACCCCCAAAGCCGGCTGCGTCGAACACCGTTGGCGTTGGCGGCTGGGTCGGGCAGTTCCTCGGCGTAAGGCATGGACTGGTTTTGATGGTCGCACAGGCCCCAGTCGCCGGCGGCCTCCGCCTCCGCGTGCGTTTTCAAAACGCCGTCGCTGAGAAACCTGGAAAGGCGGTGGAGCCACGCGGGGTTGTCCGCCATGTCCAGCATGAAATGTTCGATGCCGCGCAGGTAGCCCAGGTCAGTGGAGAGGTCACCGGCAAACATTCGGTAGGCGGGGCCGCGGTCCAAGTTGACGGTGATGATGTCGCCCAGAATCTCCTTCAGCCGCTCGACGCGCTGCGCCGTCGCCGGCTCGTCAATCTCATGCCACGGCGTGCGCAGCTTCTCGATGTCCTCGAGGCGCTTCAGCGGGTAGACGACCTTGAACGAGCCGCCCGGCTGGCCGCTGCGCCTCCGCGCCACCTCCACACCCCAGCCGGTGCACTTGTGGACAGCCTTCACCGTGAGCCACGGCTCGAAAATCGAGTCATCGGCGAAGGTGTCCCAGAAAATAGCGTAGCGGAAAAACTCCTCCTGCACGCGCAGGAACGGATCCTCACAGACGCACTGGCACGCGGGCATCTCGTTCGAGGCGAAGGCGCGCACATAGATCAGTGTCCGCGTGCGCTTGAGGCTGTTGTGCCGGCGCCAGTCCGCGCGCCGCCGCTGCTGATCGGGGTTCCGACAAATTTCCATGTAGCGGCGGGCAATATCCCGCAGAATTTCTCTGTCATTGCTCATAATTGGATCGGCCGAGCAGTAAGGCAGTCAGGTTGGCCAGGAAAACACGATTGTCACAACAGAAGTACTGCACGTCTTTCGACAAACGATAGAAAGACTTACAGAAGCGCGAGTAATACGCCGGGTGGTCCTTGGGCGGCTCGCCGTGGGACCAATCCCAGTCGCCCTGGGGCTGAATGTCAACGATCACGATCTGATGGCCGCGAATGAAGGGGCGACGCTGTTGTTCGAGCAGATTATTAGCAACACTGTATGCCTTCTCAAACACCTGCGGACTCATGACGGCGGAGCCGATGGAGAGATAGACGCCGCCGCTGAGGTTAAGAACGCTGCCCGCAAAGACGCGGGCATCCGTGGCGCTGCTGCGGCCGAGGGCGGCGCCGCTGAACATTGGGTGATTGGTGATAATGTCGTATCCGATGCCCATGTGGACCGTCATCGGGACCTTGTTGCGCCAGGCACATGCCGCGACGGAGTACTGCTTGAAGGGATGGGGGACTTCGTATGGCCCCTTCGCGATACTGAACTGCTCCATCGCCAACAACAGGTCCGCTCGCGCACCGGAAAGCGCGTCCGCCGGGGCTTTGCCAACTTGCTCTGCCAGGGAGCGGGGATCGGGCAACGTCAGCCCGTTTTCGGCTATGAATTGACCCATCGCCTCACCGAGCCCCATGCCCATGGCGCCCGCGTAAAGCGCAACGAGGTTGAGATAGCGGCCGGTCTCGTCCCACATTCCGAAGCGGCCAACCGGCGCGTTGTCGCGCACGGATTCGCTGGAACAGCCCTGGTAGGCGAACTCCCAGTCGTGGATGACACCGGCCCCCTGCGTGGCCACGTGGGTGACGAAGCCGCCCTCGATCAGCGCGTTCACCAACGGTCCGGCGCCGTTCTTGATCAGGTGCGCGCCGTATGCCAGCATCACGGCTGCACCGCGCTTTCGGGCGGACCGGATGCGATCGGCAAGCATGTCCATCTTCGCTCTCAGTGGACCGGGATCAGAGGCAGGGCCGCCCGGGAGGATTTTCTGTCTCTCGATCTCGATCAGGTTCCTTCGCGCAGCCAGCGGGTACACCTTGATCTTCGCCGGTTCGATCTGGGGATAAGGCATGGTTAATGTTCCTTCAAGCTCAAGTGGTGTTTGGCGCGTCAGCGCTCACTTGAACTGCAGCAACCGCGCCAGAAGGTCAATCTGACTGAAGTCCGGAATGATGATGTCGGCGCCGGCCCGGATCAGGCGCGTGCGCTTCGCCGCATTGAGGCCGAAGCGCCGCAACTCGTCGCTGGCAACGCCCACCGCGATCCCGCCCCGCTTGCGGCTCTCGCGGATCTCCACGGGCCCGTCGCCGAAAACGGCGAACTGCGGACCGCTGAGGCCGTGCTCCCGGATGATGCGTTCAATGACGAGTTTCTTCGCCTCGACCTTGATGTCACCTACCGCGCCGAAGATGCGGCCTTCGAAAAGATGCGCATAACCCATCCCCTCGGCTTCGCCAGCCACGTCCGCCTGGTCGGTGCCGCTCGCCAGGTAGAGTTTAACGCCGCGCGCGTGCAGCATCTCCAGCATCGGGCGCGCGTTCTTGATCTGGAAGTCGCTCGCGTCGAGTTCGCCCCGGCCAAGCTTCTTGATGCGATGGCGGACCATGGCCAGGAGTTGCTCGTTGTAGAGGGATTTGTAACCGTGCATGTCGAGGATGTCGGCTTCGTTCACGCAGCCGAACTGGCGCGTCAGGTCCACCAATCCCTGCATCTGCACAAGGGTCTGCATGCCTGTTGTCTTGTCAATGAAGGCGCGGACGGTGTCAACGACCTTGTGATAGAGCGCCTCATCGGCAGTGTCGTACCGTGGGCCGAGAATGGCGCGGATCATCATCGGCTCCATGATCCGTTCCCAGCCTTGGCGCAACGTGGAGAGGGTGCCATCGTGGTCGAAAATCGCGTGCCGGATGGCGATTCTCCCGGGGAGATCGTGAACGACTTCGATCTCCGTGTCGTCGAGATACCTGGCGCGACGCGGATCATCGGCCAGTTCGGGGTGGTAGACGTAGTCCGGGTCCGTCCCGATAGCGAGTATCTCCTCCGGCGTGGCCGTTCCGGTGGTCTTCAGTTTCTGGACCGTCACGGCGGAGGCAAAGTTGGCCAGTTCAGCCGCTTCGAGCGGATCGGCCCCGGCAGCCAGGGCGGCGGCGATGGCCGAAACACTGGTGTCCCCCGCGCCCACGGGGTCCACCGGTTTGATGATCTGAATGGCGGAAATCTCATGCAGGGTATCCCCTACGCGCACCAGTGCGCCTCGGTCGCCACGCGAAAGGAACACGGGCTTGCCGGTCGCCGCGGCGATGCGTTCCGTGCAGTCGCGCGCTTCCTCCAAAAGCACCATCTGGTCGCGCGGCTTAGGTGTCCCGCACAGTCGCATCGCCTCATGAGCGCCCACCCGATAGATCACTCCGCGATTGGCCTCTTCTCTGTCACGGGAGTCCACGATGAAGAGCTTCTCCGGGTGCTCGGCCACCAGGCGATTGATGCCCGCAAGAATCCGGCCGGTGTTGACTCCACGGGGCAACTGCTGATTGCAGATCACCGCGTCCACCCGGGTCAGGATGGCGGCCAGCGTCTTCAGGAGCGCTTCCTCCGTCGCCGGCGCCAGAACATTCGCAACGCCGAAGTCCACTCTCCCTTGCTCGTCGTCCCCGACGAAGGGCTTGCAGTAGGCCGGCGTGATCCACTCAGCTCGCTGGGTGAGCATTCCGGAGACGTCTGCCCGCCGGACCTTGAGAAGCTCAACCATCTCGCGCCCGAAGAGGTCATCCCCGATGACCCCGACGGCGTGGACGCCGGCGACCCCCAGGTCAGAGAGATTGGCGACAATGTTCCCGGCGCCGCCCAGGCTGCAATATTGCCGGCGCACGGCTGAGGTGCGCTTGCCGGTCTCAATGGAGACCTCCGAGAGCGCCGGATCCAGCAGCCAGTACATATCGAGACAAAAGTCGCCGAAGACCGCAACGCGCGCCGACCCAATGCGCTCAAGCAAATCCCGTAGCCGAGACGGCGTCATGACGCTCACCTTCCCAAACTGCTTCCATTACGCACGCGTCAGTTCCCGCAGCTTCTTGACCGTGAGACAGGTTGCGCGCAGGGTGTGGTAGCAGATCTTCCAGTTGTGACCCATGTAATCCCACAGGACGTTGCCCTGGCGATCCAGCAGCGGGAACCATTCGCCCTGTTCCCAATTGATCATCTTCGTGAAAACGAAATCGTGGATGTTTTGGAAGGCTTGCAAGTACTTCTCCTCGCCGGTCAGGAGATAGGCATCGAGGAAGCCCACGAGGGCCTCCGCCTGCTGCCAGAACTCCTTGTTCGTTTCGGTGACCTGGCCCTCACGGAATCCCTCGACGAAGAGTCCGCCGCACTCCCAGTCCACTCCCCTCTCGCAGGTGTGCTCGAAGATCGGCCTCACGCGCGCCAGGCTCTTCTCGCGGGGGATGCCCAGGATGTCCAGCGCGTGCAGGTAGAGCCAGGCCAACTCGATGTTGTGCCCGTAGGAGGTAATTTCCACGGGTTTCTCCTTTGCGAAGCGATCCGACCCCCAGACGGTGCCGAGTTGGACGTTGGGAATGGGCGTCCAGTCGGCGAGGAACATGGAGATGCCCACGCCGCTCTCCGGATGGATCATGCGGTCGAAGATCAGCGCGATGATCTGTTCGAGCACCTGGCGATGGCGCAGATCGTGCGTCAGTTCGTACAGGGCGGTAAAGGCCTCCATCAGGTGCATGTGTACGTCGAGGGACTTGTTGACGTCGCCGTCTTGGCGCGCAACAGTTGGCTTGAATTGCCGGTCAAAGTGCTCGTAGAAACCCCCGTAGCGCACGTCGGCGGTCTTGCAGAGCAGCAAGTCGGCCAGGCGGACGGCCTCCTTCCTGGAGCGGTCCTCGCCAGTGAGGAGCGCGTGCTCGGCCAGGGCGTAGACCAGGAAGGAATGCCCGTAAACCACCTTGCTCATGTCCTTCGGGCGGCCGTCCTCTTCGACGATCCAGTAGTACCCATCGTATTCAGGGTCGCGGAAGTGCCTGAGGAGGAAGTCGATCCCCTGGCTGATCATCGCGCGCGAGCCGGTCCAGTCGAACCCGAGCCGCACGGCGTGCGAGAGAGCGAAGATACAGCGCCCTTGGCACAAGAGGGTCTTCTCGGTTACGGACGTGCGGCGACCGTTGCGATCGTAGTTGGTCTGGAATCCGCCGTATGTCGGTTCAACCGCACGCGCGATCCAGAAGGGAAGGAGCTTCTCACGCAGGTAGGTCTCCGTCTGTGTCAAACATGCGTTCAGATCGCGGGGCATATCCGGTAGCAGTTCATAGATGAATGCAGATCACTGGGTAGAGCGCCTTGCGCTATGTGACGTTCCGTTCCTACAAGTATCTGGCCATCGTCGCTCGGAGGTAGGCGACGTCACCGGCGATGAGCTTTCCCGTCTCCTCCAGGTTGTCCACAATATAGGAGTAATGCGTGCGGTACTCCCCGTGAATGCTGATCGGCTCTGTGTAGCCGACGGCCTTGAGCGCCTTGAGCACGGCCGGGACGTCCACCATTCCGTCGCGCAGAGGAACCCAGATTGGCTGGAATGAAAGCCCGCCTGTTTTGGGGTTGGCAAAGTACTCCTGTCGCGGGCTCTTGAGATTGACACTGTGCAGATACGGTCCCAGCAGCCCAAGGGCAAGTTCGAAGGGTTCACCCGAGAGCGTCAGGTGTCCCGGGTCACATTGCACGCCGACCCACTCGGGGTCGCAATCCTGCATCATGAGCAGGCAAGAAGAGACGTTGACGTCGAGGGTCATGCCGGAATGGTTCTGTATCGCCCCCTTGACGCCGTGCTTCTTCAGCAGCTTCTCCACGCCCGCGAGTTTTCGACGCGCCTCATCGAGGAGCCGCCGCGCATCACCCGCCTGGCCTGGCTTCGGCGAATAGCCCTCGAGGCGGATCTTCTTCACACCCACCGCCCTAATTGCGGCGAGCTGACGATCGCTCTCCTCGTTCGCCTCTTCGATGCCGGTGACAATACGTTCGAGGGCAAGACCATGATCCTCAAAGACCCTTCGGGCTTCGGGGAGCTTTGTCGGCGCCTCAGCCGGCCCGATCGGTGCGCCCGGCCGGCAGGGAAGATCAACCCCGTCCACCCCGACCTTTTTCAAGTGAGCCGCAAGTTCGGGAAGCGGCAAACCCTGACACCACTTGCAGAACGCAATGATCTTGTACATCGCTTAACGCCCTCCTGTAGTGCGGAATAACGCGACATTACGTCACACGACTTATTTCCACCACGATTTCCCATTTGACCGGCCTGCGGACGACTGGCCGCGTTCGAACATCAGATTTTAGCCTTAAAGTGTCCGCTGTCAAGTGGTCTCACGGCTGTTCTGAAAAACGATACGTCCATGTGTGGCTCTCACGCGCCTGACTGGAACGAGCATTCGGACTGGTTTGGCAGATACGAAGTCGAGAGCCCGGCAGCCTGGAGCCAACGAGAGTACGCGGCCAGCGAGAACGGCCGGGGGCCAGCGAGGTAGTGATTAACGGTCGAATGGTCGGGGGAAGACCAGCGCAGGAGAAGCATGGTGCGGCCGGCGGGGGCAAGGATGGAGCCGGCCTCGGCCTTCCCGTTGGCCGGGACGTTGCAGGGGCCGTCGAAGAGGCGCGCACCGGTATCCAAATCGGTCACCTGCAGGACGCCGGTGACCGGGCTAAGTGTGTCGTTGACGACAATGAGGCGATGGCGACCTTCCGCCGGCTCGGCGCAAATAGGGCACACGTCCGTCTGGGACCGTTTCACGAACAGATAAGCGAGCTTTTTGCAGCCGTAATAGTCAACGATGGCGTCGGAGATGATCGGCCAGCCGTCGCGGAGGTTCCACCAGATGATTCCGGTGCGGCGGAACTTGGCCTGGCGGAAGTGCTCGATAAAGAACTTGAGCGCCTCGGCCTGGGAAATCTGCGAGGCCAGGATGTAGCCATCCATGTCGGCAGGGACGGCGCCAAAGAGCACGGCAATCTGCGTGGCCATCAGGGTGATGCGGCCGTTGTGGCCGCTGAACGACGGAATGGGCCGGACCGAGCGGGTGAACCACTGGTCGTTGTCCTGCCAGGGCCACAGGTGCTCCGGGTCCATCATCCGGGCCAGCGATTCGCGGGCCGGGCACCCGTGGTAGCCGATCTCGGAGGCAAAGTGCGCCGGCGAGGACGTGTAGTAGGCGCCCTTGAAATCGTTGCGGGGTCCCCAGAGGTGGTCTTCAGGCTTGAGGTGCGCGTGGTTGCCGGCGGCGACGAGGGCGGGGCTGCGGTAGGGTGAACTAGGGAGGTAATCGCGCAACGGGTCGAGCCGCCGGACCGCGTCGGGCAGCACCTGGCGGGAGAGCCGGTCGGTATTCGGGTCGGCGCCGAAACCCGCCCAGGAGTGCGCTTCGTCAATCTCATTGTTGCCGGCCCAAAGGACCAGGGAGGGATGGTTGCGGAGCTTGGCGACGACGGCCTCGGCCTCGCGGCGGATGACGTGCGCGAAGGCGTCCGTCTGGGGATACAGGCAACAGGCCAGGGCAAAGTCCTGCCAGACCATGATGCCATGCTGGTCGCACAGGTCGAAAAACGCGTGATCTTCGTAGACGTTTCCCCCCCAGCAGCGGATCATGTTGCAGTTGAGGTCGGTGACCATGTCAAAGACAGCCGGAAGATGGCCGGCGTCGCGGGAGTGGAACGCATCCAGCGGCACCCAGTTAGTGCCGCGCACGAAAATGGGCAGGTTGTTGACCAGGAACAGGAACTCGCCCGGACGTTCGGGGGTGGTGATATCGGTGCGGCGGAGGTGGGCGGTACGGATGCCGATGCGGGTGGTCTGGGCGGCGAGGACGGCGCCGGCGGGATCGAGAAGCTCGACGGTGGCGTCATAGAGCGGCTGGAGGCCGTAGCCGCGGGGGAACCAGAGATCCACGTCGTCAAGGCGGAGATCAGCACGGTCGTGAGTGCAAAAGACGGGACGGTCGGAGGTGTGGACCGTGCGGCCCTCGCGGGCCAGCGACAAGCGGACCTGCCACCCAAAAATATCCGGCTGGTCGGTCACAAAGTCCCACGAGACGGTCACCGTGGCGGTGCGAGCGGCGGCGTCGGCGGCCAGAGTGCCCCAATACACGTAGTCAATTCGGGTGGGAGGAAGGATCAGCAACTCCACGTCCCGCCAAAGGCCGGCGGTGACGAGCCGCGGCATAATGTCCCAGCCGTACATGTGCGGGGCCTTGCGGATCGCCAGCGACTCCCATTTGCACCCGCGGGTCCACTCCCCCGGCACGATGTGATGCTCGCGGCCGGCTAGAACCGCCGAATCGAGCCGGACGACCAACTCGTTCTCGACGCCGGGCCGCAGGTGACCGGTGATGTCCACGTCATGGGAAACGAGCATGTTGGCGGCGCTCCCGACAGGCTGGCCGTTGAGGAAGATGGTCGCCATGCAGTCCAGACCGTGGAATCGGAGGATGGCCCGGTGGCCGGGCATGAGCGGTGAAGGGACAAAGGAGCGGCGATAGAACCAGCGATAGTGCTCGAACGGCAGGAGGTCGTATATGTGGTTGGCGTAGGAAGGTTCGTGAATCAGGCCCGCAGCGAGGAGGTCGAGTTCCACGTTGCCGGGGACGGTGGCGGGGATGGTGGGCCAAGAGGCGGCGGCGAGATCGGCCGGCGTGGTGGGCGCGGTCGGAGATTGGGGACCGTAGGTGAGCGACCATGTGCCGTTCAGGGGAAGGAAGTCTCCGGTTCTTGATCCGACATCTGACATTTGCGTTCTCCGGTTTATTCGTGAGTGAGGCGAAACCCTGTTCCTGTCCTGAACCGAGATCTCAGAGGGCCGCCCGCCACACGGCCGGCGGGCAAGCCCTCCTCACGACGGTCGGACATCCAAATGTTATATTCCGAGACCGTCTGCACGTCAACGCGATGAGACGGCTCGGAAATTTGATTCGTCCGGCGTAACGCTGGAATGCCCCTGAGTCACCGGCCGCCCGCGTTCCGCGCGGCCTCTACGAACGCAACCAGGTTCTCGACCGGAATATCGCCCTGGAGGGTGATTCCCGGTTCCAGAATGAACCCGCCGCCTTCGCCCAGGCGCTCCTGCAGGATGCGAACCTCGCGGCGGATGGCGTCGGGCGTGCCGCGCGGTAGAAGGTCCTGTGTACGAAGCCCGCCGCAGAGCGTCACGCGTTGTCCGAACTCCCGCTTGAGTTCGAAGACGTCCATCGCCTCCGGCTGGATCGGATGGAGGATGTCGAGACCGATGTCGAGCATGTCGCCAATGATCGTCCGCACGTTTCCGCAGGAATGGTGGAACACCGCGCGGCCGTGGCTCCTGGCGAAAGCGTAGATCTCGGCCAGTCGCGGCTTGATCATTCGCCGCCAGGCGGCTGGGCTCATCAAGAGCCCGCGTTGAGAGCCGTAGTCGTCGCTCACGGCCACGCCCTCGAACTCGAACCGCTCGAAAAGGACCTCCATGGCGCGCAGGATCTGCTCGGTCAACCGGCAGAGCAGTTCGTCCACGAAACGCGGATGATCGGACAGGTCCAACAGCACTTCCTGCATCCCGCGCATGAATGTGGCGCGCTCCCACAAGTCGCCGACCCACACGATGCGGAAATGTGAGGCATTGTTCCGGCACCAGGCACCGAGGTCGGTAAATCGCGCGGGCGACGCCAGGTCCGGGAAGGTATACCTGCTGAGGTCAGGCTCAGGCAGGCAGGGCTGGATCACCGAACCGCGGTCGAGTGCGCTCGTGCTCCAGAGAACGCCGAACTCGTCTCGTACCGTCGGTCCGAATTCGGCGGGTGAAGCATAAAGCGGTTTGATTGACTTCAGTGCGGTCATGCGAATCGGCAGGTCGAGGAAATCGTCCAAGTCAGTGAAGCCATAATGCCGCTGAAGGGCCGCACAGGCCGGCGGCGTGCACGACAGATTGTACGGCACAGGCCCGATCGGGGCGTGCGCCAGTGTCCGCCGGATCCACTCGCGGTGATCAGCGACGCTTCCGGCGCGCGCTGCGGTTGCCATTGCCATCTCACCTTCTCGGGAGAAGATCCCCCTTGGGGGAGCAGGACCTGTTTCCCCCTTCCGGCACGGTTAGTTTCCCCCTGCGTACCGCGCCGGTGCATCAGGAGCATAGTTCGCTCGTCAGCCGGTGTCAAGAAGAACGGGAGGCAATTTGCCCCTTCCCCCGTAACATGCGGCATGCTCGCGGCGGCGCGAGGAAGGCCCACGCCATGCGCAAAGAATGGGCGCGGATATTGCCGAAACCGGGCCGGTTGAGAGCCTCCGCGGGCATGTTATAATCCCGGCGGCGCGAGTCCATTGGTTAGGGGTTCCCAGCGGTGACATGGCGCGCGGTTCTAGCGGGGCTTGTCGCGGGCGCGTTCGTCTGCGCCTTCTGCTATTTCAACGACAACGTGATGCGCCAGACGATGTTCATCGGCAACAGCATGCCGATTTCGGTGTACGGGGGCCTGATCCTTTTCGTTCTTCTGATCAACCCGCTTCTGAAACGATGGGCGTTTTCGGCCGGCGAGCTGGCGGTGGCGCTGGCGTTGGTGTCGGTGATGTGCACCGTTCCCAGCTTGATGCGGACGTTTACGGCGATCCGTCTGCGCTGGCCGAAATGGCCGCTGCACCCGGTGCTGTTTCTGATTTGGAATACGTATGGCGGGAGGATGTTCGCGGCCTCCTTCCTTGGCGGATGGGGCATCAAGGTCCTGGTGACTCAGTACGCGGGAGCGTCCTGGTATCAGCGGCTCAAGCCGCTGATGTTCGGGCTGATTGCCGGGGAGATGCTCGGGGGACTCGTGCCGATTGCGATTGGATTCGTCTACTGGCTGGCGACGGGGCTGCCGCCGAAGGTCTTCAACATTCTTCCGCCCTAATCCCCTGTCAGGAACCGCATCCCGCTGCGCCACAGGACCTGGCGGCGGACATCGTCGGCGACGCGGGCGATCCTGAGCTGGTTAAGCACGGAGGATGGCGTTTGCAGCGGCCAAAGGCTGCAATAGAGAATTCGCTCTGCGGGAAATCTCTCCAACAGCCGGTCCATTCCCCACAGCATCGCTCTCATGCGCGACCAGTCAACCCATGTATCCGCGCGGTCATTGACGGCCTCGATCACGGCAGCCATTTCGGTGAATTCAAACCCGAGCACCGCCACCCTCAAGTCCCGCGTCTTTTCGAGGAACTGGGCCGCTTCCTTCGGCGGGACGGGAGGGAACTTGGCGATCCAATGCATGCGCTCGTCCTGAAGGCGGACATGGAGAGCCACGGGCAGACCGTATTCCCGCGCGGCGTCCGCAAGCATCCGGACGCCCGCGTCGCGCAGGCTGTACCGGTGATATCCCGGCGTCAACCGAATGCCTTTGATGCCGAGATCGCGAACCCCGCGCTCCAAGTCTTTCTGCCAGCCCGGAAATGAGGGATTGACTACCTGGAAAGGCACCGCCCATTTAAGGCGCGCGATCTCAGCGACGGTCCAACGCGTCGCCTGGAAGGCGTCCTCCCAGAAGACCTCTTCAAAGGCCGAGATGGCGGCGCATTTCACGCGGTTCCGCCGCGCCTGGGCTTGGAGGCCACTCAAACCGGCGGACGGCAGCGACCGGAACGGCCACGTCCCGAGAAAGCATCCCACGTCGCAGATCATGGCAGTAGTTCCTTGGCATTACGGTAGCAGATGCAGGCCTTCTCCTCGTCGGAAATGTGCGCGTCCTGGATCTTGCCGAGGTTGAAGGCTATGCCGTTGTCGGAGCCGAAGACCACACGCCCGGCCCCCAGCTCGCGGACCGCCGTATCCACCATTCCCGCCTCGCAATACGACCCGCTGATGTCCGTCCAGATGTTGGGAATGTCACGGATCGTCCAGACTCCCCGGATGTAGTCGCCGGCAATGTGCGCCATCACTATGCGGGCCTCCGGATAACGACGGGCCAGCGCCGCCACGTCCTCCGACCGCGACTCGTTCGGGCCATTGCCGACAGCGTTGTTGAAGGCATGCTGGAGGATCGGTATCTTGAGTTCAATGCACAGTTCGACAATCGGGAAGACCCGCCGGTCCGTGCACCGGACGGCGACCAACAGCTTGACCATACGCATGCCCAATTTGTCGTGACATCGGCGCAGTTCCTCCACTGCGCCCCTTCCATGCGTCGGATTCAGCATGGCCATTCCGCGAAAACGGCCCCTGGCCTGCTTCACCCACCGCGCAACCTGATTGTTCCCCTGACGAATCTGCTCCGGCGAGGGGCTGCGGGACGGCTCCGCGATGTGGCTGATTGCCAAGTACTCCGCGCCGAGGAGATCCGCCTCTTCCAGCATCCGCCGGGCGTCATCGTCCTCCCGGCCCGCCCACAGATGGGTGTGCAGGTCAATCAACTTGCCGCCGGGGACATGAACAGCAGCCCGCTTGCGTGATGTCATTCGTTGACTCCTGACTGTTCCGATGCGTGACCCGAAACCGGCGGTCCCGGATCATAGAGCGCCCAGCGCCTTGTCCATTCGCTCCAAGGTTTCGTTGATATCGGAATCCTGATGGCAAAAATTGACGTAGTTGACGAAGTAGAGGGAGAGGCCGTTGCGGTAGGCGGCGCGGAAGAGGCGATCCTTGAGCGCCGGATCCGCCTCCGGCTGCATGGAAAGCGCGGCGCACGGCGAGAGACCGAGAATTTCCGCGGGGAACCGGCGCCGCCGGAACAGCTCGTTCAGCCCGCCGCACAGCCGCTCAGACTTGCTCCGGATATGCCCGATCACGTCCCGCTGGCGGTAGGTGGCAATGGCGGCCTTTGCGGCGGCCAGCGAGAGCGTCTCGCCGCCGTACGTGGAGGAGACAACGGCCTTATCGAGCTTGTTCATGATTTCGGCCTTGCCGCAATAGACCGATAGCGGCATGCCGTTGGCCACGCCCTTGGCGAAGACCGCCAGGTCCGGCTTCACGCCGAAGTATTCCTGCACGCCTCCGATCGCAAGCCGGAACCCGGTCACAATCTCGTCGTAGATCAGGACGGTTCCATGCCGGGCCGTGAGGGCGCGGAGGAAGGGATAGAACGTTTTCCCCAAGGGCATCCGCTCGTAATCCGCGGCCACGACGAGGGCGGCGATCCGATCGCCGGATTGCTTGAACAACTCCTCCAGGGCTTCCGTGTCGTTCCAGGTTTGGCCGTGATGCAACGCGGCGAGGGCGGCGGGGACGCCGGGCGGGGCGGACTCGGCCGCGGCGCCGGGAAGAGTTCGGCCCCCGCTGGCCAGCGAATTGAGCCAGCCGTTGTAACCGATCTGCACGACATGGTCCCGGCCGGTGTGGCACCGAGCCAGGCGGATGCACGCGGCGACCGCCTCGCCGCCGGTCTTCAGGAACCGCACGCGCTCGGCGCAGGGAATGCACTCCGTGAGCATTTCTGCAACTTCGCATTCGAGCGGATGCGGATGGCCGAAGATGATCCCGTTCTCCAGTTGCCTGCGGATCGCCTCGTCCACAGCGGGGAACTGATAGCCGAGGGTCACGGGGCCGAGCGAATTCCGATAGTCAATGTACTCGCGTCCGTCGGCGTCCCAGACCCGGCAGCCCCTTCCCCGAACGATCACGCCCGGTTCGTCAGGCATCAACCGCGGCGCCTTCGAGCACGTGCTGCTGCCCCACGGCATCACCCGTCGCAGCCGGTCCGCCCATTCCTCTGATTTGCTCATGCCGCGTCGCTTCCAGTCCCTGAGTTCACCCGGGATTTGCGACATGGCCGCCCTCCTCAGGGCGGCCAGGCATCAAATACCATATACTGATGACTAAGTACAGCCTTTCGCAAGTCCGAGTGGACTTGCAAAAGGCTGTACTTCCACAGGGGCTTCGCCCCTATGGCGCTCCAAGACGCTCCTTCCCGTCGCGTCTTTCCGCTGTAACCCCTTGGAGGGCCTTGCGCGGCCCTCCAAACCTCCCGCGCCGTACAACATTTCAG
>Ga0181524_10001278_pt1 | contig 29285 bp, 24 predicted proteins | sample PEATcosm2014_Bin_34_FD_119761 | JGI IMG/M metagenome (GOLD analysis project Ga0181524, IMG submission 119761) | Peatland microbial communities from MTU Mesocosm Facility, Houghton, MI, USA - PEATcosm2014_Bin05_60_metaG | ecosystem: Environmental > Terrestrial > Soil > Wetlands > Peat | place... | reverse complement strand
GAGTACGTGGTTCGTTCTCAGACTTCACTACGGTCCTTGCGCTAATGTTACGTTGTTCTCGTCGGTTAAGGAACCAGACATCCCGCCATCATACCAGAATGGTGGTACAGTCAAGATGCGCCCTGTTCTGATGTTCTGACCGCATCCTGCTTTTGAGATTGACTACGGGCCAGCCATCTGGCAGTAGTGGGCAAGAGCCGTGAAATATGCGTGAATATGAGCGGGCTGACTTTGTCTCGTCATGAACCGTCGTGAAATGCTGAAGGCCGCTTCGGCGGCCGCACTGGGGCTGATTACCGTCCCTTTTGGTTGGACGGCCGCCGCGGAACCAAAAAGGAAGAAGGTGCTCTATTTTACCCTGAGCGGCGGGTTCGAACACTCGGTCGTTCACCGCACGGGCGGTGAATTGAGCCATTCGGAACGTGTCCTCACAGAAATGGGCAAATGGGCCGGGTTCGACGTTGAGTGTACCCAGGACGGAGGGGTCTTCGACAGAGACCTTGACCCGTATGACGCCATTGCGTTCTTCACGAGCGGAGACCTGATCGCGCCCCAGGGCAACGGAACACCGATGACCCCTGGCGGCAAGCAGCGGTTGCTGGAGGCAATCGCCGCCGGCAAGGGTTTTGTGGCGTTCCATGCTTCCACCGATTCTTTCCACTCGAAGGGTCCAAGGGACCAAATCCAGACCGAGGTAGATCCTTATATTGCCATGTTGGGGGGCGAATTTGTGGTCCACGGCCCGCAGCAGGAGGCCTCGCTCATTATCGCTTCGCACTTCCCGGGCACGGACCGAATCGGGTGCGCCGAGGGGATCGCCTTTATGGAGGAATGGTATGCGCAAAAGAACTTCGCCAAAGACCTGCACGTGATCCTGGTGCAGGAGACCAAGCTGATGAAGGGCGACTGCTACCGGCGCCCGGATTATCCAAACACCTGGGCCCGCCGCCACGGCAAAGGCCGGGTTTTCTATACGGCCCTTGGACATCGCGAGGATATGTGGACGAACCCGTTCTTTCAGGCCATCACGCTGGGAGGAATCGCCTGGGCGCTGGGCAATGTCCAGGCCAAGGCCGAGCCGAACATCGCCCAGGTAACCCCGAACGCAAACCAATTGAAGAGCTGAGAGGGTGTTTATGAATCAAGATGGCATTAGCCGCCGGCAATTCGTCCAAACCACCGCGATGGCAGCGGCGGGCGCAACGGCAGGGGCCGGGGCGCTCTGTAATGCCATCGGCGGGGTTGCCCAGTCTCCCGACCCGGCCAAGACCCGCAGCTACAACCAAAACATGGAATACCGGCGGCTGGGCCGGACCGGGTTGATGGTCTCGGCGGTGAGCATCGGCGGCCACTGGAAGCAGATGCCCTTCGCGGACGGGAGCGCGGACTTCAAGAAGAACCGCCGTGAGGTGATGGCGGCCTGCATCGAGCATGGCATCAACTACGCCGATGCCTGCTGCGCCAGCGAGGTGGTGGTGTACGCCGAGGCCCTGGGGAAGAACCGCGAGAAGATTTATTTCGGATTCGATTGGTGGGGCGGGCGGGACCCGCAAATCGCCGGCTCGTTGGGCAAAATGAAGGAACAACTGGACATCGGACTGCGCGAGGCCAAGCTCGAGTACGTGGACCTCTGGCGGGTGACGATGCGCGAGCAGACCACTCTTAACAGCGAGAAAGAGATCGAGACGGTCATGGCGGCGCTGGAGTGGGCCAAGCAGACGGGCAAGGCCCGCTTTACCGGCATCTCCACTCACCATCGCCCCTGGATTGCGGAGGCCGTCGCGAAATATCCGCAGCTTGAAGTCGTGGTCACACCGTATAGCGCCGGCAGCAAGGAGAAACCGGTGGGCAGCATGTTTGAGGCCTTGCGGAAGTGCGATGTCGGCATGATCGGCATCAAGCCCTTTGCCAGTGGCAGCATCTTCAAGTCAGGCGGCAAACCCGATTCCCAGACCAAGCAGGAAGATGACGAGCGGGCGCGCCTGGCACTACGCTACGTCCTGTGCTGTGAGCCGCTCAGTTGCGCCATCCCAGGGTTGATTACCATTGACCAGGTCAAGAACGCCGCCGCCGCCGTCAAAGAGCGCCGCCAACTCGACCTTGCGGAGGTCGAGCGTTTCGATGCGCTGGTGCAAGATATGTGGGCGAATTTGCCGCCGAATTACCATTGGTTGCGCAACTGGGAGTGGGTGTAGGCGGCAAGAAGGCCAGACCCCGAAGGCCGAAAGAAGATCAAATTCAAATCCTGCGGAAAGACTTGGAGCAGACTGGCCGGCGGACCTGCTTAATCACCCGCGCAGCGGTGAGTAGGGCGGGCGCAACGGCGCGCACGGAGTGCCGCGCCCTGCCTCCTCCGGCTCGACCCGCCCGCCGTCAGTGACCGCGCCCCAGCCCAGCGCGCGGGGCCGCCGACCGGGCTCGGGGCGGCCTTTTCTTTCCCTGGACCGGGCGGCGTTCCGGCTGGGAGAGCGACTGGTATTCGAAGGGACCTCGTGGGTGTTCCATCGGGATGAGCACTGGGCGATCCTCGGGGCCAACGCCTCGGGCAAGTCGCTCCTGGCGGACGCGGTGCGGGGACGCTTGCCGCTGGCGCAGGGCGAGCTGCATTATCATTTCCGGGCGCCGCCGGGGTTTACGCCGGAAGAGGCGATTGGCCACGTTTCGTTCGAGACCCGGAAAGGGGAGGCGCATGACGCAGTGATGCAGTCGCGCTGGAACAGCGTCGAAGAGGAAGGCGCGTTGCGGGTGCGCGACTTCCTGGCGTATGAGCGGGTGATGGAGGCCAACCCGTTCGAGGTGACCGACCGGCACAAGAAGGGCCGGCAGCGTTTCGAGCGGCTGAGGCGCCGGGCTGTCGGCCTCTTAAGGGTCGAGCAGTTTCTGGAACGGACGCTTATTTCGTTGTCCAACGGCGAACGGCAACGGCTCGAGTTGGCGCGGGCGCTATGCCACCCGCTGCGCCTGCTTATCCTGGATGACCCGTTTGTGGGCCTGGATCGAGGGACGCGAGAACACTTCAAGCACCTGCTTGAGAGACTCATGCGCACGCGGCTGCGGGTGCTGTTGATCACGACGCGCATCGAGGACCTGCCCCCACAGGTGACGCACCTGTTGTGCGTCGGTCGATGCCGGGTCGTGGCCGCAGGCCCTCGGGCCGCGATTCTCTCGATGCGGCAATCCAAATCATTGCTGGCGCCGAGCCTGCCGATTCGGCCGGGGCGCGCCGGCGGAACGCCGCCTTCAGGCGGCAGCGGCCCCGTCCCGGCGCCCAGCCTGCCGATTCCAGCGGGTCGCGAGTTGGTGCGGTTGCGCGACGTTACCGTGCGCTACGGCCAGAGCACGATTCTGGAGGGCATAGACTGGACGGTGCGGGCCGGGGAAAGTTGGGCGCTGCTGGGGCCTAATGGTTCGGGCAAGACTACCTTGCTGAGCCTGATCCTGGGAGACAACCCCCAGGCCTACTCCAACCAGGTCGTCGTCTTCGGCCGGCGGCGGGGCAATGGGGAGTCCATCTGGGAAATCAAGCGGCGCATAGGCTCGGTGTCTCCGGAGCTGCACTTGCATTTCAATGACGCGGCTACCTGTATCGAGGTCGTGCTGTCGGGGTTCCACGACACGGTCGGCCTGTTCCATCGGCCGACCGCCCGGCAGCGCGCCCTGGCCCGCCAATGGCTGTCGAGGTTCGGGTTGATCCACCTGGCCCGCGCCCCTCTGTTTGCGCTTTCCGCAGGGTTGCAGCGGATGGTCTTGCTGGCCCGCGCGCTGGTGAAGGGGCCGCCGTTGTTGCTGCTGGATGAGCCGTGCCAGGGATTGGACCCGGCCCATCGCCGGGTCTTTGTGAAGGCCGTCGATGCCCTGCTTCGGGACGGAGCGGTGACGGCGGTCTATGTGACGCACCGCGAGGATGAGGTCCCGCCCTCCATTCGGCGGGTGCTGCGGTTTGGCGCCGCGAAAAAATGACGAGATCGTTCCGGCCCGCTTTTCTTGAGCGCCGACTGGTTTCAGGGCGCAACGGCGCGCACGAAGTGGCGCACCCTGCCTGCATCGGCTCGATCCGCCCGCCCTCAGTGACCGGTTTCTCTTTGGGGCTTTTGAGCTCCTATTTGGACGGGTATAGCGCCCAGGAGATGCCCGAGTTGGAGGCGAGGATGAAAACGGCGGCCAGCCCCAGCAGCACAAGCACGATCAGCGGAATGAGCCACCACTTTTTTTCCTGCTTGCAAAGCAGCCAGAATTCTCTCAACCACGATTTCACTGATGGACCGAGGGTATCAGTCAATGCACCAAAGCGCAAGGAATCCGTGGTGAATCTGTTCCTTTCGGCTACGGCTTTGCTGAGCTCGCTTCTTCGCATTTTGGCTTCCGGCCCTTACTTCCCTCGGGCCGCTTGCTCGTAGAACATGCGCACCGGGGCGCCGCCCATGGCGATGGCGCACCAGGCGGCTTCGTCCAATTCCGCCTGGGTGAGACCCAAATCCCGCGCCTTCTGCTGATGGGCGGCCAGGCAGGGAGCGCAGCGGCTATAGACGACCAGGCTAAAGAGGAGCAGTTCTTTGGTCCTGGCATCGAGGGCGCCCGGGGCCTGCGCGGCCTGGAGCAGCGCGCCAAAGGCCCGTTGGGCATCGGGCGTAGTGGTGGCCGGAGTTTTGGCCTCGAAAATGTCCGCGCAGCAATCGGCCGGGTGCTCGCCGGAATGAGTGGTTGAGTTCATGGCTGGAAGGGCGGGAGGGGTCGCCTCCGCGAGTTGAGTGTTGCTGCCGGGCTGGGGACTGATCGGCTCCTGATCGGCTTCCGAAAGGACAAGGTGTATCCGCCCGCGGGAGGTGCCCAGGAATTTACCTATGAGGAAGCCGTGGACAGCGCCTCGGACCAGGGCGTCTTGCAAGGCCCGGAGACGATGCGGCGCGATGGCGATCAACAGTCCGCCGGAGGTTTGAGCATCGCAGCCCAGGTGGACCAGGGCCTCCTCGACACCCGGTTCCACCTCGAGATCATCGCCGGCGAACTCGAGGTTCCGCTCGACGGCCCCGGGAATCACCCCCTCGCGCAGGGCCTCGAGCGCCCCCTCAAAGGCGGGGAGCGCGCGGGCGAAAACCTGGGCGGTCAGGCCGCCCTGCCGGGCCAGGCGCAGCAGGTGCCCGAAGAGACCGAACCCGGTGACATCCGTGCAGGCCGAGGCGCCGGCCTCTTTCATGGCCTGGGCGGCGGCGCGGTTGAGGGTGGCCATGGCGGCCTCGGCGGCGGCCAACCCGGCGGCAGGGTTGCGGCCCACCTGCCGGCAGAAGGCCAGCACACCCGTGCCCAACGGTTTGGTCAACACCAGAAGGTCGCCGGGACGCGGCGCGGCCAACGCGGCGGCGACCTCGGGGTCGATGACCCCGGTAACCGCAAAGCCGAGCTTGATCTCGTCATCTTTGATGCTGTGTCCGCCGATCAACGCCACCCCTGCCTCGCCCAGGGTTTCCATTGCCCCCGCAAGCATCCGGCACATGATTTCCCCATCCAGCGTTTCGGAGGGAAAGGCAAGGATGCTCAGCGCCGTTCGCGGTTGGCCGCCCATGGCATAGATGTCTGAAAGACAATTGGCCGCGCAGATGCGTCCGAACAGGCGCGGGTCATCGACGCACGGGGTGAACACGTCAACAGTCTGGACCAGGCACAGATTCTCGGCGATGCGGTAGATGGCGGCGTCATCCGCCGCCGCCAGGCCGGAGATTACGGCAGGGTCTTTGACCTCGGGCAGCCGCCCCAGCATCGCCTCGAGGTCCGCCGGGGCGATCTTGGAAGCGCACCCGGCATTCTTCACGAGGTTCGTGAGTCGGAGCTGGGAAAAATCAACCGGGTCGGGCCGTTCTCCGGCGCAGGGACAGATTTGCCGGTCTTGAAAAACGTCGCAAGGACACGGACGGCGCGGGTCGCATATACAGTGGCCCAGGCGTTGCGAGCGTTCCATCACGCGCCGGCGTTTGGCAATATCCATCTTCATTTCAACGCCTTTTTCGCCTCCACCCCAGGCGTGCGGTCATGCCCCGAGCGGACAGTGAAGCGGATTTTATCAAGATAATCGAGCAGCGGCACGGCATATTTGCGGCTCACGGCCAGCGCGTCGCGGAATTCCATGGTGGAGAAGGACGGTTTCCTGGCGAACAAGGCAAGGGCGGCCTGCTTGGCGGCCTCGAGGGCGTCGCGGTGGATGAAGCTGCGCTGGTCCAGGCGGACGAGGATGCCGCGCTCGGCAAGGAGGTGAATTATTCTTTCCAGCCGCTCCGGCGGTTGCGCAAGAGAAACGGCCAGTTCGGCGGCGGCGGGACCGGCCGAGCCTGCCTTCTGGAATGCGCGGGCAACCTCCTCGAACAGCGCCTGGTCGCGGTCCGGGAGCCGGGCCGTCCAGCCGGTGCGGGCAAAGACCGGGCCGGGGCGTTCGATTTGGTTGAGGTCCAGGAGGCGCTGGGCGGCGAGATCGCAGATTGCCGGATTTTCGCCGAGAATGGAAAAGAGTTCATCGCGGCTGGGCCCCGCGCGTTGGGGGTTGGCGTTGTGGAACGAGACGATAGCCGCCAGCATTTTTGCGGCGACCTCTTCGATAACGGCGCAGTGGGCAAGGGCGCCGCCCGCCAACGCGACGACCCGGCCCTGGGCGCGAAGGGCCTCGAGCAGCGCCGTCAATTCATCCGGGCGCAGCAGGCATTTCTTCTCGAGGTCGCGCAGGGGGAGAGGCTGGCGATTCTCTCGCAGCATCAGTTCGCACCAGGCGGACGGGTCGTCCAAGGCCTGGCGGCGGGCTGCCAGGGCGTCCAGGGTCCACTGCCTTCTCCGGCGGAGGCGCTGGTTGCTGACCCCCAGGATGCGTCCGCCCCCGACGGTAACCAGGCCGCTGTGTCCCGGCCCCGCCAGGTTGGCGCGCAGGACATAGCGCTCGCCGGGGACCAGCGGGAGCGGTTCGGCCAGGCGCAACTGGACCATCTGCCTTTGTCCGGCGTTCATCCGGGTCGTCTCGAGCATGGCGACCCGAGCGAGCACTGAGGCTGTGCCGATGTGCAGATGGGCTTCAATGAAGTCGTCGAGTTGGCCTTTCACCGAATCGAGAACGAGTAACTCCGCTTCGGCCATGGCCGCCGGCTCGGGGCCGGCGGAGGCGCAGAGGAGCATGCCGCGACGGACTTCCAGATGGTCGATCTCGGGCAGGTTGAGCGCGACACATTCCCCCGCCCGCGCTTCGCCGGCGTCTTCGCCATAGACCTGCATTCGCCGCACGTGCCCGCCCCGGCCCGGGGGCAGCAGCGTGAGCGTGTCGCCCAGGCCCACACGCCCGCGGGTCGGGATGCCGGTGATGACGGTGCCCGGGCCGCGGATAGTAAACACGTCCTCGACCCAGAGGCGGAACAGGCCCGAGGCGGGCCGCTCTTGGCAGGAGGCCACCGCCTCGTTCAGGGCGTCGAAGAAGCCCTCGAAACCCTCGCCGGTGATATTGGAGAGCGGGCAAACCGGGGCGTTGGCCAGGAAGGTGCCGGCCAGCAGCCGCCGCAAGTCCTCGATGACCGCCTGGCGGCGCTGCGGCTCGACCAGGTCGATTTTCGTCAACGCCACCACTCCATGGCGCAAGCCCATCAGCGTCAGGATGTGCAGGTGCTCGTGCGTCTGCGGCATGATGCCGTCGTCGGCGGCCACGACAAATATGACCAGGTCCAGGCCATGGGCGCCTGCCACCATGTTGCGGATGAAATCCACATGTCCGGGCACGTCCACAACGCCCACGACCCGCTCGTCGGCCAGCCGGCAGGGGGCGAAGCCCAGGTCAATGGTCAGGCCGCGCTGTTTCTCCTCGGCCAGGGTGTCGGTTTCGCAGCCGGTGAGCAGTTTGACCAAGGCCGTTTTGCCGTGGTCCACGTGGCCTGCCGTGCCGAGCATGATGCTCTTGCGTGAGGCACTCATGCGCCTTGGCTGATTCGTCCCAGGGCTGCCGCAATCGCCGCCGCCTCTTCATCCGTGATGGTGCGCAGGTCCAGCAGGACCAGGTCGTCTTGGAGGCGGCCGAAAATGCAGGCCTCGTCCAGGCGCAAACGGCGGGCCAGCTCTGCGGCGCTCAGGCCGGGGGCGGACACAGCCACGACCAGGCTGGGGATCGCCTCGGTCGGCAGCGAGCCGCTGCCCAAATAGGCCGCGCCCTGCTCGACTCGAGCCGTGACCTTTGGCGCGCCCTTGGCCAGGGCCTCGATCAACGCCCGGGCACGGCGGGCGAGGACCTCCGCTGAGGCGCAGATCATGCGATAGGTCGGATGCTCCAGCCGCAGCAATGCCGGGTCGCGGAACAGGTGCAAAGTCCGCTCGAGAACCAGCAGGCAGGTCTTGTCCGCGCGCAGAGCGCGCATGAGCGGATGCCTGCGCAGGCGCTGGACGATCTCCTTGCGGCCCGCAATGATGCCGGCCTGGCTGGCGCCGATGAGCTTGTCCCCGCTGAACAGGACCACGTCGGCCCCGGCCTCGATGGACTGCCGGACCGTCGGTTCATGCGGCAGATCGAACTGCTCGAGGTCAAGCAGCGCCCCGGCGCCCAGGTCGTCGATCAACAGGAGGCGCCGCTCGTGCGCCAGCCGCGCCAGCTCCGCCAAGCCCGGTTCTGCGGTGAAACCCACGATGCGGTAGTTGCTCGGATGGACGCGCATGATGGCCGCCGTCTCGGCGGTGATGGCGTTGAGGTAATCCTTGAGGTGCGTGCGATTGGTCGCGCCCACCTCGACCAGCCGCGCCTGGCTTTGCGCCATGACCTCGGGCAGCCGGAATGAACCGCCAATCTCGATGAGCTGGCCGCGCGAGACGATGACCTCCTTCTGCGAGGCCAGCGCCGCCAGCACCAGCATGGTCGCCCCGGCGTTGTTGTTCACCACTGTCGCCGCCTCCGCCCCGGTCAGCTCCGCCAGGATTGGCTCGACCAGTTCATCGCGCTCGATGCGCTCGCCGCTCTCGCGGCTGACCGCCAGTGTGCTGTAGCCCTTGAGCTCCGCCTGGATCGAGTCCACAACGCGCCCGGCAAAAACCGCGCGGCCCAGCCCGGTGTGCAGGATGATGCCGGTAGCGTTGATCGCGTGGCGCAGGCGCGGCACCGTGGCCTGCGCCAACAACTCGCCGGCCCGGGCCAGCAGAGCCGGGGCGCCGACCTGCTCCGGCCCGCAGCGACCCCCATCCTCGGCCAGCGCTTCCCGCCGCGCGGCGGCGGCGGCGGCCCGCAGGCAATCGGTCACCAGCCCCAACGGATGCGCCTTGAGCCACACCGCCACTGCCTCGCTTTTCAACAACTCCGTGACCGGAGGGATGCGCTTGAGCAACTCCTGTTTCGGTTCTTGCGGCATAACCTCACAATCTTCAAACAGGGTCCCCTCGATTGTCCATGATATTCCGACGGGCGCCAGGCTGCATAAATCTGTCTTGCGCCCTTTGGAGCACAGCGCAGACTGTCAGCGGCAATGCCGAGAATTATGGCCTACGAAATGATCGACACCAATCGGAAGGCGCTGCAAATCAACCTCGACGCGCGGCGCTACGGGACCTTTGCGGAAATCGGGGCCGGCCAGGAAGTGGCCCGCTGGTTTTTCCACGCCGGCGGCGCGGCGGGGACGGTCGCCAAGACGATTTCAGCCTACGACATGGCCGTCAGCGACGCCATTTACGGGCCGACGGACCGCTACGTGAGCCGCCGACGCCTCCGGGCCATGCTCGATAACGAGTACGAATTGCTCCTGGAACGGCTCGAGCAGAGCCGTGGCGCCAAGACCGCCTTCTTCGTATTTGCCAACACCGTGGCGACGCGCCCCGCCGAAGGCGACGGCTGGCTCGGCATTCGCTTTCAGGCGGAGCCAGGGGCCGATCCGTCCGACATTATCATCCACGTGCGCATGCTCGACCGCCAGACGCGCGACCAGCAGGAGGCCCTGGGCGTCATCGGCGTCAACCTCATTCACGGCAGCTTCTACTTGCATCGCCAGCCCGAGGCCCTCATTCGGGCGCTGCTGGACAACCTGACCTGGGACCGCGTCGAGGTGGACATGATCCGCTTTGCCGGGCCTGCCTTCGGACGACTCGACAACCGCTTGCTGGCCCTGCAATTGGTCAAGCAGGGCTTGACCGAAGCCGCCATGTTCACCGCCACCGGCGAGGCCGTCCAATGGGCCGAGGTGCTCTATAAGAAACCGGTCCTCGTCCAGCGCGGGAGTTTCCACCCGCTCACCACCGCCACTCTGGACGTGCTCGAACGGGGGCTCGAACAATTCGCCCAGGACCCCCAATTAAATGGCCAACCGCCCGTGGTCCTGATGGAAATGACCCTCCGCCACCTGACAACGGGCAACCAGATCGAAGAGAAGGATTTCCTGCACCGCGCAGACACCCTCGGCGCCCTGGGCAAGACCGTGCTGGTCTCCAATTTCCGCCGGTTCCACCGCCTGAGGTCTTATCTCTCCCGCTACACGAACCGCCCCATCGGCCTGGCCCTGGGCGCCTCCAAGCTCAAAGAGATCTTCAACGAGACGTTCTACAACGAAAACGAAGGCGGCCTGCTCGGCGGCCTGGGCCAACTCTTCAGGAACCAGGCGCGCCTCTATGTCTATCCCAGCCTCGACCTCGAATCCGGCCGCGTCATCACCGGAGAGAATTTCCCGGTCGCCCCCCGCCTGGCCCATCTCCATGCCTATCTGCTGGAAAACGGCTTCATCCAGTGCATCCGCAACTACCAGCCCGCCCTCCTGCCGATTCGTTCTCAGGACGTGCTCGCCCGCATTCGGTCCGGCGACCCTTCCTGGGAACCGCTGGTGCCCCAGCCCATCGTCGAAATCATCAAGCGCCACGGCCTCTTCGGCCATCCCACTGGCCAGGCCAACCCGTGACACCTCGAGCTTTGCCAGCGTAGTGCCGCGGCCTTCACCGGCTGTGAGTTGTCCGGAGGGGGATGCAGAAGATGCGGAAGCGGGTGGAGGAGCCGGTGTGGGAGACGCCGGTGCCAAGGATGTGGAAGGCTCTTTTGCCGGGAGCGGTTGTGGTCCGGAAGAGGAGGCCCCCGGGGAGGATGCGCAGGGACTGGGCGCCGTTTGCAACCGATGTCCGGCTTGCGGCCAGCCCCCAAAGGAGGGTGTCGCGGGAGAGGGTATCGGAGGGATTCTGCAGCACGGGGGTCGAAAAATGGCTCCCGAGGACGCCCCAGGGCAACAGGGTCGTTTTGGTGATGCGTCGGCGGGCCTCGGACTGGTGCTTGGCAACCAGGCCCCAGCCGAAGTTCCATTTGGCAAACGAGGAGGTCCGGCGCCATTCGCCGACGATGCCCAGGAGGATGCGCTCGGCGGCGCCGACACTGTTTTGGTCGTGGCGTTGGAGCAGGCCCCAGAGCGACTTGGTGACCGAATAATCGCCGTCCCTTCTCCGGGAGAGCAGCGGGTTGAGGCGGAGCAATGATTTGTTGGCGGCGGCGCGCGCGGCCTCCTGGGGCGGTTCGGTGAAGGTGGCGGGTCCGGCCCCGGCATCGGCCTCTGCGAGGGCGCTTGGCTTGTCGGTTTCCATGAGGAGCGCGTGTTTGCCTTCGCAGCGGACGATCCCGGCGACTCCCTCCGGGCGCGTCCAGGCCAGGGGCCGGCCGGGTTTCCTGGTGAGAACAGCCTTGTGGACTTTGCCGCGTTCCTCGGCGCAAGCGCGGGCGAAGCGCTCGGCGGCCGACGGCGACTCCCAGGATGACGCCCAGGCCAGAAGCCGGGCGCCATGCGGACCTTCGTAGAGGGCCGCGCGGTCGCCCTCCCAGCCGCGCGCCAACCGCAGGCCGCGGTCCAGGTTTTTCAGTTGGCTGCCCAGGAGGGCGGCCATGCCGGCCTCGCCGACGGTGTCATCGGTCAGGCGCCTCCAACCTCCCGGGAGTGTTTCCGGGAGGCTGACCTGGACGGGGAGTTCGCGCCATTCCCAGCATTTGTCAGGGTGCATGACCTGTCTGGAGCTGAGGGGCGGGTGGTCGTAGATGTAGTCCAGCCCGTCGAGGCCCCAATTGCGCATGATCTTTCCGCAGAAGCTATAGCCAAACGAGTAAGGCATGGCTTCGGCGCGCGCCAGCGCCTCGGGCACCCCGGGCACTTTAACGTCCGGGCTCTTCCAAGCCCGGCTGAGGACATACTCCATGGCGAACTCGCCGAGTCCCGAATGAAGCAGGTTCCAAACCAGGACATAAGCGCCCGGCTTGTCGCGCTCGAATCCCGCGGGAAGCGCCTCGACCATCAGGCGTGTGGCGGAGCCTTCCAGCAGGAAGCTGCGAGCGTTGTCGGCGTCGGTGGAGTCCTGGCTTTCCTGGTCTTCGGGAGAGTCAAAGGGCCAGTATTGGTCCTCGAGTGCGTGGGTGTATTCGTGGACGAACACAATCCCGGTATCGAGCGCGGAGAGGTCCCCGGGCTTTTTGGGGGGCGGATGTTTGCCCGCCGGCCGGTTCGTGACTATAGGAGGGGGGTAGGGAATGCACATTGTCTTGGAGTCTGAGTCGTAGAGGCCCTCCACCTGGTCCACCAGCAAATCCTCACAGACGGTCCTGAGGTCGGTGTTGGGCGGCATCAGGTCGAGCCAGGCCATGAGTTCCTGCAAATCCGCAAGTTTGCGCCCGGGGTAATCCTTGGCGATTTCGCGGTCCACCAGGGCGCGAAGTTCGTTTTCGGAGATGTCGCGCGTCGGCACGTCGCGCAGGAACTTTTTGCCGCGCAGGGTTTCGACCACCCTGCGGATGCCGGCCAGGTCTTTGGCGTTGGGGATGTTGGAGGCGGGGGCGCGTTCGGTTAAGGCTGCGGCTGAGAGCGGCCCAGGCATGGACAAGGCCAGGGCGGCAAGGAGCAAAAGCAGTTTCACGATGCGGACTCGGTCAGCCCGGCGTGTGCGGCGAGGTAGGCTTCCAGGAAATGTCGGATGCAGGCGAATTCGGCGTTGATCTGGTTGCAGAGTTCCGGGGCGCCTTCCAGGTCGCCTTGGGCGCCCTGGTGTTCAAGTTGGCGGAGCATGGGGACCAGCCGGCGCATGCCGCAGGTGGAACTGGCGCCGACGCAACTGTGGGCCAGGCGGCGCACTTCGGCCGGTTTGTTGGCTTGGACGGCGGCCTGGATCTGGGGCAGTTGCTCGCCGGTCTGGTCCAGATAGAGCGTGATGAGTTCGCGCAAATTGTCGGGAACTCCGTCGGTCAGTTCGCGCAAGCGGTCCATTTCCACCGGGCCCTCCGGGAGGGGCGACGGGGATGGCGGCGCAGCGGTGTCGGTGCTTGCAGCCGGTTTGGGCGGGGTCTCGGCGGCTGCATCGGCAGGGGGTAGCGCCGGCAGGGAGCGGGCGGCGGTGGCAGCCCACCGCTCGATAATGGCGCGGACGTCCTCGAGCCGGACGGGTTTGGCGATATAATCATCCATTCCGGAGGCGAGACATTTTTCGCGGTCGCCGGGCATGGCGCTGGCGGTCATGGCGATGATGACCAGGGGTGATTTGTAGTGTGGAAACCGGGCGGGCTCGACCTGGCGCTGCCGGATGAGGCGCGTGGCCTCCAGCCCGTTCATCTCGGGCATCATCACGTCCATGAAAATCAGGTCGTAGGGCTGGCGGTCCAAGGCGGCGAGGGCTTCGATGCCATTGGCGGCGAGACCGGCGCGGTAGCCCATCTGCTGAAGCAGGCGGAGGGCGACCTTCTGGTTGATGGTGTTGTCATCGCACAGCAGGACGCGCAGGGGCAGACGGGCAGCGAGGGTCGGATCGAGTTTGGGGGCGGCAGGGGCTTGTGGGGGGGCGGGTTTGGAGCCGGAGACGGCGCGGAGGAGGACCTCGTAAAGCTGGGCCGGTTTGATGGGTTTGTTCAGGCAAGCGGCAAAGGCGGCGGGGGCGAAATCCGGATGATCGGGATGTACGCCCATGGAAGTCAGCAGGACCAACGGGAGTGAGGCTGACTGGGGCAGTTTGCGTATTTGAGCGGCCAGAGTCACGCCGTCCATGGAGGGCATCTGCATATCGAGTATGGCGAGGTCGAAGGTCTGGCCGGCGCGCAACCATTCCAGGGCCATGGCGGCGTTTTGGGTTTCGCGCGGGAGCATGCCCCATTTGGCGGTCTGGATGCTGAGGATGCGGCAGTTTGTGGGATTGTCATCGACAATCAACAGGCGCAAGTTCGCCAGTTGGGGCTGGGGTCCTTCGAGGGTAGAAAGGGGCGTTTGAGTTTGGGCGACGGGCTGAAAGGGCAGAGTGAAGTGGAAGGCCGAGCCCTTTTCGGGCACGCTTTCGACCCACATCTTCCCGCCCATCAGCTCGACCAGGCGTTTGCTGATGGCCAGCCCAAGCCCGGTGCCTCCGAACTGCCGCGTGGTGGAGGCATCGGCCTGGCTGAATGACTTGAACAGGCGCGACATCCTGTCGGCGGGGATACCGATGCCGGTGTCGCGCACCGAGAAGTGAATGAGCCAGAAACCCGGGTCGCCCTCCATGGGTTCGGGGGGCGAGAGTGTTTTGACCTGGAGGACAACCTCGCCGAGGGAGGTGAATTTGAGGCCGTTGCTGAGCAGGTTTACCAGGACCTGACGAAGCCGGGTCACGTCGCCCAGGACCCGCGCCGGGACCCCGTCGTCCATCAGATAGGCCAGTTCGAGCTTCTTTTCGGCCGCCTTGGAGGCCAGGAGGTCCAGGGCCTCCTCGACGCAACTGCGCAGGTCAAAAGGTTGGTTTTCGAGGTCGAGTTTGCCGGACTCGATTTTTGAGAAATCCAGGATGTCGTTGATGATGGTGAGCAAGGATTCGCCGCTGGAGCAAACGGTTTCGACGTAACCTCGCTGCTCCGGGGTAAGGGAAGTTTCCAGGAGCAGGCCGGCCATGGCGATAATGCCGTTCATCGGGGTGCGGATTTCGTGGCTCATGTTGGCCAGGAACTCGGCTTTGGCGCGCCCGGCGGCTTCGGCGGCAACCCGGGCGGAGAGCAGGTCCCGGTTGGCTCGGGTGAGTTCGTTCTGCAGGTGCTTGGCGCGCAGGGCGGCAAAGAGGCGCGCCCGCAGTTCCGCCGCCTCGAATGGTTTGGTGAGGTAATCGACCGCTCCCAACTCGAAGCCCCGGAGCTTGTCGCTCGTGCTGTTCCAGGCGGTGAGCACCAGGACCGGGATGGCCTCAGTGTCCGCAGTGGACTTGAGCTGCCGCAGCAATTCAAATCCGTTCATGCCCGGCAACCCCAGGTCCAGGAGGATCAAATCCACGGGGGACTCGTGGACAAGCTTGAGGGCTGACGGAGCGTCTTCGGCGCTGAAGAGCGTGATGGGGTCCTCGTGGAGCAGGACGCCGAGCAGTTCGGGCATCCGCGGGTCATCCTCGACCAGCAAAACGCGGGAAGGTGGGACTTTCATAGTTGCATACCCATTGCTTTAGCTGTGGCCCATTGAACACCATTGTCCAGGGCAATGCCAACCAGTTTTTTCTTGCCGGTTGAAAGAATCATTGCGGAAAAAGCCTCGGGCCGGCTAAATTCCGGGGCATGGTTCAGTCGCTACCCAGCCCCAGCACGGCCGGCGTGACCGGTTCATGGCAGGATGCGCACACCCGGGCTTATCGCCTGATGCTGCTGGCGCGCATCCTCGATGACAAGTTCGCCAGCCTGTACCGCATGGGCAAGATTCATGGCGGCGTTTTTCTCGGACGCGGGCAGGAGGCGTTGAGCGTTGCCTCGGGTTTGGCGTTGCGCAAGGGAGACGTCTTCGCGCCCCTGATTCGGGACCAGGCCGGGCGCCTGGCCTTTGGGGAACCGGTTCTGGATGCCGTGCGCACTTATCTTGGGTCGGCGCTCGGGCCGATGCGCGGGCGGGACGGCAACGTTCATCGGGGCTGGCCCAAGGAAGGGTTATTGCCCATGATCAGCCACCTGGGGGCGATGATCTCGGTCACCAACGGGGTCTTGCTGGCGCATCGGTTCAAAGGCATTGCGGCAACCGTCGGCGTGGCCTCGGTGGGCGACGGCGGGACCTCGACCGGTTCCTTTCACGAGGCGGTAAACCAGGCCGCCGTGGAGAAACTCCCCCTGGTAGTGGTGGTGGCCAATAATCGTTATGCCTACTCGACCCCCAACGAGCGCCAGTTTGCCTGCCGCTCGCTCCTGGAAAAGGCTGCCGGCTACGGCATCTCGGGTGAAACGGTGGACGGCACCGACTTGTCCGCCTGCCTCAAGGTGGTGGGCCGGTGTGTCAACCGCGCCCGGGCCGGGGGCGGTCCGCAAATGGTCATTGCGACCTTCTTGCGCCTCTGCGGCCACGGGGAACACGACGATGCCGGCTATGTGGACCCGGCCATGAAGGCCTCGCTCATCGGCCGGGATTGCCTGAAGGTTGCCGAGGGCCAACTCCTGGAGAATCACTGGGCCGATGCCTCGAGGCTGGAGGCCTGGCGCCTGGAGGCCCTCCGCGCCGTCGAAGAAGCGGTCGCCAAAGTCCAACGCGAGCCGGCCCCCAATCCCTATCGGCAAGATTGGTGCGCCTTGGCGTCGAGGCACTTGGCGGAGGGCTGCGAGCCTGTGGAGGGGGCGGAGAAGTGAGCATCACTTATCTCGATGCCATTCGTGAGGCGCAGGCGCGCGCGCTGGCGGAGGACCCGCGGGTTTTCATTTACGGGCAGGACGTGGGGGCTTTTGGGGGCGCCTTCAAGGCAACCAGGGGCCTGGCGCAGCGGTTTCCGGGGCGGGTGCTGGACGCGCCGATCAGCGAAGATGCGATGCTGGGCTTGGCGGTAGGGGCGGCCATAGAAGGGATGAGGCCGATCATCGAGATCCAGTTTGCCGATTTTTCGACTGTCGCCTTCAACCAGATCGTCAACCAGGCGGCGACGCTGCATTGGCGGACCAACCTGCCCTGCCCGATTACCATCCGTCTGCCGTGCGGCGGCACTTCCGGCGGGGGCCCCTTCCATAGCCAGAGCCTGGAGAGCCTCTACGCGCATTATCCGGGCCTGGTGGTGCTCACGCCCGCCACGGTGGAAGACGCCTACAGCATGCTGCTGGAGGCGGTTGCGCTGGACGACCCGGTTGTTTTTTGCGAGCACAAGTATCTCTATTATCATCTCAAGGCCGAGCAACTGCCCACCGAGGCGATGCCGGTGGGCAGGGCGCGCCTGGCCCGGGCCGGACGCGACATGACGCTGGTGGCCTACAGCGCCATGGTGCACGAGGCCCTGGCCGTCGCCGAGGAACTGGCCTCCGAAGGGGCGGAGATTGAAGTAGTGGACCTGCGCTCTGTGAAACCGCTGGACACAGACACGGTCGTGGCCTCGGTGGCGCGGACGGGCCGGTTGCTGTGTGTGGGCGAGGCCTGGCCCTGGGGGGGAGTGACGGCGGAAGTCATCGCGCGCGTGGCCAGCGAAGGCTTCGGCCTGTTGGACGCCCCTCCGCAGCGTCTCAATGCCAAGGACACCCCCACCCCCTATCATCCCAACCTCTGGGCTGCCCATCGCCCCACGGCCCGCAGCATCGCCGCCGCCGCCCGGAACCTGCTTCGGACCTGATCCGTTCATTGAACCTATCCATGCCCTCCATTCCAATTATCATGCCCCAACTGGGGGAATCCATTGCCGAGGCGACGGTCATCCGGCTGCTGGTCCGTGTGGGCGACCCGGTGCAAACAGGCCAGGACATTATCGAAGTCGAAACGTCCAAGGCCGTCATGAATGTCGCCGCGCCCTGCCCGGGGCGGGTGGAGAAGATTCTGGTGAACCCCGGCGAGAGCTATGCGGTGGGGGCTGTCCTGGGCTATTTGGCGGCGAGCCGGGAAGATGCTGTCCGGTTGGGACTGGACGCCCCGGCGCCGGGACTGGGGACCGAGAAGGGGGCGGCGGGCCCGGACGGGGCCGGTCCGGGGCCCTTTGGGGCAACCAGGCAGGGCGTTGAGCCCACAGTACGGGGGCTGCCCGTGCCGGCCAATGCCGCCGGGGCGAGCTATATGTCGCCGCGGATGAAGGCGCGGATGTTGGAATTGGGGTTGGGGGCGGCTGACCTGGCCGGTCTGCCTGGCAGCGGCGCGGCGGGGCGGGTGACCATCCAGGACTTCGAGAGATTCATCGCCAACCTCGAGCAGCACCGGTTGAGCCAGGCCTCATCGATGCGCGTGGCCGTGGCCGATGCCATGCGGCGCAGTTGGACGCGTCCGCTGGCCACGGTGGCCTTGCCGGTCTGTTTCGACCCGGTCCTGGGGCATCGCAAGGGCTGCCAGCCCAGGCCCGGGCCTGCCTTGTATGCGCTGCGCGCCCTGGCCATTGCCCTGGCCGAGAACAGCGCCCCCGCCGGACGGCTCATCGGCAACAAGATCGTGCATCCCTCCTCCATTGACGTTGGCTTTGCCGTGGAAGCCGAGGAGGGGGTCCTGGTGCCGGTAATTCGCAACGCAGACAAACGTCCGCTCAAGGACCTGGTCAGTCGCTACGACGAATTGGTCAGGCTGGCGCGCCAGCGCAAGCTCCCGGCCGATGTCACCGGCGGTTCGATAGCCACGGTGACCAACTTCGGCACCTTCGGCCTGACCTGGGCAACGCCCATTCCGCTGCCCGAGCAAACCCTGGTGCTTGGCATGGGGGCGGCGCGGCGCCTGCCCAATTGGGATGACGCCCAGGAGCGGTTTGTCCCGGTCATGGAAGCCAACCTGACGTTGAGCTTTGACCATCGGGTGCTGGACGGCGGCGCGGCAGGACGCCTGCTGGCCCGCATCGCCCAGTTGCTGACTCAGCCCGAACGACTGTAATATCGTCTTTGCCGCGGCCCTGCCTGTTCCGGCCGGAGCCGCGCGCCGTCAGCGGCCGGTCACGAGGAATCACTGATGGCGCAAAGGTTTCTTAAGTGTTGAACCGAGCGGGAGTTGCCACTATAGTGGCCGGGCAAATGGTTAGCAAGAATTGATTCGTGACAGCGACTGAACTGCTTTCCGGCAACGAGGCCATCGCGCGCGGGGCTTATGAAGCGGGTGTGAAGGTGGCCGCCGGCTACCCTGGAACACCCTCGACTGAAATCCTGGAGGCCCTCTCCGAGTTCAAGCCGGAGGTTTACTGCGAATGGTCGCCCAACGAGAAGGTGGCCCTCGAAGTGGCCATCGGCGCCTCGTTGACCGGCGCGCGTTCCATGGTGACGATGAAACACGTGGGGCTCAACGTCGCGGCCGACCCGTTGATGACCTTCGCCTGCATCGGGGCGGTGGGCGGCCTGGTGATCTGCGTCGCCGATGACCCCGGGATGCACTCCTCACAGAACGAGCAGGACAGCCGCCACTACGCCCGGTTGGCCAGGGTCCCGCTCTTTGAGCCGTCCGACTCGCAGGAGGCGCGCGATTTCACCGCCTTGGCGCTCGAGACCTCAGAACGGTTCCAAACTCCGGTCATTCTGCGCACGACGACCCGGGTCAGCCACTCGCGCAGCATTGTCGCCGTAGGTGAGCGGAGCCAATTGTCGAAAACGACGGGCTTTGTCAAGGACCCGCCGCGCTATGTAGCCGTGCCTGTCTGGGCGCGGGCGATGCGCCGCGCGGTCGAAGAGCGCCTGCCTAAACTGAGGGCGGCGGCCTGCGAGTCCGCGGCCAATCGCATCGAGATGCGTGACCCGGCGCTGGGGATCGTCACCGGCAGCGTTGCCTATCAATATGTGCGCGACATCTGGCCGGAGGCCTCGGTGCTCAAACTGGGCTGGGGCTATCCGTTCCCGGATGAATTGATTGGCCGGTTTGCCGCGCAGGTCACGCGGTTGCTGGTAGTTGAAGAGTTGGATGATTTTCTCGAGGAACACATCAAGGCCCTCGGCTTGGCCTGCGAGGGCCGCAGTGTGATTCCGGGAGTGGGTGAGTTGTCCCCAACGGCCTTGCGGGCGGCCCGGGCAAAATATGAAGGCCGGCCGGCCGCTCCCGTGCATCTGCGGGCTGAGAACCGGGACCTGCCGTTGCGCCCGCCGGTCCTCTGTCCGAGTTGTCCGCACCGCGGCATTTTCTACGCCCTGGCGCAGTTCGATGTCGTGGTCACCGGTGACATCGGGTGCTACAGCCTGGGGGTGCAGCCGCCTCTCAACCGCATTGACACGATCCTGTGCATGGGGGCCGGCGTCTCCATGGCCCAGGGTTTCCAGAAGGCCGGCGAGACCAAACGCATCGTCGGCATGGTGGGAGATTCCACTTTCTTCCACTCCGGCATGACCGGTTTGCTCAACATTGCCTATAACGCCGGCTCGGCGGTCATCATTGTGGTGGACAACCGCACCACCGCGATGACCGGCCATCAGCCCAACCCGGGTTCCGGCCAGACCCTCATGGGCGAGGCCGCCCCCACGGCCTCTATCGAGGCGATTGCCAGCGCCTGCGGGATCAAGCGCGTCCGGACCGTCAACCCTTATGAACTGCAAGAGACCATTCGAGTGCTCAAGGAATCGCTCGAGGTCAACGAGCCGAGCGTGATTGTCTCGCGCGCGCCTTGCCCCTTGGAGCAGGGGCAGCCGCCCGGCGAGGCCCTGGCCATCAACCAGGAACAATGCTTGCAATGCCTTGAATGCTTGGGCCTGGGCTGCCCGGCCCTGGAACATGACGAGGCCCAGGGCCTGCGCATCAATGACCTGCTCTGCGGCGGCTGCCGGATGTGCAAACAAATCTGTCCGGCTGAGGCGATCTCGGCCAAGGCAGCCGCGCAATGAGTGTCCATCCGACCCTCAACGTTGTGCTCGCGGGCGTTGGCGGCCAGGGAATCCTGCTGGCCAGCGAAATCATCGCCCGCGCCGCCATGGCCGCCGGCTTTGCTGTGAAGACCAATGAACTTCACGGCATGGCCCAGCGCGGCGGTTCGGTGCTCGCCCAGGTCCGCTACGGCCCGGTCGTTCACAGCCCGCTGGTCGAGGATGGCGCGGCCCAGGTGCTCGGCTCCCTCGAGCGCATCGAATCGCTCCGGTGGGCCAATTACCTGGCCCCGGATGGCCTGGCGGTAGTCTCCAGTCAAGTGGTGCTGCCCATCACCGTCTCCAGCGGCCAAGCCAAGTATCCGGAGGATGCCCAAGCCCGCATCCGGGCCGCGTTTCCACGCCTGCTTTATCTCGACGCGGTCGGCATGGCCACTGAAGTCGGCAACGCCAGATGCTCCAACCTGGTCATCCTGGGCGCCATTTCCACCGGCCTCACGCTGCCGGCCCAGGCCTGGCAGGAAGCTATCCGCCAATCCGTAAAGCCGAAATTTGTGGACCTCAACCTCCGCGCCTTCGCCGCCGGAGCGGCACTCGATGGACAAAAGTGAATAATGGCCCAACGAGCTTCGTCATCAGCCCAATCCTGCCCGCCGAAATTCCGGGGCTGCTGACACTCATTGGCGAACTGGCCCGCTTCGAGCGCCTCGAGCACGAAGTGCAGGCAACGGTCCAGTCGTTGCACGACTCCTTCTTCGGCCCCCAACCTGTGGCCGGCGCGCTCCTGGCGCGCCAAGGTGTGGAACTGGCCGGCTACGCCATCTACTTCTTCACCTTCTCGAGCTTTGTGGGCCGCCGCGGGCTCTGGTTGGAGGATGTCTATGTGCGGCCGGCCTTTCGCCGGCAGGGCCTGGGCCGCGCCTTGCTCGAGCGGATCGCCGGCTTGGCCGCGCAGCGCCACTGTGGCCGTCTGGAGTGGACCGCGCTGAACTGGAACCAAAACGCCTTGCAGTTCTACGCGAACCTCGGCGCCAAGCAACTCGATGAATGGGTCATCTTCCGCTTGAACGAACAGGCCGTCAAAAGGCTGGCAAAGGGCTGAGCCAGACCTTATAGCAGGGGCTTGATTCTTGAGAAGTTTCCGGAAGTGAAGCGGCTCCCCTCTTCGGAGAAGCTGATTCTCATCTCGGAAGTGTGGAACGACCTGGAGGCCCATCCCGCAGAGGTGCCGGTGCCACCCGATGTGGTCGCTGAGTTGGACCGCCGTATGGAGCACTTCCGGCGGCACCCCGACCGATTCACGACTTGGGAGGCCGTCAAGGAGCGGATTCTTGGCTCGCGGCCATGACTGACCTGATTCTTCCTGAGCACACCAACCGACCGCCCGGAAGACAAGTTCGCGCGGACCGCGTCTTCAGCGCCCGTGAAGGGGAAGAAAGCGTATGCGTGACCCCTCCGGGGGCGTTCAACCCTGGGTTGACGCGGCATAGGCGGCATCCTGGCGCCGCCCAAGCACCGTCAAGGCAAAGATCCTTGCCAACCACGTTCCTGGGGGTGGACGGACCAGCCCTGTAGTTCTCGCCCGAGGACCTCAGGGGCGCTCGTGCCCCACACCGCCCTGAAGACGCGCCAGGGCGTCCACTTTTGCCTCTAGTCGGCTCAGCTTATTGAGGACATCCCCTGTTTCGACCGATTTCCCTTCGCGGTCATGGGCGCCAAGAAGGAGCGAGGCGACCAGACCGCTCACGCCGCCGATCATCCCGGCTCCAGCCACCATCAGGACCATTGCAACGACACGCCCTTCTGTTGTCACGGGGTACTTGTCGGCGCATCCTCCTGTAGCGACGGTGCTAACGCTCCACCAAACAGCGTCCTCTGCCGTCCTGATGTTGGCGCCAGGCTGCTGCTCGCACAGGAGGATCGAGGCCGACCCGAACGAGATAAGCAGAACCCACGCGAAAATCAACGTAGCCGTGCCTCCCTGCAGCTTGTCCTCGAACAGCAGTACCAGAACCCTCCGCACGGAGCGGATGCCGCGCAAGAGCCGAATGACCCTCAGGACGCGCACCATGCGTCCCCAACGCAGCGCTTCCACATTGGGAACGCAAGCGATCAGATCGACCCAGCCCCACTTCTTGAACATAAAGGTTGCCTTGGATTCCGCCTGGTGGAGCCGGACGCAGAAATCCACGAAAAAGACTCCGCAGGCAAGGGTATCGATCACATGAATCAGGTTCGCCAATTCCTTTGGCAACATAAGCACTGTGTCCGCCACTATGGCAAAGAGCAGAAACATGGTGAGCAGGAGCAAACCTATCTGAAAAGCGCCGGCTTTGTGACCTTGGCCAATTGACGTTTCACTCATAGTTGCCCCTCATGGCCATTCCGGCCTTCTCGCACACATGTCGCTCTGCTGTTGAAAAAGGCAAAAAGGAGCGGCCGTTCCAACCCAGACGACGCCGGTGGTCTTTGCCTCCTTCGATTCGCGATCATTGAAGGGCCCCGTGGGAAGCGGTCAACGGCGACCGCCTGGCGAACTCCGGTAGTAACCGCTCACATAGGTTCCGTTGCTCCTTGTGTATCCTCGGACGTAAACGCTTCCGCCTCCGGCAGGCTGGGGTACGCCAGGGTCATAAGACGACGAGCCGGCCTCTGAGTCCGTGGCCACCCGAGCGAACTCGGCGGCACGGGCTCGCGCTAGCGCTTCATCGGCAGCCGTTGCCTTGCTGGCATCGTAGCCGAACTGGGATCGGAGATCTTCGGGCAGATCGGCGAGCTTCACTACGCCAGCCTGGCCATTCGCGTCGCGCCAGAGCAGACTGACGCCTTGAACGTAGGGCTTTACCTCTGCATTCCTGACGAGCTCCCCCAGGCCACTCGAATAAAACGTGATCACCGTTGGCGGCGCACGGCGCGCCGATTTCAAGTCCTCCACAGACCATGCCTCGGGGTTCTGGCTCTGACCCGCAGCCGCCTTGGGCATTGTTATACGCTTCAACTCCTCCTCCGACGCACGCGCAGCATTGAGTGCCCGTTCCGAATAGATGGAGATCCACCAGCCCTGGTAGGCATCCTCGGCGAAAGGGGGCGTGATTTCGAACGTGAGGCCGTCTAGGGCCCGGAGGTCTCTGTCCAGGTTGAGTTCATGGAGGAGCTGGCGATCCGGCTGGTGGTTCAATACGCGGGCAACAAAGCCCACGCAGTTCTCCCTGGCCGCGGCATCTCCGATAAGCTTGCGGTAGACGCCTGCCTCTATGCCCGCCGGATGTTCGGGGTCTCCATAGATATTCACCTCGTAATCCTCCCCACACCGGAAGGACATGTATGGCACATCCCGCAACATCCCTTTGTCGATGACCGTGGCAGGGATCTGCCTCAGCGCTGAGGCCCAAGGTTGCACGCCCAACTGAAGAAGGGCCTGCTTGAGCGAGGGGAGGCGGTTAGTGCTCGCGACGTCGGGTTCCTCGGCGCGTTCGATCTTGATTTCTTTGATGATGAGGGGGGAATAGTTGAGCATGCCGTAGTCCGTCAGGAGGAGGACATAGTTCGCGTTAGTCTGGAGCACAGTTCCGGTGACTGTGCGGCCGCTCGAAAAAAGCAATGTGTCCGCAAGGGCAGTCGGTGCCGTCACAAGGCAGCAAGCTGCCGCCGAAGCCGCGAAGGGAGAAACGATCCTCTTCATGATCCTATCCATTTGTTGGTTTCGTGAAGCTATGCTGCATCGATCTTCGTGAGTGTCAAGGCATTTCAGGGGGCCCAAGTCCCTTCGAATTGCGCCAAAAGTTTTGTTACCCGGGAGGGGGGTAAAAGAGCGGGAAAAGCATACGTTGCGCCAAAAGTCGGGTTACTATGGCCGGAATGGATAAATTGATGAGTCAACCGACCCGGATAGAGGTTTTGAGGAAGCTGCGGCGGCGTTATGAAACCGCCGGCCAGGAGCGTCCTCTCGCATTCTGGCGACCTCTGCCAGCACCGCCCGGGGCGCCACAACCCGCCTGGCCAACTGAGGCAGCAGCCTAAGCAGCCCAATGCGCGCCAGTCCGATGAGCGGGCTGCTACCTGCGATCAGGATTTCCTCGGCTGGCACGCAGTTCCACCTCAAGTTCCTTATCGTCCAGATTCACAATCGGCACCTTCAGCCGGCCGAGTTCGTCGGCAAAGCGGAGCCGGTTCCAACCGGCCAGTTCCGCCGCCTTCCCCAGCGAAAGCTGCCCGACCTCGAAGAGCCGGACGGCCAGTTGGAACTTCAGTTCCCGCTCGACCTCGCTTCGGGGTTTGCCACTTGCCAGCAGCAGGTCATCCGGATATTCCAGCGTCAGTTCTGCCATGCACCTATATTAGCCTGCTTGGGTGCCTTCCCGCAAGCCCGTCACGCAATCCCCAATCCTCGTCTGAGGTTTTTTGACAACCGCGCAATACCCGGAATACGCGGAAATCCCGAGCTATCGGGACCGTGTATTCCGCGATTCTCTATTTTCCCTCGATTGGCTTGAAATCCGAAGAGGCCGATTCCACCGCTTCGCGTCGCGCGTTCGTATCCCTCAGGCGAGGATTCGGGCGGGAGCGACCTCGCGGTCGCGGATTCGAGGCGCGGGGAATGCTTGACTTTGCCCCGGCTTTCAAGCCAAGGATCGGGCCGACATGAAGACATTCTCGATAAGGTTGCTCGCGCCCATGCTTCTGTTTTGCCTGGTTCCGGCCCGGCCTTGCGCCGCCGCCGAGGGACCGAAAGAGGAAGGTTGGGTTTCGCTCTTCAACGGCAAGGACCTAAGCGGTTGGGCGCCCGTGCATGAGGTGACTTTCGTGGTGACCAATGGCAACCTGCGCCTGGTGGACGGCATGGGCTGGCTGCGCACGGAAAAGCAATATACCGACTTCGTTCTGGAGGCCGAATGGCGGGCCCTGGCGCCGCAATATGACAGCGGCTTTTTCGTCCGCGCCGGCCTCGAGGGCAAGCCGTGGCCCAACGACGGCTGGCAAATCAACCTGGCCTCCAACGCCCTGGGCGCCCTGGTCAAGGGCTATAGGACCGTCGTGCCCGCCGAGACGCCGCGGATGCCGCTCAACAAATGGGTCAAGTTCCGCATCGAGGTGCGCGGCAAGAAGATCACCCTGGACGTCGATGGCGAGCGCGCCTGGGAATTCAACGCCCTGGACGCCCAGCGCGGCTACATCGGCATCCAGGCGGAAGGCAAGCCCTTCGACTTCCGCAACATTCGCCTCAAGGAACTCGCCAGTTGAGGCACCAATTATGAGGCATGAAGGGAGCATTCTCTACCTGACGCTCCTGAGCCTGGTGGCTGCGCTGGGAGGATTGCTCTTTGGCTACGACACGGCCGTGATCTCCGGGGCCATCGGCTTCATGGAAGCCCATTTTCAGCTCAGCCCTGCCCAGACCGGATGGGCCGCCAGTTGCACGCTCCTCGGATGCGGGCTGGGGGCCTGGCTCGCCGGGACCCTCTGCGACCGGTGGGGACGCAAGAACGTGCTGATCCTCTCGGCCGTCCTGTTTTTGGTCTCTGCCATCGGTACCGCCGTGCCATCCAACCTGGCCCAATTCGTCGTCTTCCGCATCCTCTGCGGGTTGGCGGTCGGGGCTGCCTCGATTACCAGCCCGATGTACATCGCCGAGATCAGCCCGGCCCGCATTCGCGGGCGCATGGTTTCGGTAAACCAGTTTGCCATCGTATCCGGAATGCTGCTGGTCTATTTCGCCAACTACTTCATAGCCCGGCAAGGCGGCCCGGCCTGGAATGAGACCACCGGCTGGCGCTGGATGTTTGCCTCGGAGGCCGTCCCGGCGGTGCTGTTGCTGGCGTTCCTGTTTTTGGTGCCCGAAACGCCCCGTTTCCTGGTGGCGAAAGATCGCGCCCAGGAGGCCCTGCGCATCCTCAGGCGCGTCAACGGACCTGCGGCTGCGGAGCAGGAGATGCGTCAGATCACCAACGCCATTGCCCATGAAGGGGGCGCCCTGAGCGACCTCTTCAAACCGGGGGCGCGGGCGGTGCTTTTCATCGGCATCGCCCTGGCTGTCTTGCAGCAGGTCACCGGCATCAACGTCTTCCTCTATTACGCGCCGGACATCTTCAAAAAGCTCGGCGCCCATAGCGACGCCGCGTTATTGCAAACCGTGGTCGTCGGTGCGGTAAACCTGCTCTTTACCATCGTCGCCCTATGGACGGTGGATCGGTTGGGACGCAAGCCGCTGATGATCCTCGGTTCGCTCGGCATGTGCGTCTGCCTGGTCGCAATCGGCCTGGCCGCATGCCTCCAGAGAACCGAGATGTGGGTGCTCCTGTTCATTCTGGGCTATATCGCCAGCTTCGCCCTGGCGGTCGGTCCCGTGACCTGGGTCATCCTCTCGGAGGTCTTTCCCACGCGGATTCGCGGACGGAGCATGGCCGTGGCAACCGTGTGCCTGTGGACCGCCAATTTCATTGTTTCGCAGACCTTCCCCATGATGGACCAGAATCGGTGGCTGCTGGCCTGGTTTCATCATGGCTTTCCCTTCTTCCTCTACGCCGCGTTCTGCGTGATGACCATTGCCCTGGTCTGGCGGTGCGTGCCCGAAACCAAAGGCCAATCCCTCGAAACCATCGAGAATTGGAACTTCAAGTAACCGGTCAGGCCTTGCAACCTCAATGATTTTGCCTGTTGACCCCGCATCGGCGCGTTGCTAGGTTTTGCACCCCGCGAATAACCGGGGCATTATGCGACACACCATTTCGGTCCTGGTCGAGAACAAGTTCGGCGTGCTGACCCGCGTAGCCGGGCTGTTCAGCGGGCGGGGCTACAATATTGACACCCTCAACGTGGCGCCTACGGCAGACCCTACTGCCTCGCGCATGACCATCGTTACGCGGGGCGACGACGCCACCCTGGACCAGATCGTCAAGCAACTCAACAAGCTGCCCGACACCCTCAAGGTGCAAGACTTTCGCGAGGGCGAATACGTGGACCGCGAACTGGTCCTGGTGAAAACGGCCGTGGATTCCAGGACCCGCGCCGAGGTGATGCAGATTACCGATATTTTCCGCGCCAAAATCGTCGATGTCCAGCCTAAGAGCCTGACCATCGAGGTGACGGGAGACGAAAGCAAAATCGAGAAATTCATCAGCCTGATGAAGCCCTTCGGCATCATCGAGTTGACCCGCACCGGCAAAGTGGCCCTGGCGCGGAAGTGAGATTGATTCGGAGAACAACTATATGGCAATTATTAACTTCGGCGGCACCCAGGAAAAAGTCGTCACCCGCAAAGAGTTCCCCATGGCCAGGGCCCGCAAGGTGCTCAAGAACGAAACCATCGCCGTCATCGGCTACGGCGTCCAGGGGCCGGCCCAATCCCTGAACCTGCGCGACAACGGCTTCAACGTCATCATCGGCCAGGCCGGCGCCTTCCGGCGCGACTGGGACCGCGCGGTCAAAGACGGCTGGGCGCCCGGCAGGACCCTGTTCGATATCGAGGAGGCGGTGCGCCGCGGCACGATCATCCAGATGCTCGTGTCGGATGCCGCCCAGAGGGCGATATGGCCTGCCGTCAAGCGGAACCTCAAGCCGGGCGACGCCCTCTACTTCTCCCATGGCTTCTCGATCGCCTACCAGGAATACACCCATGTCGTGCCGCCCAAAGACGTGGACGTCATCATGGTAGCCCCCAAAGGCTCCGGCACCTCCGTGCGCCGCAATTTCCTGTCCGGCGCCGGCATCAACTCCAGCTTTGCCGTTGGCCAGGACGCCACCGGGCGGGCCGAAGAACGCTGCCTGGCCATCGGCATCGGCATCGGCTCCGGATACTTGTTCCCCACCACCTTCCAACACGAGGTCTTCAGCGACCTGACCGGGGAACGCGGTGTCCTCATGGGCGCCTTGGCCGGCGTCATGGAGGCCCAATACGAGGTCCTGCGCGCCCACGGCCACAGCCCCAGCGAGGCCTTCAACGAAACCGTCGAGGAACTCACCCAGAGCCTCATCCGCCTGGTCGATGAAAACGGCATGGACTGGATGTACGCCAACTGCTCCGCCACCGCCCAACGCGGCGCCCTGGACTGGAAACCGCGTTTCAAAAAGGCCGTCCTCCCCGTCTTCAAGGAACTCTACCGCCGCGTCAAGAGCGGCCAGGAATGCCAGCGCGTCCTGGCCGCCTGCGGCAAACCCGATTACCAGCAGCAGTTGGGCAAAGAACTGGCCGCCATCGGCAACTCCGAGATGTGGACTGCCGGCAAAGCGGTCCGCTCCTTGCGCCCAAAAGAAGCCGCCCGCGCCATTGTCACAGGCACCAAAGGCGTCTCCGGCCGCTCCGCCAATTAGCCATACAACGCTGGTGGGCGCTGAGGGATTCGAACCCCCGACCTACTCGGTGTAAACGAGACGCGCTAACCGCTGCGCCAAGCGCCCTGCCGGTAGCGGGTACTATGGAACAACGCGCCGCTGGGGCAAGCGCAAATGGAAACCCGGGTGCGAGGTCCGGGTGGCCCATCCTGCCGGTCCCGTGCAAAGCGCGCCTCCCGGTTCCGCTTAGGTGCGACTCCTCAGCCCCGTGACATAGCCGGACTTCGCACCTTCAAGGCCGGCTTGCCGTAGCCCCCGGGCCATGGATCTGGGGTTGGCTTTGGCCAAGCCGGGATGAGTTTCCACCAGTAATTGCCGAGCT
>Ga0181524_10001276_pt1 | contig 29302 bp, 28 predicted proteins | sample PEATcosm2014_Bin_34_FD_119761 | JGI IMG/M metagenome (GOLD analysis project Ga0181524, IMG submission 119761) | Peatland microbial communities from MTU Mesocosm Facility, Houghton, MI, USA - PEATcosm2014_Bin05_60_metaG | ecosystem: Environmental > Terrestrial > Soil > Wetlands > Peat | place... | reverse complement strand
TTCCGTGCTGGCCGCTCCACCCGATGCCGCAGAAAAACCCCTGCTTCTGTTCACCAATCGCTCCCAATGAAGATTCCTGTTTTGCTAACTACAAAGAATTCCTGTTTTGAAAACTACGCGACAGGCGTGGAGAAAGTGCTTGCCTTAAGACCGGCAGGTGCTAGTGTCCCCGCTCTTTGGTGTTGAGAACAGGACATGTATGGCGAGGATTTGCGAATTGACAGGCAAGGGCCCGATTAAGGGCAGCATTATCTGGCGGAGCGGCAAGGCCAAGAAGAGCGGCGGTATCGGCACTCACATCACGGCCATTACCAAGCGCCGGTTTCTGCCCAATCTCCAGCGCGTCAAAGCGGTGGTGGACGGCGAGGTGCGCTACGTGCGCGTCTCGGCCAAGGCCATCAAGAAGGGGTTGATCCTCAAAGCGCCCAAGAGGACCTGGAAGAAGGACGAAGCGGCGGCCAAGAGTTAGCCCCCGGCTGCAAGGGCCGTTACACCATCCCCGGACCGGAGAACGAGCCCCATGTTGAGAGACCGTCTGGCGTTGATTGGCCTGCTGGCAGCCATCCTTTTTGGCATGGGGGTGGGGGCGGGAGTCCTGTTGCTGCGCTGGGGCCGGATTGGCCTGGCGCCCAAGGTTTACACGAGCGCCGCCCTGCTGCAACAGGTCAAAACCGTCTCGGAATTGGTGACGGTGCAGTACGTGATCGAGAAGGTCGTGGCTGTGGAGGACGTGAAATGGGTGGCCGGGCTGGGGGAAAACCGCGTGCTGATGATCGCCCACGGCATCGTCAAGGCGGGACTCGACTTGGGCCGCCTTCAGCCCGGCGACATCCAGGTCTTGGAGAAAAGGGCCGTCCTCCGCCTGCCTCCGCCCCGCATCACCGAATCGTTCCTGGATGAAACGCAGACGCGGGTCGTTGAACGCTCCACCGGGTTTCTGCGCTCGTTCGACAAGGACCTCGAACAAACTGCCCGCCAAAACGCCCTCGAGGAGGTCCGCCGCGCCGCCCTGGCCGGCGGGATTCTGAAAGACGCCGATACCCGCGCCCGCGCGCAATTGACGAGCCTCCTCAGGCAGTTGGGCTTCGAGCAAGTCGAGTTCAGCCGTTGAAAGCCGGGCCTCCCCATTCCGGCCCGGCGTAACTCTTCAGGGCGCTCACACGCCTGGACAATTCCCGCTTGGCACTGGAGGCGGGTTCTGGTTAAGTCATCACACCGAATGACGCGACTGCGCCAAATCCTGGTTCTCGGTTTGTCTCTGGTGATGCTGCCGCGCATCCTTCACGGGCAGCCGGTAGAGGAGGGGATTAGCATCACTCCGTTCGCCGAGGGGGCGTCTGTCGAGTTTGATTACAAAACCAACATGGTGATCGGCACCGGCGGCGTCATCGTCCGCTACGGCAACGGCGTGCTGACGGCGCAGGCGGTGGCGGTGGATCAGAATTCGGGCGAAGTGATTGCCGACGGGCGAGTGCGCATCCTGCGGGGCAACGAAATCTGGGTGGGCGAACACGTGCAGTACAACTTTTTCTCCCGCCGGATCGATGCCGAGCAGTTCCGCACCGGCGATCCTCCGATGTTCGCCTCCGGCCAGGGCCTGCACCTTGACACTACCAACCAGGTCTATACCGCCACGAACGCGGTCATTACGGCCGATGATGTCATGCAACCGGCCATCAAGGTCCGCGCCAAATACGTCGAGATCATCCCCGGGCGGCGAATCATGGCCCGTGGCGCCACGCTCTACATGGACGGGGTGCCGGTCTTTTATTTTCCTTATTACTCGCGCAGCCTTGGGGATCGCGCCAATCACTTCGATTTCGTGCCCGGCTGGCGAACCTCTTTCGGGCCGTATTTCCTGGGCAGCTACTCCTGGTTCCTGGGGCCGGACCTGGACGGCCGCCTGCACCTCAATGCCTACCAACGGCGCGGCGTAGGAACCGGACCCGACTTCAATTACCATCTCGGTCCGTGGGGCGAGGGCACTCTGCGGTATTATTACATGTACGACCGCGCTCCCCAAACGGACATTCCCGCCTCGTCCCCGATCCCCAATAACCGCGAGCGGGTCTATTTCGCCTACCAGGCCAACCCCGAACCGAACCTGGCCGTCAAGTCCCTCGTCCGTTACCAGGGAGACACCAACATCATCCGCGAGTTTTTCGAGGGCGAGTACCGGCAGGACCCCCAGCCCAATACATTTTTCGAGGTCAACAAGTTCTGGGACAACTTCAGCCTGGACGCCTACGCGCAACCGCGCCTCAACAACTTCCTGGAAACCGTCGAACGCCTTCCGGACGTGCGGCTGACCGGCTACCGCCAGCAGTTGGGCGGCTCTCCCTTCTACTATGAAAGCGAGAGCTCGCTCGGTTATTACCGCCATCTGTTCGCGGAAACCAATTCGGTCCCCACCGGCATCGATTTCGAGGCCGCCCGAGGCGACACCTACCAGAAGGTGGTGCTGCCGGAGACCTTCTTTGGCTGGCTCAATGTGACGCCGCGGGTAGGCGGCCGCTTTACCGACTACAGCCAGTCCACCGGCCCGGGGGCGAGGTGGGGCGACGAATCGCGCGGCGTGTTCGACACCGGCGCGGAGGTCTCTTTCAAGGCCTCGCGGGTGTGGCCGGGGGCGCGCAACGATCTCCTGGACGTCGAGGGCCTGCGCCACATCCTCGAGCCGTCCGTCAACTATGTCTTTGTGCCCAAGCCCAACGTCCTGCCCAACCAATTGCCGCAGTTCGACTCGGACCTGCCGAGCCTGGAGCTGCTCCCGCTGGAGTTCCCGGAATACAACGCGATTGATCAGATTTATGCCCGCGATGCGGTGCGGCTGGGCCTGTTCAACAAGCTTCAAACCAAACGCGACGGCGCCGTCGTCGACCTCCTCAAATGGCAGCTCTATACGGACTGGCGCCTGCAACAGTCGGTGGACCAGACGAACCTCACCCGCTTCTCCGATGTCTATTCAGACCTCGCCTTCAGGCCCCGTTCCTGGGTCACGCTCGAATCCAAGACCCGCTACGACGTGGCAGACGGCGTCTGGCGAATGTCGCTCACGACGCTGACGCTGGAGCCCAACACCGTTTGGAGCTGGAGCCTCGGGCAGTTCTACCTCCACACCGACGACCTGGGTTCCCGGACGGGCCTGGGCGAGGGGAACGCCCTTTTGATGAGCACGATGTATTTTCGGCTGAACGAAGACTGGGGCCTTCGGACCTCGCATTATTACGACGCGCGGCTCGACAGGTTGCAGGAACAGGCCTATACGATCTACCGCGACCTCCGGAGCTGGACCGGCGCCCTCACGTTCCACGTGCGGCAGAATCCCTCCGGCCCCCAAGACGTGAGCGTGACCTTCACCTTCTCCCTCAAGGCCTTCCCCCACTACAGCCAGGAGGATACCCGCATGCCTTACTCCTTGTGGGGCGGCTAGAGCGGCCGGACGCGAAATCTGATGGACAGCCGCAGCCGGTATGGTAATTGTCTTTGCTGTTGGCACCAAACCGAAGATAACATCATGCGAACACTTTTGCTCGGCGTTGACAGCGGCACCCAATCCACCAAGGTCATGGTCGTGGACGCGCGCGACGGCAAAGTCCTCTCGTCGGCGGCGCAGGAGTACGACCTCATCCCCGATCTGCCGCCCGGAGCCAAGGAGCAGCACCCGCACACCTGGCGTGATGCCAGCGCCAGCGCCATTCGCCGGGCGCTCCGCCAGGCCAAAGCCGTCGCCTCCGAGGTCAAGGCCATTGGCGTAAGCGGCCAGCAGCACGGATTCGTCCCCCTCGATTCGGCCGGGGAGGTCATCCGCCCGGCCAAGTTGTGGTGCGATACGGCCACCGCTCCCGAGTGCGATGAGATCATGGACCGGCTCGGGGGGCTCAAGGCCGCCGTCAAAGCCCTGGGCAATGCCGTTCTGCCCGGGTTCACGGCCTCGAAAATCCTCTGGCTCAAGAAGCACGAGCCGGAGAATTACCGCCGCCTGGCCACCGTCCTGCTCCCCCACGACTACCTGAACTTCTGGCTTACGGGAGAAAGGGCGATGGAGTGCGGCGATGCCAGCGGCACAGCGCTGCTGGACGTCCGCAAACGCGTTTGGTCGGACGCCGCCATTGCGGCGATCGATCCGGAACTGGCCGGCAAACTGCCGCCGCTGATAGGCAGCGAGCGTCCCGCCGGCGTCCTTCAGGCCAGCACGGCCAAGATGCTGGACCTCAACCCCGGCATCCTCGTCAGCGCCGGGGGCGGCGACAACATGATGGGCGCCATCGGGACCGGCAACACCCGGACCGGCGTCATCACTGCCAGCTTCGGCACCAGCGGCACCATCTACGCCTGCGCCGAGAAGCCGGTCGTGGACCCGAAAGGTGAAATCGCCGCTTTCTGCGACTCGACCAATCGCTGGCTGCCCTTGCTCTGCACGATGAACGTGACGGTCGCCACCGAGATGGTGCGCGAGGATTTCGGCTGGTCCCACGAAAAATACGCCGTCGAGGCCGCCCGTGTTCCGGCGGGTTCGGAGGGCCTTCTGCTCCTGCCCTACTTTGAAGGGGAACGCACGCCCAACGTCCCGGAAGGCACCGGCGTCTGGTTCGGCGTCAACCAGAGGACCTTCGAGGCCAGCCACTTCGCCCGCGCCGCCATGGAAGGCGTGACCCTGGGGATGAACTATGGCCTGCAGCGCCTGGCCCAACTCGGCGTCAAGCCAGCCCAAATCCGCGCCACTGGCGGCGGCGCCAGGTCCAAGCTCTGGCGCCGTATCATGGCCGATATCTTCAACGCCGAAGTCGTCACCTTGAAGGTCGCCGAGGGGGCGGCATACGGGGCAGCCTTGCAGGCCCTCTGGTGCTGGCGCCTGCAGCAGGGCGAGAAGATCGCCATCAGCGACATCACCGACCAGTTCGTCGAGGTCAATCCGGCCGAAACCGCCCTGCCGAACCCGAAAAACGTCGAGACCTACGGCGAGTTGCAGGAGGTCCAAAACCAAATGTCCACCGCCCTGCTCCGGGTCTTCAAGCAGCACCACCGCTTTGTCCTGCGCCAGTAGCCTCAGACTCGCCCGGCCGAGGGATGCGGCCATTTGACCGTTCCTGTTTTTCGCGTATGATTGGACACGAATGGGTTTTGCCACTGAATTGGAAGCCTTGCCTTTGGCGGCGCTGGTAAAGCGGTCCCTGGATGCCTCCCCTGCGGAGGCTCGCGAGAGCCTGGGGAAGCCAGAGCTGGGCCTGAACGACTTCGCCCGCCTGATCTCGCCGGCAGGGGCCGAGTTCCTCGAGGCCCTGGGCCGGCGTTCGCAGCAGTTGACGCAGCAGCGGTTCGGCAAGGTGATTCGGCTCTTTGCCCCTGTGTATCTCTCCAACGAGTGCGTCAACAACTGCAAGTATTGCGGGTTCTCGCGCGACAACCCGATTCTGCGAGTGACGCTCTCGCCCGAGGAAGTGAGGCAGGAGGCGCAGGCGCTGGTTGGGCAGGGCTTCCGGAACATCCTGCTGGTGGCCGGCGAGCATCCGAAGTTCGTCTCGACAACCTATCTGCGCCAATGCGTCGCCGCGCTGCACGGGGAGGTTCCCAGCATCTCGCTGGAGGTGGGGCCGCTGGAAGCTCAGGAGTATCGGTCGCTGGCGGCGGCGGGCGCTGACGGGCTGGTGGTTTACCAGGAAAGCTATGACCGCAGGGTTTATGCGGAGATGCACACCTCGGGGCCGAAACGGGACTTTGACTGGCGGCTGGAGACTCCGGAGCGGGCCTACGCGGCGGGCTTCCGGCGGCTGGGCATCAGCGCCCTCTACGGCCTGGGGGATTGGCGTTACGAAGCCCTGGGGGTGGCCGCCCATGCCGGCTACCTGCTGCGCCACTGCTGGAGGGCCTGCGTGACCATTTCACTGGTGCGCCTGCGCCCGTGCGCAGGGGACTTCCGGCCCCCCGCCTGCATGGGCGACCGGGACCTGGTCCAGCTCCTATGCGCTTTCCGCCTCCTGTTCCCCGATGCCGGCCTGGTGTTGTCCACGCGCGAATCGCCCAGGATGCGAGACGGCCTGATTCGACTGGGGGTGACGTTGATGAGCGCGGGCAGCCACACTGAGCCGGGCGGCTACACGGGCGCAGGCCGGGACCACCTGCACAAAACCGTGCGCGGGCCAATCATGCCGGGCACTGCGTGCCCCGGTCCAGGGTCCCCCCTCCGAGGGCAGGCCAATGCCACGGAGCAATTCGTCATCGCCGACACCCGTTCGCCGCAGGAAGTCGCCGATGTGATTCGGGGGTTGGGATACGAACCGGTGTGGAAAGACTGGGATGCGGCGCTCACCTCGGCAGAGGGTGCGGCCCTCACCGGCGGCCCGACAACGGATGCTTCCCCTGGAGCGACCTTGTGAGCCAATCCTTCGTCATCGCCAATGGCCAGCCGGTTCAGAGGGACCTCCCCTGCTCTATCGAGGAGTTTCTGGCCGGGCAGAACCTGCCGCCTCGGAGCGTTGTGGTGGAACAGAACGGCGAGGCGGTGGCGCCCTCCGAGTTCTCCAGACGCCAGGTCCGCGCCAACGACCGCCTCGAAATCGTCAGGATCGTTGCGGGAGGCTGAGGTTTACTTCTTGTTCATGCCGGCCGGCGGGGCTGGGGCCGGGGCTGAGGCTGGGCCAGGGGTTCCGGGCGCCGAGAAATGCCGGTTGAGGATGGGCGCGAAGTCGGAGTTGCTTCGAGCAAATCCTTTGAGCTTGCCGACGAAGTCCTCCATGGCCGGGCCGACGGTTTTCTGGTACTGGGCCATCATGGCATTGACTTGCGGGCGGATGGCATCCAGCTCCTGGCGGGCGGCTCCGGCCTGGCGGAGGAAGAAGACGTTGAGAGTGCCGCTGATGACGATGACCAGAACCAGGATCGATACGACTAAGTGGCGTAGCGAGTCATCCTGGGTCGGCAGCGGTTGAGGCTGGGATTGGGTTGGCAGATTGTCTTCCAAGTTGTCCATAGTGCGTTTGGCTTACTTGTTTGGGGTGGCTGGGGCGCCGGGGGCATTGCGCTTAAAGCCAAAGGGCTCGAGGAGGGGACCAATCTTCGGGTGGGTCTTGCCGTATTCAGCCGCATCGGTGAGGAGGGCCTGAAAGGCGTTCTGCCGATACTGGATGGCGGCAAACTGGTTCTGGAGCCGGCGGATCTCCTTGGTGTTGCTGATGTAGCGCATGCACGAGATGACCGACAAAAGCGCGCTGATTGCCAGCACGGCCAGCAGAATGGTTGTCAAAGGGCTGTTCTTCATGTCACTTGAGTCATTGTAGGGGTTTGGGCGGGCGGTTGTCCAACATGTTTTTAAGAGATCTGGACATTTGGATTGCTTCTGGCAAAACTGCGCCCATGGCTGCCGATGCCCCGCTTGACCTGCTCTGGAAAGAGTACGGCCTGGGTTTTCGGGAGTTTGACGACCTGACGCTGGCACGGTGGCTGGCGCAGACGCTGAGCCAACTGGAAGGAAAGGCATGGCGCTTTTCCCACCCGCTTCTGGGCGCTTATCGCCTGGCAGCTCAACTGGCTCACGAACGCCAGGTCTGGCTCAAGCTCCTGGTGACGCCCCCGGCCGCCTACGGCGAGTCCGGGTGTTGCCGGGCGCCGATGCTGCCGCTGCTCACCCGCGACGTGCGCGAGACGGGGCTGATTTGCCTCCATTGCAGCGAGACGCTCGTGCCTTTTGAAGAAATCCCCGCCGGCATCCGCAACGACCTCGAGTCCTGGGCCGCCCAGTATGCCCCCGTCCACGCGGTTGCCCATTGGGAGGACCCGCAGCGGCAAACCGCCGGAGATTACGACCGCGCCTGCGAAAGCGCCAGCGAAGAAGCCGAGGTCCTGCTCCGGCACGCAGGACAGGTCCTGGCGCCCCGGTTGCTCCAGTCCTACGCCGCGGTGGTTTGGGAAGACAATGATGAATGTCTGGAAGTGCGAGCCGAGGACGTGCTTCTCTGAGTTGTTAGGGCCGTCAGGCCCCGAGCCAATAGACCAGGGCGATTTGGGCCAGGCAAATTGCGGCGATGGCGGCCCAGGTAAACCACTCGCGGAAGCGCAAGCCCGCCTGGCGGGTTGGGCTCAGCCAGAACCGCATTTTGAGGGCGCCGATTTCCACGCCATCGCCATTGCGCAACCGGACCTCCCGCACCGCTTGGCCGTTCACGCTGGCCAGGGTGTTGGGCCGGGCAGTGAGATAGAAACCGTCGCGCGGCTTGAAGTCCACCTGCGCGTGCCAGTCCCAGACCCCTTCCTCGTCCGATTGAAGGTCCGCGTCCGGCGAGCGCCCGATCCTCACAGGGAAACGGCGGGCGGCCCAGGAAGACCCCGCCCTCTTCCCGGTCAGAATGCCGAACTGAATCACCTTTGGAAGGGCGACTGCCGGCGTTCGACGTTAATCAAATCGCCCGAGTAAACCGGCAGGTCGAGCCTCGGGTCCTTCAGCGCTTTGATGCAATCCTCGGTTTCGATGCGGCCATTGAACCGGAACACCTTCACCGTCCGCTTTCTGGCGAATTCGGTAAAATCGCCGGCTGAGGTGATCGCCTTGAGGACGGTCGTGGCGGTGGCGTAGGGATAGCGGTTGGGAGACTTTACCTCGCCCTTGACCGAATAGAATTGGCCTTGCATTTTGACGACGACCGTCATGCGTTTGTAGTAGCCGCCCGGCACGTAGAATTGCCAAATGTCCTTTTCCAATTGGCCGGTGGTTTTGCCGGCGGCCTGGACGGGGTGGTTCAGGAGCGGCAGCGTAATCGTGCCGTCTTGCTTGATGGTCGCATCCATGGCCGGCGGGTTTTCCGGCAAATCCAAAAAAGCGACATTGATGAAGTCGCCCACGCGGAGGAGGTCCGAGGTCTTGGCGATGACGCCCGGCCCGGCCGCGCCCCCGTCGGGGGCGGCGCTCCCCCCTGCGTCGGCGGGCCGCGGGGCGGAGGTGTGGCACCCCGCCGCCAACAATCCGGCGGCCAGCAACCCGCACAGAATTCCCCAATGCCGCAGGGCGTCGTTAATGCTCTTTCTCATCATGTAGCCCGTCTCCTTGATTCAACCGGTTAGTACTTCGGTTTGATGTCCAGCTTCGGCTTTTCCTGGGAGTCGGCCTTGCCCTTGCCGTCCTTGGAGGCAGAGGGACTGCCCGGGGCCGAGTCGGACTCCTCGCTGGTGGTGCTCCGATAGTAGTAATCGTGATAGTAACCGCTGTAATAGTAGTAGCTCTCGTCCTGGGACATGTTGATGTTGTTGAGGACGATGCCGACGAGGTTGCCGCCGACTTTTTCGATGAGTTGCTTGGCGCGGATGTTCATCGGCTGCGGGTAGCGGCGGTACTGGATGACCTGCAAGGTCATGTCCATTTCGCTGGCCAGGATGGAGGCATCGCTCACGCCCATGATCGGGGGCGAGTCGAAGAAGACGAAGTCATACCGCTGCTTGAGCTCGCTGATGAGGTCTTTCATCTGGGCGGAGCTCAGGATGCCCAGCGAACTGCTGGGGAGTTTGCCGCTGGCCAGGAAGTCCAGCGAAGGATTGTTGGTGGTCTGGATGACTTCCTCGAGGCTGTTCTGCTTGAGCAGGTAATTGGTCAGGCCGATGCTGTTAGTGACGTGGAGCATCTTGTGCAGGGTGGGGCGCCGCAGGTCCGAGTCCACCACGATGACGCGCTGGCCGCCTTGGGCGAAGATCGAGGCCAGGTTGAAGACGGTGGTGGACTTGCCTTCGCCGGCGCCGGCGCTGACGACGGCCATGCTGTTGAGCTTATCGTCCTTGCGCGAGAACAGGATGTTGGTGCGCAGGACGCGATAGGCCTCGGCGTGCGGGCTTTCCGCCCCTTCGTCCAACATCAGCCCCACATTCTGCGGGATGACGCCCAAGACGGGCGCTTGGAGGGCGCGCTCGACGTCATCGATCGTCTTGACGCTGGTGTCGAGGTACTCGATGAAGAAGGCCAGGCCCACACCGACCACCAAGCCGATGATGATGCCCAGGGCGATGTTGAGGGGCTTGTTGGGTTTGACCGGCCTGGCTCCGGGCTGCGCGCTGTCGATCACCGTGACCATGATGCTCTTGGGCAGCGCTCGGTCCACATTCTCGGCGGAGATCTTGCTGTCCAGCAGGGTGCGGAACCTTATGAGTTCCTCGAGCCTGCGCTTGGCGTCGAAATAGGGCTGGCTTTCGTTGGCCTTGTCGATGTCATCCTGGGTGGCCTGCGCCACTTTTTGCACGAGATTCGAGAGGCCCCTTTCCAGGGTATCGACCTTGACGGCGATGCCCGCCATGATGCCTTTGACGCGTTTGTCGATCTTGTCCTGAAGATCGGCCTGCGAGGCGCGGGCCTTGATGAGGATCGGGTTGTTGGTGCCCAAGTCCTGATCGATGGCCAGCAGCCGTTGATCGGCGATGTTCTTTTGCTCCAGGAAAGACCCCAGGAGGTTGTCCTGGACGGCAGTGGGGAGGGTCTGGACCAGTTGTGTGGCATCGAGGGTCTTGAGGTCGGCAAGCAGGGCCTCCTCGCTGACGCATTGGGCCTCGAATTCCAGGCGCAAGGCATTGACGTGGCGGAGGGAGTCGGCGGTCAGAAGCGTCGCCGGGGCGTATTCATTGGCCATCGAGTCGGGAATCTTGAGTTTCCGGCGCAAGCGGTCCAGGTTGGTCTGGGCCTCGTCAATGTCCGCTTCCTTGGCCTTGCGCTGGGCGAGCAGGACGTCGATGCCGCCGCCGGTGAGAATGTCCTTTTCTCTCTTGCGGTAATCCTGGTAGGCCTTGGCGATGGCATTGGCGAGTTCGGCGGCTTCGTTTTTGTTTTCGCTAAAGACCTGGATTTCAATGAGGCTGGTGTTGCGAACGGTGTGCAACGACATCTTGCTTTTGAGGTAATGGATGGCCTCCAATTTTGTGAGCCTCTCCCCGTTGGCATAGGTTTTGCCCCATCTGTCCTGCAAATTCTGGGCCTCGATGACGCCTCCCAGGATCAGTTCGGACTGGATGACCTCAAATTCGGTTTGGATGAAGTAGGGATCATAAGCCAGGGGCGTCGAGGCCTGCATCAGGGCCTGGATGTCCGATTGGTCGCGCTCGATTTTGATGCGGGCGGTGCTGGAGTAGGACTCAGGCAATATGAAGGTTACCAGCGTGGCGGTTATGACGACCAGGAGGAAGACGGCGAGGATGACGGTCTTGCGGATGCGGATAATCCGCCAGTAATCCAGGAAGTGGAGTTTGGTTTCCTGGGGCGGGGCGACTTTCAATGGATCCATAATTCTAGGAGACTAAACAGAAAAGGGGCCTAGCCGTAACCGCTAAGCCCCCGTCAATGACATAGCAAGGTTAACTAATAGCTCGCAGTAAAGCCCACATAAACCCTGTTCCGATCAAAGCCGCGGTCTGCGATGTCCGATTCAAGCTTGTCATAGTTGTAGCCGACCTGGGTGGAGACGTAATGGTTCACCCGGTATTCGAGGTTCGCCCCGAGGGTATAGAAGCGGTCCGCCTCGCTGTTATATTGGCCGCCATGGTATTCGGAGTCCTGGAACTGGCCGATCAGGCTGCCGTAAAGGCCGGGGGCCAGCCGATGGCTGACCGTGCCATAGACGACAGAGGTATCCGAGTCCAGAGTCAGGCCGGAGAGACCGCCGCTGCCCCAGAGGCTGGAGGCGGCGCGGTCATGAGTGAAACCCAGCTCCGCGAAGCTCTCCACGTCATAAATATAGCGCAGGCTCAACGCGACGTAAGGGCTGACGCTACCCGAGACGGCGGGGTCATTGTAATAATCGGTGTAGCGGGCGCCCACGCGCACCGAGCCGGTCAGGTCCGGACGGAAGGTCTCATCGATGCCGGCATAGCCATAGTGCCCGCGGTTGTTGCGGGTGTTGCTGGGGACATTGAACAACGCAGGGTCCATGATCGGCTGGTTTTCCGTGTAATCAATGTCGGCGAATTGATAGCCGATAACGCCGATAGTTTCGGGCGTGATTGTCCACCGGCTGTCGAGGTGGACGGTCTGCTCGATGCGATTGAGAATGCCAGCCCAACTGGGCGAGAACGCCGGGTCCGGAGTCACTGTGTCCTGGGAGTACCTGTACAAGGCGTTCTGATAGCCGATCTCGAAGCCGAGCAGCGGGGTGAGCGTGCCATTCAAGGTGGCGGTGCCGTAGTTGCGGATGTTGCTGCCCGAAAGGCGTTGGTATGTGGAGTAGGTGTTGCCGGCCCGCAGGAAGTCCGGTTCCTGGCCGATGACGAACGAGTCGCTGACCCGGGCGCGGTAGAGCTCGTTGAAGGTGTGATCCAGGGCGAGGTTGAAAGAGTGGGTCATGTCCACCGTGTCGGTGTTGCCTACGGGCACGAACTGGTAGTCCTTGAAGGAGTAGGTGTAGCCCGCGGTCACGGTGGTCTGCTCCCAGGGCCAACTCACGGTAAAGGCGGGGCTGACCTCGAACCCGAAGGTGCTGCGGTGATAATACTGTCCGTTGTAAATCAGCGGGCCGCTGCCCGGCGCGGTGTTGATATTGTCATCGTAGAATCCGCGGAGGGTCGCCGAGACGCTCCAGGGCTTAGTAGATTCCGATGTGAGACTCGACAACGAATCCGCTTGCAAACCGGAGGTGCCGAGGGCAACCAAACCGACAGAGACAACGATTCTTTTCATAAAAACAGTTATTTTGCTAGTTCACACCCGCACGAGCATTGCCAACACCACGCATAGATCGATTGGCGTTTTATCCGAAAGGCCCGTCATTGTCAAAAAGATTTTTCAGCCGATTTTCCCCTTTGCCGCCGGGGCTGATCGCTCCGGCCACTGGCGCAAACCACACACCGTGCTCACGCCCGACCCGGCGGCAACTGGAACGATTTGGATAATAGACCCTATTGCCGCGGCGTTGTTCAAGACTTTTTTTCAAAAAGTTACGGGGGCGGGACGTTCAACGTCTGGCCTGGGCGGAGGCGGCGGGGGTTTGCTTTGGGATTAGCGGCGATCAGGGCCTCGAGCTTCACGCCATACCGCCTGGCGATGCTGGACAGCGTGTCTCCGGCTTTGATGACATGCGTCGGCGCCAGCCCCGTAGCAGCGACCTTGGCGGGGGGGGCCGCGTCCAGGCCCGCCGGCCCGCGATTGATTCCCTCTGGTTGACGCGGGGCTCCTCGGAGCAAAGTCGAGGCCAGGGCGGGCGGGGCCGCGGCGCCGGAGGCCGGGGCGAGGCCGGCGCCCTGCGGGTTGGTGAGCGTGGCCTGGGTGATGCGGACCGGTGGATTGGTTTGCGGGCGAGGCGGCGTGGCGGCGCTGGTCCGCCATTTGGCCACTTCGTCCTTCAATTGGCGGTTTTCTTCCGTCAAGCGCTTGTTGTCCTCGGCCAGCTTTTCCAAGTCGCGCTGCTGTTTTTCGGTCACCGGTCCCAGGGAGACGGTGCGGGCCAGCTCTTGTTTACAGGCAAGGATGCTCTGTTTCACCCACTCTGCCTTTTCGGAATTGGGCCGCAGCTTGAGGTAATGTTCATAGTGGTAAATCGCCGCGGCCGGGTCGGGCACTTTTTGGGCGAACAGCCACCCGAGCTCGAAGTGGGCTGAGGCGGATTTCGGGTTGAAGCTCAGGGTCTTCTCGAAAGACTCGATGGCTGCCGGGAAATCCATGGTGTTAAGGTGGTTCTTGCCGGCCAGGAAGTACGGTTCTTTTTCCTCATCAAGCTGGCTTTGTCCCTGCGGCAGGCAGCCGCCCAGGAGCGGCCCCAGGAGCAAGGGGGGCAACCAGCACAACAACCTGGCCAAACACTTCATGCCGCCCATGTTATAGGAAGCGCCAGGAACTTTCAATCACGCCTCTGCCCTCCGCATTGTCAAAGGCCGCCCTCCGGACCCGGGGGGCGGACCGGCTCGCTAAACGGGTTGGCCGGCCCGGTTGGAGCGGCGGCGTGTCGTGGCAGCGAGAGCAGGCCGGCGATCAAATAGACCCAGCCGAGCACAATATGCACGGCGGCGGCCACGGCCAATTGTATGAGGTCCAGGGCGCCCAGCCCGTAGGCCAGGATTGCCGCCGTCATCAACAGGGCGCCGGGCATGAGCGCGGCGCCCGCCAGCCGCCAACTGCCGCCAAGGGTCAAAGCGCGGTTGGCCATGAACCCGGCCAGCCATGCCGGCAGGCAATAAAGCGTGGCCAGCACACCCCAGCTCAACATCAGGCCCGTAACCGCCAGTGCTGCCGCCAACCCCAGGAGAGCCGGCCCCCAGGCTCCCCACCAAGGCTCCAATCCCGTTCGGTTTAACATCAGCAGCCAGTCTCGCCGATAGGGAATGCGCAGAGACCGGCCCAGCGAGATGAGTTCGACATCGTTGCGGCCAAACTCGACCTGCAAGTGGGCTGGAGAACGAACAGCGCCGGCATGGCTCAGGTCAACGGCCAGCGCCAGGAAATGGTTCTCGGCCAGTTTCACGGCTGGTTCCCCGGGCCAATCCAAGGCGCCGGAGCGAATGGCCCCTTGCGCCGGCAGGCGCGTGATCGCTTCGCCGATGGCGGAAAACCAGGCCCCGCGCAAGAACCAAACGAGGGCGCCTGCCGCCAACAGGGCGACAATGAACTGGACCAACAGCAGTTTCCCGACGGAGGCGGGCGCAAAGGCCGCCACGCCCCGCCGCGTAAGCGGCTGCCAGCCAAAGGGTGGTTTCTCGAGCGGTTCATCCATACACAAGCGGCGGCCCAGGCCAGCCCGCCACTGCACGCAGCCGCACAGTATAGCGCCCCACGGGCCTGTTGTCCCGAAGAGAATGTCCTGGGATCCGGGTTGCTTTGGCGGGGCGCCCGGTATAGGGTGGACCTCCTGTAAGAGTGCATTGGTATGAATCGCAAACCGCATGTGGCTGTGGTCGGTGCGACGGGCGCCGTCGGCATCGAGATGATTAAGACCCTGGAGAAACGGGATTTCCCGGCAGGGAAACTGACGTTGCTCGCCTCGGCGCGTTCTCTGGGCAAGCGGCTGAAGTACCGGGGCGAGTTGATCGCGGTCAAGGAACTGACCAGGGATTCATTCCAGGGCGTGGAGCTGGCCCTGTTCAGCGCAGGCGGGGCGATTTCCCGGGAATACGCGCCGCTGGCCGCGCGGGCCGGCTGCGTGGTAGTGGACAACTCGAGCGCCTTCCGCATGGACGACCAGGTTCCGCTGGTGGTGCCGGAGATCAACGCCATGGACATCAAAGAGCACCGGGGCATCATCGCCAACCCGAATTGCACGACCGCCATCACGCTCATGGCACTCTACCCGCTGCACCGGGCCTTCGGATGCAGGCGGATTTTTGCCTCGAGCTACCAGGCTGTGTCCGGCACCGGCGCCAAGGCCATCGCGGAACTGGAACGCCAGGTTTCGCAGGTCGTCAAAGGCGAGCGCGTGACCCGCGAGGTGTATCCGCACCAGATCGCCTTCAACGTCATTCCGCAGGTCGATTCGTTTCTGCCCTCGGGCTACACGAAAGAGGAGATGAAAATGGAGAACGAGGGCCGCAAGATCATGCACCATCCCGCCTTTCGGGCCAGCGTGACCTGCGTGCGGGTGCCGGTGTATCGGGCCCATTCCGTTGCGGTGAGCGCCGAGTTCGAGAGGCCGGCGACGGTCGAAGCGGCGCTGGCCGCGCTCCGGCAGGCGCCCGGGCTGGAGGTCATCGACAACCCGGCCAAATCCGAATATCCCCTCCCGCTCTGCCAGGCGGAAAAGGACAATTGCGCCGTGGGCCGGGTTCGCAAAGACTGCGCGATGGACAACGGCCTGTGCTTTTGGGTCTCCGGCGACCAACTCCTCAAAGGCGCCGCGCTCAATGCCGTCCAGATAGCCGAGGAGTTGCTCGCGCAGGCGGCCCGGGGCTCGTGAACAACGGAGGACAGGATAGTCGAGGCCTGAAATCCGAAGGCCGAAGGCTCATCCTACTCCCACCTGGCCTTCAGGCCCGCCAGCATCACGGCAATGGCATCGACCTCGGCGCGCGCGGCGTGCGCGGGGTCGGTGTTGTGGTAGCGGTTGAGCATGATGCAGAAGGCGAGGCGCTGGCCGGCGGCCGTGGTGACGTAGCCTGAGAGGGAACTGGCCCAGCGCAAGGAGCCGGTCTTGGCGCGCACATTGCCGGCGGCGGGGGTGTTTTTCATGCGGTCCTTGAGGGTGCCGTCCACGCCTGCGATCGGCAGGGCGTCCAGGAAGGTTTCCGCGCAAGGATGCCGGCTCATGAAGCCAAGCAAGGCAACGGTGGCATTGGGGGTGGCGAGGTTTTCCCGAGACAGTCCGGAGCCTTCGTCGAAGAACACATCGCCCTTTTTGACGCCGGCTTGGACCAGGAATGGATCGAGTTGGCGCAGGCCCAGTTCCTCGGAGGTCCGACGGGGGGGAGTGTCAGCGGTGCGCGCTTTCTCGCCCAGGTGGGCCAGGAGAAGCTCGGCGTAAAGGTTCTGCGAGGGTTTGAGCACCTGGCGGGCGATGTCTCGCAACGGGAGCGATTCCAACGCCCCGAGTTCGACCATCCGGCTGCAATCCAGCGGGTCCGCCTGGCGGTCCAGCCAGTTCAAGGTCCGGAGGCGGCCGCTCAGAGTGATGCCGTCTCGGGCCAGGGCTTCGCTGAGAAAGGCGACAAACAGGCCGGCGGGGTTATGGAGCGGGACCTCTTGCGTCGAGCCGGGGTCCTGGAGCGGCGCCTGGCCGAAGGCATAGACCACGTTTTCGTTGGGCAGACGATACAACCTCACGGTGCTCCGCTGGCCCTTGGGGACCGTCTCGGTTCGATTGCTCAGGGCGAGATACCCGGTTGCGGGCAGGAGGGTGAGGCTGCAAGGCGCCCCGAGGCGCTCGCCCGGCCTGGCCACGACCCGGAGAGTGTTGTTGTTGATCGTCAGCGATGAAATCTCCGCGCCGTAGTCGTACTGCTGGTCGTCCCAGGCCCAGCCGGAGCCAAATTCCGGGCCGCGAAAGAAACTGGTGTCCCCAACCAGGTCCCCCACGATGCGCTTGACGCCGGCGTTGGTGAGGGCGGCAGCCAGCGGTTCGAGGGCCTTGAGGACGTCGCCGCCGTGGAGGCGGGCGTTGATGGTCGGGTCGCCGCGGCCATAAACGATGAGGTCGCCTTGGAGGGCGCCGCCGGGCAGTGGCCTGGTTTTGGCATAGAGAGAAGTCCTGATGCGATAATCGGGGCCAAGCCGGTCCAGGGCCAGCGCCACGGTGTAAAGCTTGACGTTGGAGGCGGGGCTCAAGAGCTTGGCGGCGTTGTGCTCGAAGAGGGTCTTGCCGGTGTCCGGCGAAACGATTTTCACTCCCCATAGCGCCGCCTCGAATCTCGGCTGCGAAAGGAGGCCGGTCAGGCGCTCTTGCAGTTCGGCCGGCGTAGCGGGGGGCTTCTCTTCCTGCCCAAAGGCCGGGCCCGCCACAAAGCCGGCCAGGAGAATGTGCAGGAAAAGCAGCCTTCGGTTCATCTTCATGACGGTCTGTCCGCCAGAACTGTAGCCGCTCCGCCCCGCGACTGGCGAGCCCGGAAATGCCCCTAATCCGCCTTCAGCGCTCTGAAGGGCAAGGTGAGTGTGAAGGTGGCGCCCTTGCCGGGGCCATCGCTGTGGGCGGAAAGGGCGCCGCCCAGTTCGCGGGCGGCCAGGGCGCCGCTGTGGAGGCCGAAGCCGTGGCCGTCTCGCCGGGTGGTGAAGCCATGGGCGAAGATGCGGGTGAGGTTCTCGGCCGGAATGCCAATGCCGTTATCGATGACCTGGATTTCCACCTGGCCGTCGGCGGCCCGGCGCACGCGCACGGTCATGAGCTTGTGCGGGGACTGGGAGTCGCTCAGGGCGTATTTGGCGTTGCGAATGACGTTGATGAGGATCTGGAGCACCTTGTGCTTATCGACCAGGAACGGGGGCAGCGGCTCGATGTCACGGTGGTACTCGATGGTGTGCCGCTGCAAGGCGGCAGCGTTGATTTCGATGGCGTCATCGACCAACCGGGCGATATCGACCGGTTCCTGGACGCCGGCAACCTGGGCGTAGCTCTGCTGCATGGCCACGATCTGGTTGACATGATCGACGTGCTCGCGCAATTGGCCGAGCTCGCCGAGCACGAACCGCTTTTGCTCCTCGAATTCTGCGGGGATGGCGGCCAGGTACTGCGGAATGTGCTTGCCTCGGGGGTCGTTGGTGAGGAAGTCGTCAAGCCGCCCCGCGTTTTCCTGGAGCAGCAAAGGGATGCGGGCCAGGTTGTTGAAACTCAACTGTTTGATCGCGTCGATGACCAGGCTGCACGAGACATTGATGCTGTTGAGAGTGTTGCCAACGTTGTGCAGCACGTCGCTGGCCACCTCGGCCATGCCGGCCAGGCGGGAGGTTTCCACCAGCCGTTGGTGGGCGAGCTCCAGCTCCGCCTCCGCCACTTTGAGGGCCGTAACGTCCTTCGAGATGCCGAAGATGCCGATGATGCGGCCGTGGCCATCTCGCCAGGGCATCTTGGTCGTCAACGCCCAGCTTATCCGCCCGTCGCGGTGCGTCTCCTTTTCCAGCTTCCCGATAACCGGCTCGCCGGTTTCGACAATCTCCTGCTCGTCGTCGAAGGCGGGCCGGGCGTGCTCTTCGGTGAAAAAATCGAAATCGGTCTTGCCGCGAATCACTTCCGGGTCTTCGACGCCGAACAACTGGCGGAAAGATTTGCTGAATTCGACAAAACGCGAGTTGCGGTCCTTGAAATAGATGGCGTCCGGGATGTTCGCCAGCAGGACTTGCAAAAGGTCGTTGGCATTCGCCCCGTTTTGCTCGGGAGAAACAGGTCTGCCGCCCGACAATCGGCTTTCGTCCGCGCCACGCCTCGGCGCCGGGAGTTCCATCGTACAATGCTCTTTCATGGCAACAGCTTGAGACACTCGGGCCCACAGCAACGGCACTGCGGTCGATTTGAGAAATACAAGCATCTATTATGCCAATCCAAGAAGGGTGGCCATCCCTGTCCTGGCAGGCAGCGGAGGAGGGAAAACAGTGAATGATTCCATGACTAACCCGTTGTCCTGTAGTTATTTAAGTAGGTCCTCGGGCCTAGTCTTGGCCGTGGTTACATCGGCCGGCAAGCCTCCCGGCGCCTAAGCGCGTTGGGAAAAGGAATGCCGACCGGGTGGTGAATTATTACCGGGCGGGGTTTCTCGCCGGACGCGCTTGAGGGTCCCGGCGTGTCCGAGTCCTGCCTGCAAAAGTCTCAAAACGACATAGTTACGCCAGCGGCTTCTCGTATAGAATTACCAATGGATGCGGTGCCAAATCTGATGAAGAAACTTGAGAATCCACCCTCGCCGACGCCGATGAGAATCCTGGTTGTCGACGATCAAGACGCCTCGCGCATCACGACAAAGTGGTTTTTGTCCAACTTCGGCTATGCGGTCGAATCTGTGCGCAGCGGTGAGGAGGGGCTCGAGGCATTCGACCCGGCCTTGCACGACCTGGTGATCACCGACAATTGCATGCCCGGCATGAGCGGCACAGAGCTGGCGCAGGCGATCAAGCTACGGTCCTCCGGGACTCCGATCCTGATGTACTCGGGAAACCCGCCCGAGAACTGTCCCTATGTGGATTGCGTTGTTCATAGGCCCGCCCATCTGCTGGAGGTCAAGGAAAGGGCCGACGGTCTGCTGGCTAATAATCGGTCCCCCCAGCGTTGCTGACCAGACCGCCGGATAGAATCGCCGGTTTTGGGTGCGTTTCAATCACTTGAATAGCCCCTCCTAATCCTAATCCTAATCCTAAGGATTAAGATTAGGATTGGGAGCCGGAAACCGCCGCCCAACACAATGAGGTGCGCCCGGGCATTTTCAGGCCGGAAGTTTCGTATGGGCAGGGCTGGGAAGGGGGTGTATGATCGTAGCGCGGAATGGGTTGAGAAGGTAGCAAGAATGCCCAGTGTTTATATCAAGACTTACGGTTGCCAGATGAACGAGCGCGACAGCGAGGCGGTGGCGGCGCGGCTCGTGGCCAGGGGCTACACACTGGCAGGGGCGGAGGCGACTGCGGATGTCATCCTGCTCAATACGTGCAGCGTGCGGGACATGGCGGAGCAAAAGGCGCTGCGGAAGATGGAAAACCTCGTCGCGGAGCTTCGGCGCAGCCGTCCCAAGGCGGTGCTGGGCTTCCTGGGTTGCATGGCCCAAAGCCGGGGTCAGGAGTTGCTGGACCGTTTGCCCGACGTGGACCTGGTTGTAGGCACGCGGAAGTTACACCGCACGGCCGATTACCTGGATGACATTCTGGCCGGGCGGCGGGGCGCGGTGGTGGACGTGGAGGAAGAGGAGGGAAGCGAGGCGGCAATGCGCGAACACTTGCTCGAGGGCAACGGGAAGAAATCTGTGAGCGCCTTTGTGAACATTATGCAGGGCTGCAACCAGTACTGCTCCTTTTGCATTGTCCCCTACACGCGCGGCCCGGAGCGCAGCCGGCCCGTGGCCGGCATTGTGGCCGAATGCCGCGAGTTGGCGGAGCGCGGCGTCAAGGAGGTCACGCTTCTGGGGCAGATCGTCACCAGTTACGGCAAGCGCGACATCCCGGCGCGGGAGGGCAAGTCGGGGTTTGTGCAGTTGCTCGAGGCGGTGGATGCCGTGGAGGGCCTCGAACGCATCCGGTTCACGTCCCCGCACCCCAAGGGGTACGGCGACGACCTGGTGGGGGCGTACGGGCGTCTGGCCAAGCTGGCTCCGAGCGCCCACATCCCCGTCCAGAGCGGCAGCGACCGCGTCCTCAAGCTGATGCGCCGCGGCTACACGCGCCAGCGTTATCTGGGCCTGGTCCAAGAACTTCGCTCGGTCCGGCCGGAGATCGGGCTTTCGACGGACTTCGTCGTCGGTTTTCCGGGTGAGAGGGAGGAGGATTTCCAACAAACGCTCTCGCTGGCGCGGGAAGTGGAGTTTGACCAGGCCTTCATCTTCAAGTATTCCGAGCGCAGCGACACGGCGGCGGCGGGGATGCCCGAGCCGGTGCCGGTGGAACTTCGGCAGGAAAGGCACGAGCGGCTCCTGGGGGTGGTGAACCAAATTGGGGGGCGGCGCTACACGGGCTTTGTCGGCCGGCAGGCGCAGGTGCTGGTGGAAGGCGCCAGCAAGAAGAACCCGGCCCGGTTTACGGGCCGAACCGGGTGCAACAAGGTTGTCCTGTTCGATGGCCGGGAGCGTCAGCGGGGCTGCCTCCTGGAGGTCCGGATCACCCGCGCCGGCTCATTCACACTTTACGGGGAGCCGATCCTCTGCAATCCTGGCGTATGCCGTCAATGAGCCTTTCAACCCTTGCTGTCGTCCTTGGCCTCGGCTTGGCGCTGCCGCAGCTTTATGGGCTTGCCAACCCGGCGGGCTTCACGGCAGCGGCGCGCAAGTTCCCCCGCTCGCTGCCTTGGGGCATTGCCCTGATGTTGCTGGGCACGGGCTGGTTTCTTTACAACCTGAGCCAGGAATCGATTGCGGATTTCGCCGCCTACAAGAATGTCCTGCTGAGCGTTTTCGCCGCCGTGGGCATCGGGGCGTGCATTTTCGTGCAGGACTTTCTGGCCGTGCGCGGGCTTGCCATTGTGCTCCTGTTGCTGGCCAAGCTCATGGTGGACACGGGCCGTCCCCGGCTGGCCGACACGTCGTGGGCGCTGGTCATTCAAGGCTGGGCCTATGTGCTGGCGATAGCGGGGATGTGGCTGACGGTCTCGCCCTGGCGGCTGCGCAGTTTCCTGGAGTGGGGCACAGCCAACCAGGCCCGCATCAAGGTGGGCTGCCTCGTGTGGTTGGTCTTCGGCCTGTTCGTGGCGGCGCTGGGCCTGATGAAGTTTTGAGATGGACTCCTTCCAAGGCAAGATCCTGGTGATCCGTGGGGGGGCCATTGGGGATTTTATTCTTACGTTGCCGGCGATTGCGGCGCTGCGCCGGCAGTTTCCGCGCGCCTGGCTGGAGGTCCTGGGCTATCCTCATATTGTGCGGTTGGCGGTGGCGGGCAGACTGGTGGACCGGGCGCAGTATATCGAGGCGCGGCCGCTGGCCGGGTTTTTTGCGCGCCATGGACAGTTGGCGCAGGAGATGGAGGATTATTTCTCGGAATTCGACTTGATCGTTTCCTACCTCTACGACCCGGACGGGATTTTCCAGGGCAATGTTGGCCGTTGCACGCCCGCCCCGTTCATCGCGGGGCCGCATCGGCCGGATGAGAAGAGCGGGCTGCACGCCGCCAAGGCGTACCTGCAACCCTTGGAGCGGCTGGCAATCTTCGATGCGGACCCTGTGCCTCGATTGACGCTCGAGCGTGAGCCGGCCACGGTCAGCTACCTGGCCTTGATGCCCGGAAGCGGCAGTCCCCGCAAGAATTGGCCTGAATCCAACTGGGCTGACCTGCTCCGGTTCCTGATCAACGAGACTCCATTGGACCTTCTGCTTGTCGGCGCCGAGGCTGAGGCCGAGCGCCTCCGGCGGCTGGCAGCCGCCCTGCCGCCGGCGCGTTTCCGGCTGGCCCGGAGCCTGCCTCTGCCGGAGCTGGGCAGTCTCCTCCAAGGCTGCGCCGGGTTCGTCGGCCACGACTCGGGCATCTCGCACCTGGCCGCCGCGCTGGGCCTGCCTGGCATTGTCTTGTGGAGCGACACCATTGTCGAGGTCTGGCGCCCGCCCAGTCCCAGGGTGGCCATCCTTCGCCATCCCGCCGGCCTGAACTGCCTGTCGGCGGGCGATGTCCTGCCTCGGGTGCGTGAGATGACCGCCTCGGCCAACCAAAACTGAACTGCTTGTTCCATGCGCCGTCACCCACAAATCCGTGCGGCCATTTTTGACATGGACGGCGTGCTCACGGATTCGGAGCCGCTCATCAATGAGGCAGCCGTTGCCATGTTTCAGGAGCAGGGTTTGAGAGTTCAACCGGAGGACTTCCGGCCGTTCGTCGGCGCCGGCGAAGACCGCTATATCGGAGGCGTCGCCGAGAAATACGGTTGGCCTTTGGACCTGCCGGCGGCCAAGCGCCGCACTTACGAGATCTACCTGGAGTTGGTCCCGTCCCGGCTCCGGGCCTTTCCCGGGGTCCGGGCCCTGGTCGGCGCCTGCCGCGCGGCAGGATTGCTGGTGGGGGTCGCCTCGAGCGCCGACGAGGTCAAGATCGCGGCCAACTTGCGCCAGATCGGCCTGCCGCCGGAGACCTGGGACTGCGTCGTAACCGGCGAGACTGTGAAAGCCAAGAAGCCGGCGCCCGATGTCTTTCTCGGCGCGGCTGCCCGGCTCGGCCTGGCGCCCGACCAATGCGTGGTCGTCGAAGACGCCCTGAATGGCGTGCAGGCCGCCAAAGCGGCGGGGATGCGTTGCATTGCCGTGGCCCAGACCTTCCCTGCCGAGCAGCTTGGGAGGGCGGACTTGGTGCGATTGACCATCGCCCAGGTGAGCGTGGGGGACCTGACGGGCGTTAAACCGGATGGACAAGTGGCCGATGACTGTCTAAGATTGCTGTAGTCAGTTTGGCGCAGGCAGGTTGGACGAGTGCCAAAGAGCTTGGCATCGCGGCCGATTTCACAGGCCAATGGGCCGCCGGCGCCGGAGAGCGCTTGCTGATGAAAAAGATCCTGGTGATCGACGACGAAGAATGGTTGCGCGACATGGTGCAGTTGGCGCTGCGCCAAAAAGGCTTTGAGGTGATCCAGGCGGAAAACGGGACCCTGGGGATCGAAGCGGCCCGCAAGGAGTTGCCGGACCTGGTCCTTTGCGATGTCAACATGGAGCGGGTGGACGGCTACCTGACGCTCTCCGCGCTGCGGAGCGAGTCGGCCACCGCCTCCATACCGTTCATTTTGATGACCGGCCTGGCCGATCCTGCCGGAATGCGCCGCGGCATGGAGTTGGGGGCCGATGATTACTTGCCCAAGCCCTTTACCCTGGAGGCCCTCTACGCGGCGGTCGAGGCGCGGCTCAGGAAGGCACAGGCGCTGCGCCTGGCAGCCGAGAAGAACCTGGCGGAGTTGCGCGCCAACATCAGCCTCATGCTCCCGCATGAGATGCGCACGCCCTTGAACGGCATCCTGGCCTACGGCGAAATCCTGTCGGTTGAGGCCGACTCGCTGCCCTCCAAGGAAGTCTCCGAGATGGGCCAGGCCATTTACGATTCCGGCAAACGCCTGGAGCGCCTGATCGAGAACTTCCTGATTTACGCCCAAATCGAAATGCTCGGCGCGGACCCCCAGAAGCTCAAGGCGTTGCGCAGCCAGCCCGCCAGTTTTCCCGCCGAGTTGGTTGCCGAACACGCGCAGGCCCAAGCCCGAATGGCCGGGCGAACACCCGATCTCCTCCTGGAGCTGGCCGACGCCCCCATGGGCATCTCTGCGGATTACCTGGCCAAGATCGTTGATGAGCTGGTGCAAAACGCCTTCAAGTTTTCCCTCTCCGGAACAGTGGTCTCGGTCCGGCTCTCTTCCTCTCCCCAGGGCCTGTCTCTGGCGATTACCGACCACGGGCGGGGTTTCTCCCCGGACCAGATCGGCCAAATCGGCGCCTACATGCAATTCGATCGCAAGCTCCACGAACAACAAGGCTTGGGCCTGGGCTTGATCATCGCCAAGCGCCTGGTCGAGCTTCACGGCGGCACGCTAACGATCCAGAGCGAACCCGGCTCCGCCACGACCGTGGCCGTGAAACTGCCCAAGCCGTAGGTTATAAGGGCCAGGCCGGCCAGAGCCTGAGGTGAGAGTGTCTCTCCAGCCAGGGCAGGCCATGAACCGGCAGCACGTGGAGCAGCAGGATGATGAGGAGGGCGCCGGCCAGGGGGGCGAAGTCCACCATGGCGTAGCGCAACGGCAGCCGGCGCAGCGGGGCCAGAAGGTTCCGCGAGGTCATGCTGACAAAATCCCAGAGCGGATTGCGGCCCAGGTAAACGTAACTGACAACGAGGTAGAGGAGCAGGAACACGGGCAGGAGGTACTTGAGGCTCAAGTACATGGCTGCGCCCACCAGGAGACCTTGCTCGAGAAGGTGGCCTGTGGACTGCACGGGGCCGGTCACGTTGAGACAGACCAGAACGGGATGAAGGGCCGCCCAGAGGCCAGCCACAAGGACCAGCGGCAGCAGAGACTGGACCCACCATGGCCAGTGCCCGACGGGTCCCAGGTGCAAGCGGAGCATCTTCTGCAACGGATCGCCCTCCCCGCCCTTGCGATTGATGACGGCCAGCGCCAACAGCCAGAAATAAAAGACTGCCAGGAGCCGCACGAAGCTCAGGACCGAGTAAAGCAGGGCCGAGCCGAGGACATCGCCGCGCATGGCCAGGCGGTCGCAGCGAAAGGCCAGCACTACCCAGGTCAGGTCAAGCCTCGGCGTCCAGCCCGCCGCCCCGCCAACCTGCCAGTAGAGCAGGGCCCGCAACAGGAGCAAGCCGCCCAGGCCCGCCAGGAACTGCCAGCCTCGCAGCCGGCGCGGCTCGGCGCGTTTGAGCGTGCCTGCCAGCGTGGCTGCCGAACTGTGGACCAGGGGATCAAAGCGCATCGAACGCCAGTTAAACCAGAGCAGCAACCCCGCCAGATTCAGAATCAGATCGATGAGCGACATCGTAACGCGTGGGGCGCGCCGCGCGCGCCAACGCGCCCATGATGCCCCAAGTCCTACATCCTCTTCAATAGCGTTTCCGCCATTTCCGAGGGAGTCGGGGCCACAGCGATGCCGGCGGCCTTGAGGGCCTGTATCTTGGCTGCGGCGGTGCCTTTGCCGCCGCTGACGATGGCGCCCGCGTGGCCCATGCGCCGCCCGGGGGGCGCGCTGGCGCCGGCGATGAAACCGGCCACCGGTTTGCGGCAGTGCTTCCCAATCCACTCCGCCGCCTCTTCCTCGGCAGCGCCGCCGATTTCGCCAATCATGATGATGCCGTGGGTGTCCGGATCGGCATCGAACATTCGAACAACATCCAGGTGCGACGTGCCATTGACGGGGTCGCCGCCGATTCCGACGCAGGTGGATTGGCCGACGCCGCGGCAGGTCAACTGCCACACCGCCTCATAAGTCAAGGTGCCGCTGCGGGACACCACGCCGATGTGCCCTGGTTTGTGAATGTAGCCCGGCGCGATGCCGATACGGCAACCCCCGTGCGAGTCTTTTCCCTGGCCCGGGGTGACGATCCCGGGGCAGTTGGGACCGATCAAACGCGTCCCCTTTCCCTCCAGGGCGCGTTTGACCTTGACCATGTCGTTGACGGGAATGCCCTCGGTGATGCACACGACCAAATCCAGCCCTGCCTCCACGCCCTCCAAAATGGCGTCGGCTGCAAAGGCCGGCGGGACAAAGATAGCCGAAGCCGTCGCCCCGGTCTCCTTCACGGCCTGGGCGACAGTGTCGAAGACCGGGACTTCGTTCTCAAAGAGCTGCCCGCCTTTTCCGGGCGTGACCCCCGCTACGATTTGGGTGCCGTAGGCCAGGCTCAGTTGGGTGTGCCGGGCGCCAAAGCCGCCGGTGATGCCTTGGACCAAAACTCGAGTTTGGGGGGTGACAAGGATTGACATAACTCATTTCGGACCCACTGCCTGGACGACCTTCCGGGCGGCGTCGGCCATGGAACTGCCGGTGACGAGAGTGAGGTCGGAGGCGGCCAGCGTTTGACGGCCGGTGTGCGCGTTGTTGCCCTCCAGCCGCACCACCAGGGGCAGGCGCAGCCCGGTCTCCTTCACTGCCGCGACGATGCCGGCGGCGATGACGTTGCAATCCATGATGCCGCCGAAGATGTTGACCAGGATGCCTTTCACATTGGCGTCCTGGACAATGATCCGGAACGCTGCGGCGACTTGGTCCTGGGTCGCGCCGCCGCCCACATCGAGGAAGTTGGCGGGCCGGCCCCCGAAGTGCTCGATGATGTCCATCGTTGCCATCGCCAGGCCGGCGCCGTTCACCAGGCAGGCGATGTTTCCGTCCAGCTTGATGTAGTTGAGGTTGTGCTTGGCGGCCTCAGTTTCCAGCGGGGCCTCCTCGCCCAAATCGCGCATGGCCTGGAGGTCCGGATGCCGGTAGAGCGCATTGTCGTCCAGCGACAGCTTCGTGTCGACGGCCATCAGCGCCTCTTTGCCGTCCCCGGCGTCCACCAGGCAGAGCGGGTTGATCTCGAGGAGGGAGGCGTCGCATTCCCACCAGGTCTTAAAAACCCCCATGAGCAGTTTGGCGCCCTGGCCAATGAATTCACCCTTGAGAGCGAGCGCCACGGCGACTTTGCGCGCCTGGTAGGGCATGAAACCCAGGGCCGGGTCCACGGGCTCCCGGACGATTTTCTCCGGCGTCCGCGCTGCCACCTCCTCGATGTCCATGCCGCCTTCGGTGCTGGCCATGATCACCGGCCTGGAGCAGCCGCGGTCCAGCAGCACGGCCAGATAAAGCTCTTTGCGGATTTGCGGCGCTGCGGCCACCATGAGTTTTCTCACCAGCCTTCCCTCGGGGCCGGTCTGCCGGGTGACGAGCACGTTGCCCAGCATGGCCTTGGCCTTGTCGTAAACGTCGGCGGCGGCGACGCAGAGCTTGACGCCCCCTTGGAAGCCGTCCCGAAAGGTCCCCTTGCCGCGGCCGCCCGCGTGGATTTGCGCCTTGACCGCCAGGCGGCGGGCGCCTTGGGCAAGGAGTTCCTCAGCGATGGTTCTGGCCCCTTCGGGCGTGTCGCAAACGTCGCCGGGCGGGAGCGCCACTGCATTTCGCGAGAGCAGTTGTCTGGCTTGGTATTCGTGAAGGTTCATTTGCCTCGGTGTGCCGGCGGGGCCGCCAGGGGGCCGGGAAAAGCGACGGGGCCGCCGGAGCGGCCGGCCTGGGGCTGGAAGCTCGGTTAGAGTCGCTCCGGGCCGGCCCGTTGTGGGTTCACTTCCGGTCCTTGATCGGGAGATAGTGGTTCAGAACCGGTCCGGTGTAGATCTGGCGCGGCCGATATATGCGCGAGGGGCTTTCCATGACCTCCTTGTAATTTGCAATCCAGCCGGGCATGCGGCCGATGGCGAAGATGACGGTGAACATGTCCACCGGGATTCCAATGGCACGCATGATGATGCCGCTGTAGAAGTCCACGTTTGGATAGAGCTTGCGCTCGACAAAATAGGAATCGCGCAAGGCCGTTTCCTCGAGGTGCTTGGCAATGTCGAGCAACGGATCGGAGATGCGAAGCTTGTTGAGCAGTTCATCGCAGACCCGCTTGATAATCTTGGCCCGGGGGTCGTAGTGCTTATAGACCCGATGGCCGAAGCCCATGAGCCGCCTGCCGCTGTTCTTGTCCTTGGCGGCGGCGATGAATTTCGAGCCGTCGTCGCCCTCCCGGTGGATGGTCTTGAGCATCTCGAGCACGGCCTGGTTGGCGCCCCCGTGGAGGGGGCCCCAGAGGGCGCACACCCCCGCGGCCGCGCTGGCAAAGAGGTTCGCGCGGCTGGAGGCCACCATCCGCACGGTGGCCGTCGAGCAGTTCTGCTCGTGGTCGGCGTGCAACAGGAAGATCAGGTCCAGCGCCTTGACCGCCTCGGGTTTCAACTCGTAATCCTGGTAGGGCAACGAGAACATCATGTGCAGGAAGTTCGCCGTGTACTTCAGGTCCGGCTTGGGATAGTTGATCGGCAGGCCCTGGGACTTGCGATAGGCAAAGGCGGCAATCGTGCGCACCTGGGAAAGGAGCCGCGCGGCCCCCACCCTGAAGTGGTCGCTTGCGGCCTGGTCCAAAAGCTCGGGGTAGAAGCAGCTCGATGCGTTGATCATCGAGGAGAGAATCGCCATCGGGTGGGCCTCGGCCGGGAAGCCCTCAAAATGGTGCTTCATCGCCTCGTGCAACAGCTCGTTGTCGGTCAGCAGGTCGGAAAACCGCTTCAATTCGGCACTGGTCGGCAGGTGGCCCATAATCAGCAGATGCGCCGCCTCGATGAACGTGGATTTCTCGGCCAGCTCCTCGATGGGTATCCCGCGGTAACGCAATATCCCCTGTTCGCCATCGATGAAGGTAATCGCGCTCCGGCACGAGCCGGTGTTGGCATAGCCGTCATCCAGGGTGATGAAACCTGTGTCATTGCGCAAGGCGGAGATATCAATCGCCTGTTCCTTTTCCGAGCCTTCGACGAGGGGCAAATTGCACCTCTTTCCATTCAGCGTGAATTCTGCGGTCGTTTCCATAAGCTATTGTCAATGGGCTACGAAGCGCAACTGTACGCCACTTCAAGCCCCTTGGCAACCAAAAATCGCGACACCAAAAATCGCGACGCCAAAAATCGCGCGCCCGAGCCCGAATCGGGGGGCGCATCTTGACTGTACCACCATTCTGGTATGATGGCGGGATGTCTGGTTCCTCAACCGACGAGAACAACGTAACATTAGCGCAAGGACCGTAGTGAAGTCTGAGAACGAACCACGT
>Ga0181524_10001274_pt1 | contig 29350 bp, 21 predicted proteins | sample PEATcosm2014_Bin_34_FD_119761 | JGI IMG/M metagenome (GOLD analysis project Ga0181524, IMG submission 119761) | Peatland microbial communities from MTU Mesocosm Facility, Houghton, MI, USA - PEATcosm2014_Bin05_60_metaG | ecosystem: Environmental > Terrestrial > Soil > Wetlands > Peat | place... | reverse complement strand
TATTATCGGTCCGAACGGCGCGGGCAAGAGTTCGATGCTGAACGTGATCAACGGCGTCTATCAGGCGCAGGGCGGAACGATCACATTCCGCGGCAGGGCTTACCGCGGCATGAACACGCGTCTGGCGGCCGCCTCCGGAATCGCGCGCACCTTTCAGAACATCGCTCTTTTCAAGGGCATGTCCGTGCTCGACAACATCATGACCGGCCGCTGCCTCACTATGAGAGCGACGATTCTCGAGCAGGCGATTTATTTTGGGCGGGCGCGGCGCGAGGAGATCGAAAACCGGCGCAAGGTCGAGGAGGTCATCGACTTCCTCGAAATCCAACACATCCGCAAGACCCCGGTCAGCCGCTTGCCCTACGGGCTGCAAAAGCGCGTCGAACTGGCGCGGGCCCTTGCCGCCGAGCCATCGATCTTGCTGCTGGACGAACCGATGGCGGGAATGAGCGTTGAGGAAAAGCAGGACATGTGCCGCTTCATTCTCGACACCAACGAACAATACGGCACGACGATCGTGTTGATCGAGCATGACATGGGCGTGGTCATGGACATCTCCGATCGAGTCGTCGTCCTCGATTACGGAAAGAAGATTGGCGACGGCACGCCGGACGAGATACGCAACAACCAGGCCGTGATCGACGCTTATCTGGGGGTCGCTCATTGATGCGCCCGCGAAAAGCGACAGTTGCGGTCGTCGGAGGCCGGATACCGAGTCTACCCCCATGTCCACAGTGACGGCGATGGCGACGGCCTCGCTGCTGTCTCTCAACAACATCGAGGTCATCTACGATCACGTCATCCTCGTGCTGAAGGGCGTCTCCCTTGAGGTGCGGGAGAAAGGGATCGTCGCGCTGCTCGGGGCGAACGGCGCGGGGAAAAGCACAACCCTGAAGTCCATCTCGAACCTTTTGTCCGCAGAGCGTGGCGAAGTCACCAAGGGCACGATCGATTACAAGGGCGTTCGCATCGACAGGCTCGACACCAACGAACTGTTGAAAATGGGAATTTGCCAGGTGATGGAGGGCCGCCACTGCTTTCCTCACCTCACCGTCGAGGAGAATTTGCTGACCGGCGCCTTCGCGCGCAATATTTCGCGATCCCAGCTCGGAGCCGATCTCGAAAAGGTCTATCACTACTTTCCTCGATTGAAGCAGCGACGGCAAAGCCAGGCCGGATACACTTCGGGCGGCGAGCAGCAAATGACCGCGATCGGGCGCTCCCTGATGGCCAAGCCGTCGCTGATCCTGCTCGACGAGCCGTCGATGGGCCTGGCGCCGCTGGTCGTCGAGGAGATCTTCGAGATCGTTCAGGACCTCAACGTCAAGGAGGGCGTGTCGTTCCTGCTCGCCGAGCAAAACACGACGGTCGCCCTGCGTTTCGCCGATTACGGCTATATCCTCGAGAACGGCCGGGTGGTCATGGACGGCGCCGCCAAGGAATTGGCCCAAAACGAGGACGTCAAGGAGTTCTACCTCGGACTCTCGACGGCCGGCCGAACATCGTATCGCGACGTCAAACATTATCGGCGCCGAAAGCGCTGGCTGGCCTGACGCAGCTGGACGGTTTGGCGCTGCTTCGCAGCAAGGACGTGCGCATGCGGTTCTCGAGCTTTGGCGTTCCCCGTCCCCGGGGAACCGCCCAACGACGGCAAGGCCATCGACGATGCCGGCGCCGGACGCCGCCATCGCCTTGTTCCCAATTGTCTAGGCGCGGGATCCCATGATTAAGCCGATCGAAGCGGTTCTGGACGAACTCCGGCAGGCGAATCCCAGCCTTGGCCGGCACGGCGAGCCGGCTCCGTCGCGGGGTCACGCGCTTGGGAAGGTTCTCGTCGCCAACCGCGGAGAAATCGCCAAGCGGTTCTTCTTCGCCCTTAAGGAGGAGGGCATCCGTTCCGTCGCGGTCGTGACGGACCCGGATCGCAAGCAGTCATGGTACGAGTTCGCCGACGAGGTCGTGTATATCGGCGACGCCGGGAATTACGCCAACATACCGATCATTCTCGGCGCCGCGGTCCTGTCCGGCGCGGACGCGATCTATCCCGGCTACGGTTTCCTGGCCGAGAACTATCGCTTCGTCGAGGCGATCGATGAACTCGGCCAAACGCTCGGGCGTCGCATCCGCTTCATGGGGCCGTCCGCAGAAGTCATGCGCAAAGTGGGCCACAAGCTCGACGCGCGCGATCTCGCGAAGAAGCATGGCGTGCCGGTTCTGGAGGGCTCGGAACTCATCGGCGATTCCGACGGGGCGCGGGCCGAAGCCTCCCGGATCGGCTATCCCATTATCGTCAAGCTTAGCGCGGGCGGCGGCGGCAAGGGGATGGCGATCGTCCGGTCTCCCGACGCGCTCGCGCAGGCCTGCGAATCGGCGAAGCGGATCGGCCGCGCGAACTACGGCGACGATTCGCTCTACCTCGAACGCTACATCGAGCGTCCCGTGCATCTCGAAGTGCAGATATTCAACGGTATGGCCGTCGGCATTCGCAAATGCGCGGCGCAACGCAAGAACCAGAAGATCATCGAGGAATCAGGCGAATCATTTCTCGACGAGCGCTCGATCCACAAGCTCGTCTCCGCGGCCGAAAACATGGCGAGGATCTCGGGATACGCCGACGGCGGCGGCGCCGGCACGGTGGAGTTTCTGCTCGATGGCGACACCGGGGAGTTCGGATTCCTCGAGGTCAATACTCGAATGCAGGTGGAGTATCCCGTCACCGACCAAAGCCTGAATATCGATCTGGTGAAATGGCAGATTCTCCATTTCGACGGCCGCGGGAGCGAAATTCCGTATGAGCGCGCGCTTCGCCTCCGCTTCGCGGAAAAGGACCACGCGATCGAGTGCCGCATCTACGCCGAGGACCCATGGAACGACTATGCCCCCAGTCCGGGGGTAATTCGCGACCTCGATCTGCCCACCTTCAACGGCGTGCGATGCGACTTCGGATTCAAGGCCGGCGACAGCGTTCTGCCGAACTACGACCCTATGATCGGCAAGCTCATCGCCTACGGCAGGGATCGCGACGAATGCCTCATGCGGCTGGAGCGCGCCCTTGGCGAAGTCTACGTTCGCGGGCTCACGACCAACGTCGATCAACTGCTCAAAATCGTGCGCCATCCCTTGTTCCGCAGCGGCGACTATACGAACCGCCTGCTGGAGGACGCTTCGGAAATCGGCCTGGTCGAGCCGGAACTTGACCGGATGATGGCCGCGGCCGCGTTCTGTTCGCTCGCCGAGCTGGTGCGATCGGTTCACGACACGCTCGAAGCCAGCCTCACCGCCGGCGATCTGGAAAACATTCTGCGGCGCGGATCGCTGACCGTGACGCCCACGTTTCTTGCCGAAGTCCACGGCAAGCTGCTGCGCATCGACTTCCTTCAGACCGGTCTGGACTCGTATGCCGCCTTCGCAAATCGTGTCTACGTCGGTGTCATGCGAGTATCGCAGCGCGTGCGAGGCAGCGACGACCATCTGATTCTGTTCCGCGGACGCTCGTACCCGGTTAGGGCCGATCGCCGGGCGACGAGTCACCACCTCCGGGTGATGGAAGAGGACGGCATCCATTATTACCGGGTTCGCCTGCGCGCCATCGACGCCAAGCAGGACGTCGATTCCCCGGGGACGGTCCGCTGTCCTTTCCAGTCCTCGTTCGTGCAATTCGCGGCCAGGACGGATGGCGGCGAGGCCTTGCGCATCGGCGCTCGGGTCGAGCGCGGCGATCCCCTGATGGTGATCGAAGCGATGAAGATGGAGACGACGCTTATTTCGCCCATCTCCGGCACGATCGGCTTTCTCGTCGAGGATGGCGCCGTGGGTCGGCTGCCGCCTGGCAAGTCGTTGGCGGAAGGCGAACTCCTCGTGCTCATCGAGGACGAGTCCGCCGCTCCCGTGGTCGCGATCGAGCCGGACCGCCTCGACATCGAAGGAGAGCCGCACGAGATTTTCGAACGCATCCAGGACCCGGCGTTGCAAGACGGCGGCCTCGCCTCCGTTGCTCTCGGCGACTCGGCCGGCGCCCTTTCCGGCATATTGGCGCTCGTCCGCGGCTTCTATCTTGGTTATCTCCAGGGAGACGAGATTCCGCTCCGGTTGGGACGGTGCCTGGAGGCGCTGAAGGGATCGGGGATTTCCCTCGAATCCGCTGACGAAGCGTTTGCGGACATCATCGAAACCTTCTCCTCGCTCAAACAGATTTATTCGTCTGCGCTGGGCGTGAGCCAGACATGGTTCGGCGAAATGAACCGACTGGTCCTGGAGTGGGAGAACGAGACCTACTCTCCCCCTCCGCTCTTTCGCTCGGTGATGAGATCTCTGCGCGAGAAATACGGAATTCCGAGGCTGGAGGGTAAACGCAGCCCGGAGATGAGGCTTGCGCTGTTCCATCTTCTGCGCGGTTACGCGGCGGTCCGCGACGGCCGCCAGCTGATCGCCGCTCTGTTCGACCTCATGCTGGCGCGCCCGTTCATTCCGCGCGAGATTCGCGGCTCGCTATTCAAGTTGATCGCGCAGGAGCAGTCCGAACGGGACGACTCGCTCGCAAAACTCGGGCGGGCGCTGCTGGAGCGGCCCTTCGGGCCGGGCAGAGAGGGCGACGCCCCGGAGCGCATCGAACTGGCGAAGAAGGCGGCGGTCAGAACGAAGCCGCACGCTGCGCCGACAACGGAGAATGCGAACTTTCGCGACAGCGCCCGCGCCGCTCTAAGCCGCCCCGATATTGGGACGCCCATCCCCCTCATGCCCGGCTGGGTGCGGCGGGAATTGGAGAGCCACGCCAACGCATGGTCGCGGCGGCATCAGGTCGTCCACCTTCCCTCGCCATTGCCCGCCGTCCTTGTGTTTCGGCTTACGCCTCACGAAGGCGGGACTCACCGTTACGCCATCATCGCCTGGCTGGAAGAGGGCGTCCCGGTGACCGAAGCCGACGGCAGGGGACATGTTCGCTCCGCGCCGAACGTGGAGAGGGCGGCGATACAGGCCGGCCGTCTTCTCACCACCTACAATGAACTTGACCGTGGCGAACACAACATCGTGGAAATTCTTGCCTGCGGCCAGCCGATAGACCTCGACCTGGCCGGAAGCGATCCCACGGCGTTAAACCGCCAGAACCTCCTCCGGATCGCCGGCCGGCCGGTTCGGTTCTTTCTTTACACGCGGGCGGACTTCATTCTCGTGCACGTCGAGGCGCGCCGACCAGGCTTTTCCACGACCGAGCGCAAGGTTCTCAACTTTTATCTGAATCATGGGCACGTCTGCCTCGACCTGCTTCACGACACGGACGCCAATAATCCGCTGTGCAGCGGAGCGTCGAGCGCACGGGACCAGCGGCTGTTCGACCAGGGCAAGTGGCCGCTCGAATTCTGGGTCCGAGAAGCCTTCGACCCCGGCGCCGCGCGCGAGATATTGATCGACTCCATCGACGGCGGCCCGGCTGTCGGCGCGAAGATTTACGAAGGCGCGATGGCGGGCCGGCAGGCTCTCTTCTTCTTCAAGGACTCGCGAATCAGCGGCGGCGCCACCGGCGATCGCGAGGGACGCAAGTACGTCGCGGCCTGCTACTACGCCTATCTGCGCGACACGCCGCTCTATGTGTGGAACGACGGCGCGGGGGCCAACGTTCGCCAAGGGATGGTGGCGCTCAACAGGGCGGCGCAGGGATTCATGATGAACGCCTTGAGCGCCCACGGCGTCGGTTACGACCGCTTCCTCGCGATCGCCAGGAGCGTGGACGACCGATCCCTGCGCGACCTCTTCCACGAAATGGACCGGACGTTCGATTTGGGCAGGCCGGCAGGCGGAGCCAAGGGGCCGCGAAATTTCAATCTGGTCGCCGTCGGCGTCGGATCGTCGACCGGCCTTGACGTGTACGGATCGTCGCAGGCTTGCGTTCAGATCATGCTTGATTCCGAACAATCCTACCGGGTGCTGACGGGATCGAACGTCATCCGCGCCGCGACCGGGGAAACGCTGACGAACTATGAAATCGGCGGCGCTCGGGTGATGGCGCAATGGACCGGCACCGTGGACCTGGTCGCCCGCGACCGTATCGAGCTCTTGCGCCATGTGCGCAGGGTCCACGAGTTGTTCTTCGCCCAGCGCCACCAGCCGCTGATCGCCCGGTTGCGGGACCAGCCGGAAGAGGCCAAAGACGGATTTGCCGACGCGGTCCTGAACGAGCGCCGGATCGCCGCCAACGTGGACGCAGGCGCCTTCGTTCCCTTCAAGGGCGAATATGTGGAAGCGGGCGCCCTGGTCGGCGGCTTTGCCAGGCTGGGCGGCAAACACGTGCTCGTGATGGGCCCGCGGACCGACTTCGGCGTGCGGTCCTTCGCGAGCCTGATACGCACTCGGGAGCTTCTGCAAATCGCCAACAAGACCCGTTCGCCCAAGATTCTCGTCTTCGGCAAGAGATGGTATCGCGCCGTCGAAGGGGAGGACGTCAACGCGGTCCAGGCGCAGATGGACATCGTGCGCCAGCTTTTTCTTCCCGGCGCGCCTCGAATCCATATCGTTATGCGACCCGAGGGACTTCTACTCGTCACCCTCAATACGCAAGCGGATGCGACGATCTACGTGAAGCGCGCGGCGGATTCGGAACGGGAGCGGCGGCTCGCCGCCAAGATCGCCACCTTCCAAGTGGACGACCTAGGCCAGGCTTTCGACCTGGCGAATCGTATTCTCGGATTGCTCGATAGGGACGTTCATCCCCTCGCCTACTCTCCGCCCGACAGGCCGCCCCGGATTCCCGACGAGCCGTCGCAGCCGTTCGACATGGTCGCCGACGTCATCGATGCGATCTTCGACGTCGGAAGCTTTCTCGAATTCCATCGCGAGAACGGGGAGCGGAGCGGCTCCACGCTGGTCACCGGACTCGCGACCCTTGAGGGATCGGTGATCGGCGTGATCGCCGACCAGCCTCTGGGGGGCGGCGCGCCGGACGCCATGGGCACGGAGAAATTCCGCGTGTTCATGGAGTTTCTCGATCGGCACGGGTTTCCGCTTGTCATGCTCTCCAACGCTCCCGGATTCGTTCCGGGCGCCAAGCAAGAGCGCCTGCGCATTCAGCAGATCGGCGGCGAATCGCTGGACGTGAATGTGCTGAGCAGCGTCCCGGTGGTCTCGGTGGTGCTCAACCAGAATTTCGGCGGTCGCCAGATTCAAGCGTTCAGCCGCTTTCTCAGGCCCGGCATCGCCTCTATTGCGCTGGACAGGGCTACCTTGGCCGTGATGGGCGCCGCCGCCGCGTTCGATCTATTTCACGGAGCGCAATACCGGGACCTCGTGGCGCGCGGGCTGAAATCTGAAGCCGACAGGATGCGCGGCGAATTCCTTGAGGTCTATAACCGCAGAGCGCGTGCGGACCAGGACGCGACGGCGACCGGTGCGCTCGACTGGACCGTGCCCGAGCCGGCCGAACTGCGGGCCAACGTGATCCGCGCGATGGCGGCGGCGCAGGCCAAGGCGAATGTGGTCTTTAGTCGAGGCGCACTCTGGCCGGCTGGTTCCGATTTGCAATGAAGCTATCTCCAACCCGCCGCAATCGGGCAGGGCGGGACGGGATCGAATTGAAGGAACTCGATCCAGTCGAAGCCCATCAAAGCTGGCCGAACGCCAGCCGCAGCATCACCCGGGTCTCGACGCCGGTGTCTGAATAACGGGCGACCGTCCACGTCGGTCGCTCCTCGCCGTATGCCGAACGGCTCAGATGTCACATTCGCAAGGCCGGATTGGCGCCCAGCGACGCCAGCTACAAGATGCTGCTGCATGCCAAGCCCGGCCGGCTGGACGTCCGGCGTCGCCCCGCGTCCGGGCGCTGGGCGCCCCATCGGCGTAACGCCGTCAAGTCTGATGGCCGCCCGTCAGGGGCACGAAGGGAATGACCGCGCCGCCGAAAATGTCCGACCGCGTGACCTGGAACGCGCCGTCGGCGCCGGTCGTCTTCACCGCCTTCAAGATATGTTGCGCGCCGGGCGGCCCGACGGGGATGACCATGATCCCGCCGGGCGCCAACTGCTGCAGCAGCGGCGGCGGGATATGGTCGATGCCGCAGGTGACGATGATCTTGTCGAACGGCGCCGCGCTCGCCCAGCCGTAATAGCCGTCGCCGTTGCTCGTCGTGATCGCCTCATATTCGCGATAGCCCCTGGCGATGAGCCGGTCGTAGACGGCGCGCGTGCGCGCCGCGAGCTCGGGGATGATTTCGATCGACCACAGCCGGGGGGTCAGATAGCTCAGTAGGGCCGACTGGTAGCCGGAGCCGGTGCCGACTTCGAGGATCTTGTCGCCGGCGCGAACGCCGAGCGCGCTGGTCATGCGCCCCATCGTCCCCGGCGGGGTGATGGTCACGCCGAAGCCGATGTCGAGATAGTGCCCGACATAGGCGCGCTCGCGATCCTCGGGCAGGACGAACTCCTCGCGCGGCGTCATCAGGAAGGCGCGTTTGTCGGCGGGCGTCCACAGATCGTTGAAGGAAAGGAGCACCTGATAGCGGTCGAAGCGCTCGCCGAGGAGTGTCGCGTTCTCGCCGCGGTTCGCCGCCATCCAGGCGACGAAGTCGGCGCGCCGCGCCATCGGCGGCCAGAGGTCGGGCCTGAACGGCCCCGGCGGATCGGCGTGGGCGGGAAAGGCGGCGGCGACGCCGGCCGCCGCGGCCAGCAGAAAATCGCGTCTGCGCATGACAGCCCCTCCGGTCCTGCGTCGCGCGCGGGCGTTCCGCGTGGGCGCGAATTCGACGCGAATGCTTGGCCTGATGTACGGCGCGAACCGAGGCGAGTCCAGCCGCCGCGGCGCCGCTATCGAGCGAGTTTGGCCGCCAAGAAATCGTGCATCTCGGCTCTCGCTTGCTCGGCGGCGCCCCGATCGTATTCGAGCAACATTCCGGAAACGCGCGTTCCATCGGCGAACTCGGGATTATCAAATCCATGACGGGCGCCGGGGTAGACGACGAGTTTCATGTTCGAGCTATGGCCCGGCTGCGTCTTCGCCAGGCGCTGGCAATCCGCCGCAGGCGTGACGTCGTCCAATCCGCCGACGAGGATGAGAGTCGCAATCTGCAATCTGGCGCCCGCTTGATTTTCGCAAGGCGGGTAGAAAGCCGCCGCAACTTTGAATTTCACCTCGTCCGGGACTTCGAAAGCGGCGACGAAGCGGGACGAGGCGATCTCGAGCGCGGTGTCGGCGCCTTGCGAGTAACCGACGGCGCCAATCCTCTTGGGGTCGACGAAAGGCAGCGTGGAAAGGAAAGCCAAGGCCCCGAAAGCGTCGGATACGCCTTCGGGGAAGTCGACGGCGCAGGTTTCCTTGATCCCTCGCGTGGCGAAATCGTCGACGAACAACGCGACATAGCCCCAGCCGGCGAACACGTCGGCGATCGATCTTCTGGTCGCCGGCAGGCCGAGGCAAGAGTGCAGCAAGACGACGGCCGGGAAAGGACCATGTCCGCTTGGTCTGGTGAGGTAGCCCTGAATGGGCGCGCCGGGCTCGCTCTTGCCGATTTTGGCGCCGTCGCCAGCAAGATGCCCTTCGGCTTGATGGAGGAGGGGAGCGGCGCTGTCGAATTTCACCAGTTGCTCGGCTGACGCGGGCGAGAGCCGGATCAATTCGAGCCCCGATAGCGCCGCGACGGCGAAACATCTGCAAGCGAAAGTGCGCAGGGCGGCTCGGACGCCCGCGGGGTTCGAGACTTCGGCCCCGTTCACAGTCGAACGAACCTGAGGGCGGCGGCCCCGAATCCCTCGAAGCGCGCGCAAACGGCGCTGTCTCCACGGGCATATTCGAGCCCGGTGTAGGTGCCCGTGGTGACCACCATACCGGCCGGCGCGCCGCCCGACAGCCGAAGTTGGTTGACGAGCGCGACGGCCGGAATCATTGGATCTCCGCAAGCGTTTCCGCCAACCCGGCGCACGATTTCCGAGCCGTCGATAGTCACTGACGCTTCGAGCCTTGCGAGATCGAACGAGCGCCAATCCTTTCGAGCGGGCCCGGTCACCAGACCCCCATTGGACATGAAGTCGGCGGCGCGCTCGATGACCGGAGTGCCGTCGTAGCTCGCAAATCGCGTATCGACGATTTCGATCGCGGGAAGAGCGGTCACCGCGGCCGCCACTTCGGCCCTCTCATAGGCCCGATCGCGAGGCGGCAAGGGCCTATCGAACCGGAACGCGATCTCGGCTTCCAGTCCGAGCATGGAAAACGGCTGCGACGATATTTCAGCCCCGTTTTCGAAAATGCGCGAGCGAACGAGGATGCCGACCAGCAGGCCGTAGTCCGGGGAGATCGCGACCTTCCAACCGGCCACGGAGTCGCCGATCTCTTCGACGAGCGCGAGTTGGATCGCATAGGCTTCGGCGGCGTTTTGCGGCCGCGAGTCCGGCGGAAGTCGATCGAGCGGCTCGCCCGTCCGCCGCGCCTTCGCGAGCCGTTGGGCGGCCTGCCGGATTGCACGCATGTCCATGGACGAGGCGTCTCCTTGTGAAGGGTTGAACGGGGCGCGTTATCTCCCGCTCGCGGTCGGAGCGTCTGACGCCGTCAGCGCCGCCATGGCGGCCTCGACCCCGCCGCCCGAGTGCGGGATTCCCGCGAGCTTGAGGCCCATTTCGACGCCGCCGAGGGCGCCGATCAACGAGAGGTCGTTGAAGTCGCCGAGATGGCCGATGCGGAACACGCGGTCCCTAAGGTTTCCCAGTCCGTTGCCGAGGCTCATGTTGAAGCGTTGCAAGATGAGCGCGCGCAGCCTGTCGGCGCTGTGTCCCTCGGGCAGGCGCACCGCGGTGAGCGAAGAGGAATAGTCGCGGGGCTCCTGACACTGCACCTCCGGACCGCCTGTCTCCCCCCAGATTTGCACGGCGGCGCGCGTCGCCGCGGCGTGCCTGGCGTGGCGCGCGAGCACATTGGGCATGCCCTCCTCTTCGAGCATCGCCAGGGCCTCCTGCAGCCCGCGCAAAAGGTTGGTGGCCGGCGTATAGGGAAAATAGAAGCCGGCGTTGGCTTCCAGCATCGGCCGCCAGTCCCAATAGCTTCGCGGCAGCCTCGCCGTCTCAGAGGCGGCGAGGGCGCGCGCGCTGACCGCGTTGAACGACAGGCCAGGCGGCAGCATGAGCCCCTTCTGGCTCCCGGCGACGGTAACGTCGACGCCCCATTCGTCATGGCTGTAATCAATGGAGGCGAGCGATGAGATCGTATCGACCATCAACAGCGCGGGATGGTTCGCCGCGTCGATCGCCGCGCGCACCGCGGCGATCGGACTGACGCACCCTGTCGAGGTTTCGTTGTGGACGACGCACACGGCGCGAATGCGATGGGCGCTGTCCTGCCGCAACGCCGCTTCGATCGCCGCCGGATCGGCGCCCCGACGCCAGTCGGTGTCCAAAATTGTCGGCGCCAAGCCAAGCCTCGTCGCCATCTCGTTCCAAAGCGTGGCGAACCAGCCGGTGCGAACCATCAACACGGCGTCGCCGGGCGAGAGCGTATTGACCAACGCCGCCTCCCAAGCGCCGGTGCCGGAGGCTGGGTAGACGACGACGGGGCCGCTCGTGCGGAAAACCCGCCGAAGCCCTGTCAGCACGGCGCGCCCCAAATCCGCGAAGGCCGGTCCGCGATGATCGATCGTCGGTTCGGAAATTGCGCGCAGCACGCGGCCCGGCACGTCGGTCGGACCCGGAATTTGCAGAAAGTGTCGACCTGGCTGGCGAGTATTCATGATCGTCGTTCCATTTGAGAGAGGCGGCGGCGGAATGGGCTGCGAGAAGTCGCGGGCGAAGCCGAGCGGCGCGGCGCCGGCGCCGTCAGGTCGATTTCGGTCCGAAGGGCATCAGCATCGGCACCCTGCGGCGATAGGAATCATAGGCGTCCGCCCCCAATTGTTCGCGCAAGAAGCGTTCCTCGAGCCTCGCCTTGATCCAGAAACCGAGCGTCATCAGAATGGCGCCGGCGACGCCGATCAGCGTTCCCTTCAAGACGGCGGTCGCGAAGACGGCCGCGATGATGCCGGTGTAGATGGGGTGGCGCACGATCGCGTAGGGCCCGGTTTCGACCATGTGATGATCGGCCTTTTTCGTGACTGAACTCGACCACAGCCGACCCAGATAAAGCCGCGCCCACCATGTGAACGCGAAGCCGAGCGCCGCGACCGCAACGAGCGTCCAATCGGTCTGCTGATCCAGGTCCCAAAGCCTGTGGCGCACGTGACCGAAGCGGGCGAACCCGGCGAAGAGCAGAAACGCGCCCGCAAGCGTCACGATCCGGTAGAGCCCTTCCTCGCCGACAGCGGGCCGTTCTGCGGCCGGGTCCGACCACAGCGCGGCCGCCAGCCACGACGCGACCCAGAGCCCCCAGGCGACGATGATCGCGAGTTCCGGCGTCATGACCTTCCCGGATTTGAACGCTGGCCTCACACCTATGGGCAGCGCCGTCCCCCGTCAAGCGAGCGCCCCGGCGCCGTAAAGTCGGCGCGCGACGAGCCTGAAAACTCAGCGACTCCGGCCGTCTCCGGCGCGGGCGCGAACCCCCGTTTTGCGGGATCGGCGCCATTTGCCAGCGCGGCGTCGGCGGCCTAAAGCCTGCGCCGCGCGTCTCGCTTCGCGTCGGAATTTAGGGAACCCTAATCGTGTTGAGCGTGCTCGAACTTGCCACGGCGATGCTGTCGAAATTTCCGGCGCTTCACGAACGCATCCTCGATCTGAAATATTTCAACAGACCGCTGCCCAGCGATAAGCATCCGATCGACGGCGGCGATTCCGAAGCTGTGTTCCGAGATATTATTCAATTCAATAGATGGAACGACGCAGAATCGCTAAGCGGCGTTGGCTCCAATAGCAAGTATACACACAATATCCGCGACAAACTACCCGGATTGTTGCGAAAATACGATATCCATTCGATTCTGGATGCCCCATGCGGCGATTTCGCGTGGATGAAAAATGTTACGTTTGACGCCGGAACGAGTTATATCGGTGCGGATATCGTTCACGAACTTGTCCAGCGGCTTCAAAAAGAGTTTTCGTCGCCGCAAAGGCGCTTCATTCGCTTAGATATCATTTCCGACCAATTGCCGAAGGCGGATATCTTAATCTGTCGTGATTGCTTTATACACCTGTCCAATTCTCAGGTATTAGAAGCGCTAAGGAATTTTGCCAAATCGGACGTAAAATACATTCTCACGACGACTTATAAATTCGGGCGAATCAACACGGACATTTCCACGGGACAATTTCGCGTGATAAATCTTCAAGCCGCTCCGTTTTCGTTGCCTCAGCCTATCGAAACCATTGTCGACTACGTCCACCCGTTTCCCCCAAGGCGTCTGGCGCTTTGGTCGAGAGAGCAGCTTCTGGCTTGGCTCAACGAACGGGGGAACCCAGCCGCGGGCGCGTCGTCGTCCAAATCGAGGATGTGATTCTGTCGAGGGGCGGCCGCAGGGGCGGGCTCCGCGCTTGGCGTCGGCGGCAATTTGTCGCGAATTCATCACATGCGTGCTCCAGAGTTCCCGATAACGCAACCGGGCCAGCGAAATGGCCCTTTCAGAGGAACCCAGGCATGGGCGCGGACGAAAGAAACCCCGAAGGCGCGCTCTATCGGCGCATTCATGGCGAACTCGTCGACAGTTTGGACGAAGAGCTGGAAATGGAGATCGACGACGATCAACTCGCAGCTCTGCTGGGGGACGTCGCCGACCATCCCGAGCACGAAACGGTCGAGCGCCGTTTTTATTTCCGCGAGCTGCTTCGCCTCCAGAGGGAACTCGTGAAGCTGCAGGATTGGGTGGTCCACAAGAAGCTGAAGGTCGTCGTGCTTTTCGAAGGGCGCGACTCCGCCGGCAAGGGCGGCGTGATCAAGCGGATCACGCAACGCCTGAATCCGCGGGTCTGCCGCGTCGCCGCGCTGCCGGCGCCGAGCGAACGCGAACGCAGCCAGTGGTATTTCCAACGCTACGTCCCGCACCTGCCTGCGGGGGGAGAAATCGTTCTATTCGACCGCAGTTGGTACAATCGCGCCGGCGTCGAACGCGTGATGGGGTTTTGCACGGAGGACGAATACCAGGAGTTCTTCCATTCCGCGCCGGAATTCGAGCGGATGTTGGTGCGCTCGGGGATTATCCTGATCAAATACTGGTTTTCCATCACCGACGACGAGCAGCACCTGCGCTTCATGATGCGCATCCACGATCCCTTGAAACAGTGGAAGCTGAGTCCGATGGACCTCGAGTCCCGCCGCCGCTGGGAGCAATACACCAAGGCCAAGGAGACGATGCTGGAAAAGACCCACATCGCCGAGGCGCCGTGGTGGGTCGTCGAAGCCGTGGACAAGAAGCGAGCGAGATTGAATTGCATCGCCCACCTGCTCACGCAAATCCCTTACGAAGAAATTCCTCACGAGAACCCGACGCTGCCCGCGCGGGTGCACAACGCGAATTACATTCGCGGGCCAATAGCCAAAGAGATGTATGTTCCGGATTTGTATACGGCGGATTTGGTGAAAACCTAGTCCCGCGGACGTCACAAGGAAACCGTGCAATCGGCCGGACGGCGCCGACAAGTCGACGGCGCCCGATCAGGCCTGGAGCGGGGATTGGCCTGGTCCGAGCAGCGCCAGTTGTTCCGCCAAATGGCGGCGCAGCTCCTCGACCGCCAGATCGATGAAGCTCTTGGTGCGCGGCGGCAGCATGCGCCGCGTGGGATAGAGCACGCCGAGCGTCATCGATTGCGGGCGCGCCTCGGGCATCACCTCGACGAGTCGGCCCTCGGCGATATAGGGCGCGACCTCGAACAGCGGTTTCATCACCAGGCCGAGCCCGTCGAGCGCCCATTGCGTCAGCACGTCGCCGTCGTCGGCGTCGAGCGGTCCCTCGACCAGCACGGCTGCGGCCTCGCCGCGGAAATCGAAGCTCCAGCGAAATTGCGGCGAGCCGGGAAAGCGCAGCAACAGGCAGTCGTGACGCGCCAAATCCCTCGGCGCCTCGGGCGTCCCGCGTCGGGCCAGATATTGCGGCGCGGCGCACAGAACGCGGCGCACGTCGGCGACCTTGCGCAGGGTGAAGCTCGAATCCTCCAGGCGGGCGAGGCGGATCGCAAGAACGACGCCCTCGCGCACGAGGTCGAGCAAATGATCGGAAAGGCGCAGGCGAACGTCGGTGTGGGGCTGGGCTTGGCGATAGCGCGCCATCATCGGCGCGACCACGCGCCGGCCGAGTCCGAGCGGCGCCGTCACCCTGAGGACGCCGCGGGCCGACACCCCGCTGCTGTCCGCGACGCTCGCTTCGGCGCGCTCGACCGCTTCGATGATCTCGCGGCAATGCTCGAGAAACAACTCGCCCGCCTCGGTCAGGCGCATCGTGCGCGTTGTGCGCGTCAGCAGGCGGGCGCCGAGCGCGTCCTCGAGCATCTGGATGCGATAGCTCACCACCGAAGGCGAAAGGCGCAACATGCGCCCCGCGGCCGAGAAGGAATTCGTCTCGACCGCCTTGAGAAAGATCCGCACGTTTTCGAGAGAAATCATCGCCGGCTATTTTCCGATTCCATAGCAAAATATTCCTGAATTTCGTCGTGGGCAACCAAGGGGGCGGCCGCTATCCTGACCAAGCCGGAGCGGAGCGCGCGGGTCTGGGGAACGGCGGAGGATGGAATGGCGGCCTGGGGTCCGTATATCTGGGAATGGGGATCGATCCTCCTGCGCTGGCTGCATGTCACGGCCGCGATCGCCTGGATCGGCGCGTCGTTCTTCTTCATGCATCTCGACGCCTCCTTGCGTAAGATGCAGGACATGAAGGCGGGCGTCGCCGGCGTCTCCTGGCAGGTGCACGGCGGCGGCTTCTACGAAATGAGCAAATACACGCTCGCGCCCGCCGTCCTGCCGGAGCATCTGATCTGGCACAAATGGCAATCCTATTGGACCTGGATCTCCGGCTTCGCCCTGCTGTGCTGGGTCTATTACGGCCAGTCGAGCTTCTTCCTGATTGACCCCGCCGTGATGGCGCTCGCGCCTTGGCAGGCCGCGCTGATCGGCGTCGGCGCGCTCACGCTGGGCTGGCTGGTCTATGATCTCCTGTGCAAGTCGCCGCTCGCCAACAACGACGCGCTGCTCGCCCTGGCCGGCTTCGGCTATGTCGTGCTGACGAGCTATGCCTTCACGCTGCTGTTTTCGGGGCGCGGCGCGCTGATCCACACCGGCGCGCTGATGGCGACCATGATGACGGCCAACGTGTTCTTCGTCATCATGCCCAATCAGCGCAAGTCCGTCGCCGCGCTCATCGCCGGCCGCACGCCCGATCCCAAATGGGTCAAGACCTCGAAGCAGCGCTCGACGCACAACAATTACATCACGCTGCCCGTGCTGTTCATGATGCTGTCGAATCACTATCCCCTGACCTACGCCAACGCCAGCGTCATTCCCGCTGTCGTCACCTGCGTCATCGTCGCCGGGGCGCTGGTGCGCTATTTTTACAATCTATGGCACGTCGACCATGGCAAGGCGCCGTGGTGGGCGTGGTTCGCCGCGGCGATGGCGATCTGGGCGGCGTTCTGGATCGCGACCGCGGCTTCGCCGGGCGTGCGGCCCGCGCTCGGCCTCGCTCCCTTGCCGCCGGCCAAGGCGGCGGCGCTCGACGCGCCGCGCGCGCCCGCCGAAGTCGTCGACGTCGTGACGTCGCGCTGTTCGATGTGCCACGCGCCCGAACCGGTATGGGAGGAAATCGGCGAGGCGCCCAAGGGCGTGCTGCTCGACACGCCCGAGCATATCGCCGCCTTCGCGCCGGCGATCCGCATGCAGGCGGTGCTGACCCATGCGATGCCGCCCAACAATCTCACGGAGATGACGACGGAAGAACGTAGCGCGCTCGCGCATTGGCTCGCCGGCGCCGACGTCGCCGGGAACTGACGAAAGGCTAGCGCCATGGCGCAAGACCTCGCGAGCCCCGGCCGGCGGCTGATGGCCCGTCTCGACGAATTCGCCGCCTTCACCGACGATCCCCCGAAATTGACTCGGCTTTATCTCTCCGACGCCCATCGGCGCGCCGCGGCGCGCTATCTCGCCTGGGCGCGCGCGATCGGCCTCGAGGCGAGGATCGACCCGGCCGGCAACGTCGTCGCGCGCTATGAAGGCCGCCGCGCCGGCGCGCCGGCGCTGATGATCGGCTCGCATATCGACACCGTGCGCGACGCCGGCCGCTACGATGGCAATCTGGGCGCGCTCGCGGCGCTCGCGGTCGTCGAGGAACTCGCCGCGCGCGGCGAACGCCTCGACGTCGCGATCGAGATCGTCGCTTTCGGCGACGAAGAGGGCGTCCGCTTTCCCAAGACGATGACCGGCTCGCGCGAACTCGCCGGGCTCATTGAGGCGGGCGCGCTCGACCAGCGGGACGCCGAGGGAATCGTCATGCGCGACGCGCTCAAGGCGTTCGGCGGCGACCCCGATCGGCTGTCGACGACGCGCGCGCGCGGCCTCGCCGCCTTCGTCGAGCTGCATATCGAACAGGGGCCGGTGCTCGAAGCCGAGGGCTTGGCCCTTGGCGTCGTCAGTGCGATCAATGGGGCGACGCGCTTCGACGTCACGGTGAGCGGAACGGCCGGCCACGCCGGCGCCGTGCCGATGAACCTGCGCCACGACGCGCTCGCCGCGGCCGCCGAAATGATCTTGGGCGTCGAGGGGAGGGCGCGCGACGAGGACGAACTCGTCGCCACCGTCGGGCGGCTCGACGTCGAGCCCGGCGCGGTCAACGTCATTCCCGGCCTGGCGCGATTCTCCATCGACATTCGCGCGCCGCGCGACGAGCGCCGCCGGCGCGCCGTCGCCGACATCGCCGCGGCGCTCGAGACGATCGCGGTCCGGCGCGGCGTCGCGCTGAAGCTGGTGCAGACCCATGAAGCGAGCGCCTATGTCTGCGATCCCAAGATCGTCGCCGGCCTGACGGCGGCCCTCGAGGCGATCGGTCAGAAGCCGCGGCTGCTGCCCTCGGGGCCCGGCCACGACACCATGATCATGGGCCAGCTCTGCCCCGCCGGCATGTTGTTCGTGCGCTGCAAGGGCGGCGTCAGCCACAATCCCTTGGAATCGATAACATCAGAGGATTGCGAAATCGCCTTGTCAGCGCTGATGCGCTTCGTCAGGGATTTTCGCGCGGGATAAGGAACGCTCAGCCTTCCAGCAGCGGCCAGGCGAGGTCGGCCGGAGCGATCACGCGCGGCGGCGCCGGCCAGCGAACTTTCAGCGCGGGATCGTCGTAGCGGACGCCGCGGGCGTGGCCGGGCGTATAGAGACGGTCGATCTGGTAGAGCACGTCGGTCGAATCCTCGAGCGTGAGGAAGCCGTGCGCGCAGCCTTCGGGGATCAGCAGCGCCTCGCCGTTGTCGGCGCTCAAAGTCGCCGCCGTCCAGCGGCGATAGGCCGGGCTCTCGGGCCGGAGATCGACCACGACGTCGTAGACGCTGCCCCGCACCACACGCACGATCTTGGCTTCCGCGTGCGGAGCCGCCTGGAGGTGCAGGCCGCGCAGCGTGTGCGCGGCGTGATTGCGCGACAGGCTCATCTGCACGGGCGCGAAGGCGCAGCCGGCCTCGGCGAACTCGCTGGGACAGTAGAGCCGCGCGAAGAAGCCGCGTTCGTCGGCGACCGGTTCGGGGACGACGCGCACGACATCAGGCAGTTCGGTTCGCTCGAACTTCATGACGGGAGCACCCGCGTTTCCGGCACGGCGACGACGAAGCGCCCGCCCCATTGCGCGATGAACCCCATCTGCGCCTTGATCTCCTCGATGAGGTTCCACGGCAGCACAACGAGATAGTCGGGCTTGATGTCGCCAATTCTCTCAGGCGCTAGAATGGGGACGTGGCTGCCCGGCAGCAGCTTGCCTTGCTTGGCGGTGCTGCGGTCGAACACGCAGACGATATCCGATTTGCCGACGCCGCAGACGGCGAGGAACGTGTTGCCCTTGGCGGCGGCGCCATAGGCGGCGACCGATTTTCCCTCGGCGCGCGCCTGCGCGAGGAACGCCAGGAAGGAGCGCTTGACCGCCTCCACGCGCGGCGCGAATCCGCGGTAGGCGTCGAGCGAGTCGAGACCCGCGTCATGTTCCTTGGCGCGCAGGGCGGCTAGGCGCGCCGTCTCGCGATAAGAGGCGTCCGCGCGGCAGGCGAAGAGGCGCAGCGAACCGCCGTGGGTTGCGATCTCCTCGACGTCGAAGGCGCGCAGGCCCGTCGCCGCGAAGATCTTCTCCACCGCGACGAGCGAGAGATAGGAGAAGTGCTCGTGGTAGATGGTGTCGAACTGCGTCTCGCGGATGAGATTGAGCAGGTGGGGAAATTCGAACGTCGCTACGCCGTCCGGTTTGAGAAGAAGCGCGAATCCGGCGACGAAGTCGCGGATGTCGGGCACGTGGGCGAGCACGTTGTTGGCCGCGACGAGGTCGGCTCTGACGCCGCGTTGGCTGAGCCGCTCGGCCGTCGCGCGGCCGAAAAAGGCGACCTCCGTCGGCACGCCCTTGGCGATGGCCGCCGCCGCCACGTTCGCCGCCGGCTCGACGCCAAGCACGGGAATCCCCGCCGCGATGAAATGCTGGAGGAGGTAGCCGTCGTTCGAAGCGATCTCGACGACGAGCGATTGCGGCCCCAGACGAAAGCGCGCGATCATCGCCTCGGCATAGCGGCGCGCGTGATCGACCCAGGACGCCGAGAACGACGAGAAATAGGCGTAGTCGGAAAAAATCGCTTCGGGGCGAACCGGCTCGTCCACCTGAACGAGAAAGCATTCGCCGCAGACGCGCGCGTGCAGGGGATAGCGCCGGTCTCTCCCCGCCGCCGCGTCCGCCTCTGTGAGATAGCTGTTGGCGAGCGGCGTCTCGCCGAGATCGACGAAGGTGGTCGTCAATGGCGCGCCGCAGAAGCGGCAGCGGAGCGGGGCAACGTCGTTCGTCATCGGCCTCTCATGGCGAAGGGACGGGCGCGCCAAGCGCGCAATAGGCCTCGATCTGGGCGAGCGTGACCACCCGGGCGTCTTCGCCGAGGCGGACGCGGCGATGCCAGTCGGCGGTCCAGCGAACCGCGGCCGCGCTGGCTAAGCGGTTGCGCCAGCCGAGTTCGCTTTGCGCGCGGCGCGCGTCGACCGAGAGGCTGCGCATCTCGATCGAGCTCTCGACCGGCGCCGTCTCGAACTCCGGCGGCGCGCCGAGCGCTTCCAGCATCGCGCGGGTCAGCTCGGCGACCGTGACCGGGTTCGCCGGATCGGGGCCGAAATTGAGCGCGCGCGGAATCGCGCGGTCGGCGTTCTCGACGTAAAGAAAATAGCCGGCGATGCAGTCGAGCGCGTGCTGCCAGGGCCGCGTCGCCTCGGGCATGCGCAGGATCGGGCGCCGCCCACGCGCCCAGGCGCGAACGATGTCGGGAACGATGCGGTCCTCGGCGTAGTCGCCGCCGCCGATGACGTTGCCGCCGCGCGCCGTCACCAGCGCGACGCCGCGGGGCGCAAAATAGGTCTGGGCGTAAGCGCGCGCGATCATTTCCGTCGCCGCCTTGGACGCGGAATAGGGATCCTTGCCGCCGAGCGGGTCGTCCTCGCGAAAGGCCTCGCCGCATTCGCGATTGTCGTAGACCTTGTCGGACGTGACGATCAGGACGCGCTCGACGCGCTTGGCGCTACGCAAAGCGTCGAGCAGATGCGCCGTCCCCATCGCATTGACGGCGAGCGTTTCGATGGGTTCGGCGATAGCGCGGCGCACCAGGGGCTGCGCCGCGAAATGCAGCACGATTTCGGGGTCGGCCGCGGCGACGGCGGCGCGCACCGCCTCGGGAGCGCGCAGGTCGCCGAGGCGCGAATCGAGGTCGCCCCCCACCTTCGCGACGTCGTACAAAGCCGGGGTCGTGTCGGGCGCGAGCGCGAAGCCGGTCGTCGTCGCGCCGAGCCGCGCCAGCCACAGGGCGGCCCAGCTCCCCTTGAAGCCGGTATGGCCGGTGAGCAGCACCCGGCGCCCGCGCCAGAACGCTTCGCGCGGCAGCGGCGCGGTCACGGCCAGATTTTCCATGGCGCGCGTCCCGAGGCCCATTGCTCCTCAAGCTGGTTCTTGTCGCGCAGCGTGTCCATGGGATGCCAAAATCCCTTGTGCCGATAGGCCATCAATTCGCCGCGCGCGGCGAGCGTCTCCAGCGGCGCGCCCTCCCAGGGCGTATCGTCGCCAGCGATGAGGTCGACCACCGACGGGTCGAGGACGAAAAAGCCGCCGTTGACGAAGCCCTGATCGCCTGGCGGCTTCTCGACGAAGCGCTCGACGCGGTCGCCAGCGAGCGAGAGCGCGCCGTAACGGCCGGGAGGCACGACGGCGGTAAGCGTCGCCTTGCGCCCGTGGCCTCTGTGAAACGCGATCGAGGCGCCGATATCGATGTCCGCGACGCCGTCGCCGTAGGTGAAGCAGAAGGGCTCGTTCGCGTCGAGATAGCGCGCCACGCGTTTCAATCGGCCGCCGGTCAGCGTCTTTTCGCCGGTGTCGACCAGCGTGACGCGCCAGGGCTCGGCGTTGGTGGCGTGGAAAGTCGTGCGGTTGGTGCGCGCGTCGATGGTCACGTCGGAGGAATGCAGGAAATAATTGGAGAAATATTCCTTGATGACATAACCCTTGTAGCCGAGGCAGACGACGAAGTCGCAGATGCCGTATTGGGCGTAGATCTTCATCACGTGCCAGAGAATCGGCTTTCCCCCGATCTCGACCATCGGCTTCGGCCGCAGGTGAGATTCCTCGGATATGCGGGTGCCGAGGCCCCCCGCGAGTATGACCGCCTTCATGCCGCCGCCTGATCGCAATTTGCCGGCAGGGGCTTAGCAAGTTATCTTGGCGCGCGGAAGGGCGCCGGTTTCGTGGGTCGGCGCGACGCCGGCCCAGCCGAGCGCGGCAAGCGCACGCCGCCTCCGGGAAAAGGACAGTTGCATGGTTCCGGTCACGATCGGCGTGCCCGTTTACAACGGCGGCGACCTCATCGACGGCAGCCTCGCCTGCCTCGCGCGGCAGACCTTCCGCGATTTCAAGGTCCTAATCTTCGACAACGCCTCGAGCGACGGCACCGCCGAAATCGCTCAGGCCTGGGCGGCGCGCGACTCGCGGTTTCATCATATTCGCCAGCCGAAGAACGTCGGCGGCATCGCCAATTTCCGCGACGCCCTGCTCGCGGCGGACACCCCCTGGTTCATGTGGCGCGCCGACGACGATCTGAGCGCGGACGACTATATCGAGACGCTGTATCGGCTGGCGACGACTTCGCCCGGCTGCAAGCTGGCGATTTCGACGATCGTCTCCAGCGATCTCGACGGCGGCCGGCGCAAGGTGCTGCCGCCGCCGAAAGACTGCGACCCCGCGAGCGCGCGCGGGCGAGTGCGCGCGCTGCTCAACTATCATCCGAGCTGGTTCTACGGTCTTTGGGATCGCGAGGCGGCGATGAAGGCGTTTCTGCCGGTCTGCTCGGGATACCCTTATGCCTTCGCCGCGGATCACGTGACGCTATACGGACCGGTGATCGACGGGGCCTACCGCACGACGACGCAGACGCAATTCTTCCAGCGGTTTCGGCGCACCGCGGCGACACCGCGCGGTCGAACGCGAACGCCGTTTTCCGTGATGATCGAAACGCGCAACGCCTTCCGGCGCGAATTGCGCCGCCTTCGTTCCGAGCGAGCGTTGTCGGCTGGGTTCCGGCTCGCCCTCCTCGCGAGCGAGCCGCTCTATCTGCACAACACCTTGCCGTCGCTTACGAAAACGGCGCGCACCGGCTTGCGCGAGCTTCTCGGCCTCGCCGGGCCGCGCTCGACCTCGTGGCAGATCGAGCGCAATACCTGACGGCCGACCCTCCATCTCAACCGATACGCCGCAGCCACGCGTCGGGCCAATGCGTGATGTTGTCGGCGAGCGTCGATTCGTTGAACGGCCATGGCGGCTGTTCGATGACGAACTCCGGATGCGTCGCAGCGAAATCGCGCGCCGCTTGCGCCGGGTTGTCGCGATCCCAGCCCTCGGAGCCGCGCGGCGCATCGGTCAGATCGCGCATGATTCCGTCCGTCGCGACGATGTAAGAGCCGGGCGTGACGAATGGCGCGTAGGCCTCGAGTTCGTCGCTCACATGCGCGCGGCTATGGTTGGAATCGAGAACGACCAGGACGGTCTCGCCCGGGCGAATTTGCTCTTTGACGGTTTCGATAACCTCCTTGGAAGTCGACGAGCCTTCGACGAGCGTTATCAGACCGGCGAGCGCGTGGGATTCGATCGCGCGGCGGTTATGCGGGCGGATTTCGATGTCGACGGCGATCACGCGCCCTTTGCCGAGAAGCCGGCACAGGCTGGCGGAATAAATCGCCGATCCGCCATGGGCGACGCCGGTCTCCACGATGACGTCCGGCTTGAGGCGGGCGACCGCCTCCTGATAGCGGATCATGTCCTCCGGCAGTTGGATGATGGGCACGCCGAGCCACGAGAACGTGTAGGAATATTTCTGGTTCCAGCCGACTTTCAGCCAGAGGTCCGAGAGAACGCGAAAGCTCGCGTCGCAATAAAGGGGCTGGGTCTCGCCGTCGACGACCATGACGCCGGCCTCGGTATCGATTTCGATTTTCACTTTTGCGCTTCTCCGTCGAGGGCGATCAATTCGGCGTTCGAGCCAAGCGCGGCGAGGCGCGCCGCGATCTCGTCGCGATAGTTGGGATTCATCACGAAATAAGTCGTGACCCCACGCGCGACCGATTGTTCCGGGGAAAGGACCGCCAGGCCCGACCCGGCCAGATGCAGGCCCTGCTTGGCGGGGTTGATGTCGACCACATGATCGAAGGGCGGGGCGCCGGCGTCGAGCATGAGCGCGAAGGTCACGCCCTTGGCGCCCGCGCCCCAGATCGCGCAGCGCCCGCGTGAGGACGCCAGCGCGGCGCGCTGTCGCCAATGCGCCGTGAACGCGTCGCGCCGCAGGGACGCCCGGCTCGCGCGCAACGGTTCCGGGGTCGCCGGCGCCGGCGCGGCGGCGCCCGCGCGCGCGCGCGCCCATAGATATTGGCCGCCAAACACATGCTCGACGACGGGCGAATGGAACCCGGAGCGCTCGAGCGCCACGGCGAGCGCGCGGGCGGTGAACAAAGAGCAATGCTCGTAGAAGAAGTCTTGCATGGCGTCGTGGCGCAGAATCCAATCGATGCAGGGCGTTTCGACGAAGAGGGTCGCGTCGGCGCCGGCGCCGAGCGCGTCGCGAATGGCGCTCAGGAATGCGATCGGGTCGGGCACATGCTCGATCGTGTGGCGCGAAACGATCACATTGGGCTCGTGCGCCAGAGCTTCGAGCGAAGCGCGGGTGAAATAGGACTTGTGGATGCGCGCTCCGAAAGGCCCTTCGCCATCGCAGCCGCGCCACGCGGGGTCGAACCCTTCCGCGGACGCGAGCCGCGATCCCGCGAGATTGGCCACCACGCCGATGAACGTCCCCTGGCCGCAGCCGATTTCCAGATAGTGCAGCGGTTTGGCCGCCGCGATCACGTCGCCCGCGAGGCGCTCGACGTGCTCGCGGAAAACGCCCGAACAGGTCTGGTCGTTTTCGTAATCCTCGTCGTAGACGATGAGTTCAGGACGAAAATCGCGGTTCCAGGTGAAACCGCAATGCGCGCAACGGGTCAGGCGCAGCGGCCCGGACGGCGCCGCGCGCGCCGCCGCGGCGCTCGCGTAAAGGCGGTTCATGAGGATCGGGACGTCCGACGCCTCCGCGAGCGCGAAAGAACGCGGCGAGGCGCAGACCGGGCACGGCGCGTCTGCCTTGGTCTCAACGGCCGTCATGCTCGCCTTCGCGTTTGCGCCAGTAGGCGAGCGCCGCGCCTAATCCGGCATCGAGATCGAAAGTGGGTTCGAAGCCCACCTCTTCCCTCAAAATTCGGGTGTCCGCAACGATAAAGGGGGGGTCGTCCGGTCGATCGGGCAGAGCGCCGAGTTCGAGGAGATCCGGCCGGCCGGTCGCCGCGGCGAGCCGCTCGGCGAGGTCGCCAAGGCGCGTCGGCGCGCCCGAGCCGATGTTCACGTCGCCGCAATAGCCGCTGGCGACGAGCTTGGCGAGCGCGGCGCCGGCGTCGCGCACGTCGAGAAAGTCGCGCGCCGCGGCGCCTCGCGTGCAGCGCGCGGGTTCGCCGCGCACAAGCGCGCGCGCGACGCTCGGCACGAAACGACGCGCGTCTTCGCCCGGTCCGTAGAGATAGAACAGCCGCGCCCAGGCGAAGCGAACGTCGGTCGCGGCGAAATAGCGGCGCAGGATCGAAGCGAGCCCCGCCTTCGCCGCGTCATAGAGCGTGTGAGCGCGGATCGGCGTGACGCCCTCGATGCAAGGACCATTCGCCGGCCAGTCGTATTCGTAGCAGGTGCCGGTTGCGACGAAGCGCCGCACGCCGCCGTCCGCCGCCGCGCGGGCGAGACGCAGACTTAGCGCCGCCCAATCGAGATTGGCGGGATCGGTCCAGAATTGTCCCGGCGTCACGCACCAGGCAAGGTGCAGCACCGCGCTGGGTTCGACCGCCGCGACCAAGGCGCGCGCCGCGCCCTCTTGCAACAGGTCGGCGCGATGAACGACGGCTTGTGGGGCGAGGCCTTGCGCAACGCCGTCGCCGCGCGTCGCGACGTGAACCTCGTATCCCGCGCGCAGCAGCGCTTCGACCGCCGGGCGCCCGACGAAGCCGGTTCCGCCCGTGACGAGAATCTTCTTCGGATCGTGTGCGCGCGCTTGGGCGCCGGACAGTTCCATGTTCGCTTGTCTCCGTCGCTCGATTCGAGGGCGAGTATGTTTCCGGGTCGGCCCCGCGCGGGGGCGGGAGCGAGGCCAATCGCCGCCGGCCGTTTGCCGCTTTGGGCTCCTACCGGCCGATGCCCACGAGCCGGCGCGCTTCGCGCAGTGCGCGCTGGAGCCGCGTCTTCTTCGGTTTGCCGAAGCCGCTCGCCCCGACCCCGGGATGATGCTTTTGCATGCGCGCGATGGCGGCGCCGTCGAACTCGGGCGCATCGTAATTGAAATAGACGTGCCCGCCCTGTTCCATGCATTCGCCGCAGTAATCGTGCCGTTCGCGACGCTGCTGCAAAGCCTCGCTCGAGGCGTCGAGGAAGTTGCCGACCGAGAGCCGCTTCGCGTCATAGGTCGCGCAACACAGCAGGACGTCGCCGGTGTGGGTGAGCGCGAGCGAGCGATCGAGTAGCCGGCACGGCTTGTCCCTGTGCCTCCTGGCGATTTCGATCGCCTCGACCGGATCGAGCGCGAAGCGGCCGATCACTTCGCGGTCCTCGTCGTTCAGGCGGGCGTCGCCAAGTCCGCCCTGGCCCAACGCGACCAATTTCTCCGCCGGCATCAAATAAGCCCAGACCGCGGAAAATTCGTAGCCGAGCCCCTCGGCATAGGCCTTCATCATCGCCTCGTCCTCGTGATTGTCGAGGTAGCGATGGAACAGCATGGTCAGTTTGGTCTTGCTGCCGATCTGCTTCTTTAGCTTCGCGAGCTCAGCCATATTGGCCTTGACGCGCTCGATGTCGCCGCGCTTGTGCGTCCGGCCGTAGTTCTCCTGTTCGAAGCCCGAGACGGAGACCCGCAACGTCCGCGGCTCCGCGGCGAGCACCTTATGGAAATTGCGCGCGATGTTGAGGTTCGAACTGAGTTCGACGGCGAGGCCGTGGCGCTTGACCACGCGAATCATCTCGTCGAGCCGGGGATGCAGGAACGGCTCGGCCCAATTGAAGAGGTAGACGGTCGGGTTGTGGAAGTCCCGGACCGCCTTGGCGCAGATGCGATCGAGAAGCTCGGGCGCCATCACCCCATGCGGGGTGTTCTTGTCCTGGGAGTTGCCGACCGGGCAGGACGGGCAGCGCAGGTTGCAGCCGCCGACGATGTCGACGAATAGCGTCCACTTGCCGCGCCTGATCGTCATGTCGACCGCCTCGAATTTGAACCTTGGCGCCGGCGGAATCAGCGTCCGCCGGCGCGCCTGCGCGCGCCGGCTCTCGCGCTTGTTATTCCCCTACCAGGGTCGCGCGCGCGCGCTGCCACCAGCCGGAGCGGCGCGGGCGCGCAAGTTCCTCGGCGGCCGGGGCTGCTTCGGAGGGCGCGGCTTCCGGCAAGGCCGTGGCGCGCGGTTCGTTGTCTTCGGCGCTGACCGGCTCGGGCGCCGGCGCGGCGGCGCTCGGCGCTTCGGGCTCGGCGGCGATCGGCTGTTCCGTTGCGCCGGAAAAGACCGGCGCCGGCGCTTCTGCTTCGGCGGGGGTCGGCAGAGCCGTTTCGCTCGAGGCCATAGGCGCCGGCGCTTCGGGCTCGGCGGCGGAAAGCGGCGCCAATTCATCGGCGAACAAACTCGGCTCCGCCGTTTCCGCCGTTTCGGCCGCGCCCGCTTCCGGGCTCAGGGGCGCGAAGCGATCGCGCTCGCTGCGACGTCCGCGGCGCGATCGGCGCCGGCGGGCGCCGGGGACGCCTGACGCGCGCCCTTCCTCGTCCTCGCCGGTCTCGCTCTCGGCGCGACGCGGCGCCGCGGCGGCGAAATCGCCGCCGATCTCGGCCACCGCGGCGAGCCCGGCGTCGGTCGGCTGCGGCGCATCCGCGGCGATGCCTTCGCCTGAAGCGCGCTCGCCGCCGCGCCGGCGCCGCCGCCGGCGCCGGCGGCGGCCCTGTTCGCCTTCGCCGGCCTCGCCTTCCCCGCGCGCGGGCTCGGCGCCCTCGACTTCTTCCTCGGCCGCTTCGCCCTCGCCGCCTTCGGCCTCGGCCTCTTCCTCGATCGCGAATTCCTCGATTTCCTCCGGCGCGGCGCCATAGCCGGCCGGGCGGATCTCCGGCTCGCGCGCGGCTTCTTCGGCCCGGACGCCCGAGGCGGGTTCGCCGCGCTCGATCGCGTGATAGTTCGAGCCGGTCAGCGTATCGTCCGCCTCGACCGTGATGGCGACGCCGAAGCGGCGTTCAAGATCGCTCAAATGCGCGCGCTTCTGGTTAAGGATATAGAGCGCGACGGGCGTGCGCGCGCGCACCGTCATGTCGTGCGCGGCGCTCTTGATCAGCGCGTCCTCGAGCACGCGCAGCACATGCAGCGCCACCGAGGCGGTCGAACGCACGACGCCGGCGCCCATGCAATGCGGGCACACGACGGTCGAACCCTCGAGCACGCCGGTGCGGATGCGCTGGCGCGACATTTCGAGAAGGCCGAAATGCGAGATGCGGCCGACTTGGATGCGCGCGCGGTCGTTCTTCAGCGCGTCCTTCATGCGGCGCTCGACCGCGCGATTGTTGCGCCCCTCCTCCATGTCGATCAAATCGATCACGATGAGGCCGGCGAGGTCGCGCAGGCGAAGCTGGCGCGCGATTTCGTCGGCGGCCTCGAGGTTGGTGCGCACCGCGGTGTCTTCGATATTGTGCTCGCGAGTCGAGCGGCCCGAGTTGACGTCGATGGCGACCAGCGCCTCGGTCTGATTGATGACGATATAGCCGCCGGACTTCAGCGTGACCTGATTGGAGAACATCGCGTCGAGTTGCGCCTCGACGCCGGCCTTGGCGAACACCGGCTGCGTGTCGCGATAGGGCAGCACGCATTTGGCGTGGCTGGGCATCAGCAGCCGCATGAAGTCCTTGGCCTCGCGATAGCCCGCTTCGCCCGCGACGACGATCTCGTCGACCTCCTTGCTGTAGAGATCGCGGATGGCGCGCTTGATGAGCGAGCCTTCCTCGTAGACGAGCGTCGGCGCGCTGGAGGCGAGCGTCGTCTCGCGCACGGTCTCCCACATGCGCAGGAGATATTCGAAATCGCGCTTGACTTCGGCCTTGGTGCGCGAAGCGCCCGCGGTGCGCAGGATGACGCCCATGCCCTCGGGAACCTCGAGTTCCTCGGCGATCGACTTGAGGCGGCTGCGGTCCTGACTGTTGGTGATCTTGCGCGAAATGCCGCCGCCGCGCGCGGTGTTCGGCATCAGCACGGAATAGCGCCCGGCGAGCGACAGGTAGGTCGTCAGCGCCGCGCCTTTGTTGCCGCGCTCCTCCTTGACCACCTGCACGAGCAGCACTTGGCGACGCTTGATGACTTCCTGAATTTTGTACTGGCGGCGCAGGCGCGGCGTGCGGCGCGGCGTCTCGTCCATCGCGTCGCCGCCGATGTGCTCGACCGGCTCGCCTTCGTCTTCGCCGCCGCGCGGACGCGGCGCGCGCGGCATCGGCTCCTCCGAGCCGCCCCCGCCAAGCGTCGTCACTTCGGGCTCGTCCTCGTCGTCGGCATGGTCGGCGTGGACGTCTTCGGCATGCTCGACTTCGGCGTGGTCGGCATGGGCGTGATCGAAATCGGCGTGGTCCGCATGAGCGTAGTCCTCACGGGCTTGCGCCGACGGCTCGCCGTCCGCCGCTTCGTCCTGCGCGGTTAC
>Ga0181524_10001273_pt1 | contig 29360 bp, 19 predicted proteins | sample PEATcosm2014_Bin_34_FD_119761 | JGI IMG/M metagenome (GOLD analysis project Ga0181524, IMG submission 119761) | Peatland microbial communities from MTU Mesocosm Facility, Houghton, MI, USA - PEATcosm2014_Bin05_60_metaG | ecosystem: Environmental > Terrestrial > Soil > Wetlands > Peat | place... | reverse complement strand
CAGGTGGTTATCAGAAAACCATTTGTCATCACGGACCCGCGCGCCTTCTTCCTCCAGCCCGCGGTGCCCAAGCAGCGCCAATATGAGGCCCTGCGCGCCTACTTCCTCGAAGGCCGCCCCTCCAGGAGGTCGCCCGCGCCTTCGGCTACTCCCCAGCCTCCTTCCGCGTCCTGTGCTCCAGCTTCTGCCACGACCCGCAGCCCGCCTTCTTCCTCACCACCCACCCCGGCCCCCGGATTCAACCCAAAAAGACCGCCGCCCATTCCCTCATCATCGCCCTGCGCAAGCAGAACCACTCGGTCTATGAAATCAGCGCAGCGCTCAAGGCCGAAAACCTCCTCTTGAGCCCCACCGCCGTACGCGAGGTCCTCAAGGCCGAGGGCTTCGCCCGGTTGCCCCGCCGCTTGGATGAGGAGCGACCCCAGGGCCCCCGTCCCACGGTCGAAGCCGTCGCCGATGTGCGCCGGGAGGCTATCCCGGAGCCGCCGGTCCGCGGCACCAGGCGCCAGCACGGAAGGAGTCCGTGTTAGGTCAATTCTTTTCCGTGGAAATCCAGGCTAGAGAGGGGCACTGGAGGGGTGCCCGGCAGGGGTTCATCAGGAGGGCATCTGGGCTCTGCCTGGGCCTCGAGGCGGCTGTGCCGGGTCGCTGCGGTTTCACAGCCTTGCTGCTTATTCTCCTTTCCGCGTGCCGGAAAGGGCGCCGAGCGCGAGAGCAGAGCGCATCGACCAGTAAGTCGGGGAGTCCGGAGGGCGACAGCCCCTCTCTGGAGTTTGGACATTTTGCACATCGCCCGCCTCGCTCATTGCGGAGGCCGATCACGGCCGTTGCCCTCAGGCCAAAGGCCTGGTTCATAATGCCAATTCCCTTGGTGGTATTGTCAAGACGCGCCCGCAGCCCGATCCGCCAGGCGGCAGCCGTGACTGACAGGATGGGACACAATCCAGATGGCCGCGAAAAGGCGCAAAAGGCGCAAAAACCCTAATTCTTTGCGCCTTTTGCGCCTTTTCGCCGCTATTCCATTTACTTTACCCTCTCATAGACCAGGCAGGCTGAGCCGGGGCGCGTTTTGAGGGTCGCCTCCAATCCCTGCCCGAGCAACTGCTCTCCGGTGTGAAGGCCGTGCTCCTGGGTGTCGGGGTTGGCGAGCCGGTAGGAGGCGCGCGCATCGAGTCCGCGCAACGGGAAGCGGGCCGATTCATAAGGGCTTTCCGGGCGGCGCAATACGACCACCATCCCGCGCTCGAGGTCCGGCCGGTCGAGCTGATAGGCCATCCAAACGTCCCCGGCCTGCGAATAGCCTGTCAGCGGATAGTAGTCGCCATAATAGAACTCACGGATTTTCAGGTATTGCTCCAGAGTGCTTTTGGCCCAGGCAAACGGAAAGTCTTCGGGGATGCGTTCGGCCGGCGCATCGCCCGAGACCCACCAGTTCAGGCAGAGGCCGCTGCACATACTGCTGCGGAATTCGTAGTCGTCGCGCGCGCGGTCCTGGCTGGTGGCGCTCAGGGGGGCCCAGGGCAGCAGGCCCCAGGTGTGGCACTGATGGGCGATGGGGTCGCGCGGACCGTCTGTCCGCCAGAAGGGGGTGGCCCGCCCCAGCGTCTCGATGTCCAGCCGGCGGCCGCCGCTGGCGCAGTTATCGATGATCAGCCCCGGATTCCGTTCCAGGAGTTCATCCCAGAAAGCGTACAACCCCTCGATGTGGCGAATCTCGCTGATGCCCTGCCGGTCCGGCGCATCGGCTGCGCGCCAGAATGGGAGCGGGTCCATGTTGAAATCCTGGCGGTAGCAGCCCAGGCCGAACTCCTGCACTTTGGCGGAGATGAAATCGGTCAGGAACTTCCGCGCGGCGGGGTTGCCCAGGTCGAAAAGCAGGCTGTCTGCGCCGATGTCGGTGAGCCACTCGCGGTGGGCCTGGTGCCAGGGTGTGCCTTTATAGACCCGCTCCGGCTCGAACCAGAGCATCAACTCGCGCCCGGATTGACGGAGCATCTGGCTGAGCGGCTTGAACCCTTCCGGGTAAAGGTCTTGTTTGACCGCCCAATTGCCGACGTTCACAGGCCAGCCGCCCCGCCCGAACCACTCGGCGTCGATCCAGTAATAGTCGATGGGCAACTCGTGCCGGATGATCTTCCGGATGTTGTCCAGATGAATCTCGGCGCTTGTGCCGCCCCAGTTGCCGCAGGTAATGGGAGCGACCAGCGGCACGCCGCCGCGCTTTGGCCGGTGATGCGCGAGGAGGAACTGGCGCAGGAGATTCTGGCCGCGCCAGTGGTCGCCTTCGTAGAAGAGCAGGAGCATGCGCGGAGTGCGGATGGCCTCGCCCGGGTGGAGCACCAGGTGCGTGTGGTCCAGACCGGCTTTCATGGCTACCTGTCCTCGCGCGTCGCAGGCAAACTCCGCGGCCCACTCGCCGCTCCAGCCCACAGCCGCCACGATGCCGCCGCCGGCGCCCTCGATGTTGAAGAAGGGCATCACCTGGCTTGAGGAGCGGCCGCCTCCGGGTTGGAGCCGGAGCTTGGCGCCGGGCTGCAAGACGGTCTGCTGCGGCGCAAAATCATCGAATGACGCCACCGCTCCCTTGGCCCAGTGGAGCACTGCCCGGCCCGCCGTCGGCACCGGCAGGACGGCGTCGAGGGCCTGGATGGCCTCCAGGAGCGGGGTGTTGGTGTCTTGCGTGTTGCTCAGGCGCGCGACCCACTCGACGGCAGGGAAGTCGCCGAACTGGACCGCCTCGAGGCGGATTTCCAGGCCGCCGGCGGGGTCGCGCCACGTCGCCTCGAGGCGCCGGTCCTGCGTCCCCGGAGCACTGCCTTCAGGCGGCAGGGGAGACTGTGTCGCGCCGGTTGCCTCCCGGCGCCGGTCCGGCACCGGCCCTCTTTGGCCCTGGACCTTGGGCCTCCAGAGATTCAAAAGGGCCGCGCTATTGGTCCCCCGGCAGCGAAACGAAAAACCATAAGGATTGGCGTCGGTGGCTTCGGCCCAGGGCAAGTCCTGCAAACGCCTGCGGACGCCGTCTTCGAGCACAACCACCGCCTCGGCCCACAGGGCCTGATCCCAACCCCGCCCGTCGCCGCCGTCCTTAACACGAATCTCGAATTCCCGGCCCCCCCGGAGCGGAATCTCCAGCGGCATCGGGCCGTCTTTGCGCCGAAGGATCGGGGAGGTGAATACCTCTTTTCCCTCGACCAGGACGTGAAACGTGACCGAGCCTTGGCCCAGCAACTCGCCGCGCCGGGTGTCATCGTTGTTTTCCAGACCGACCTCGGCAACAAACCGCTGCGCCGGCCGGTCCAAGTGGACCCGGATATGTTTGGTGGAATTGAACGCGAGCCCGTGCGTGTAGGTTTTGTCGCCGAGTTGGAAAGGAGTGCCTCGCCACGATTTCCCACGTGCGACCGCATCCGGCACGTCTTCATACAACAGCTCCAGATACTGGCCCGCCCCGGCGCTGCCATCGGCGCTGAACAGGCGATCCACCCAGGAATCGCAGGCCAGGAATTCTCCCGGCTGGGGCGTCACGCCCGCCGTCGGGCAGGCCTTGCAAACGAGCATGAGGGCGGCCGCAACCTGAAGGACGCTACTTATCGTTCGGTTCGTGATCATGGCCCAACCATGATGGAATTCCGTCCGGCAGGAAAGCGCGAAAATGGGTTTTGGAAGCAGAGACCGGGGGCCGGAGACCGGAAGCCGGATGCCGGGGATCAAGGGTCACCCATTGAGCCGCCTGAGGTAGTCGAACGAATAGATTCCCGTCGCATGGCCGTCAGCCCAGGCGGGTTGGACCGCATAGCCTCCCACCATTTCCAGGCGCACCAGGCGGAAGGCCTCAGGGGGAAGCGGCCGCGGGGGGTTCTGGTAGAGGTTGCCCATAATGTCCACCTCTCCCTTGCAACCGGCGCACGGACACTGCCGTCGCAGCTTCTCCAGCGCAATGTAAGTCTCGCTGCCATCGTCCCATTTGATGGCCAACTCTTCTCCAATGGGTTGTATGTCCAACGGTCTCATCGCGGGGAATCTACTTCCGCTCGAGCCCAAAACTCAAATCCCGAATTTCGGATTTGCTTCCCAGGCCGCCGGTGCATGATTCTATCGCTTATGCGCGCTAAATCCTTCGTTTTATCCCGTCGTTCATTCTTGAAATCCTGTTCGCTGGCCGCTGCGGCGGGCGGTTTGCCGGCCTGGTTTGTCGAGCGGGAATTGTCGGCTGCGCCGGCCCAGGCTCTCCCGCCCAACGAGCGGCCGGGCATCGCGTTGATCGGGTGCGGGGGCCAGGGCCGAGGGGACGCGGGTCTGGCGTCTCGGTTTGGGGACATCGTGGCGGTGTGCGACGTGGATGAGAGCCGCGCGGCACAGGCGGCCAGACAGTTTACCAAGGGGGGCAACACGCCGGCCAAGTACAGCGATTTCCGCAAGCTGTTGGAGCGGCAGGATGTGCATGTCATCATTACCGCCACGCCGGACCACTGGCACACGCTCGTGAATATAGCTGCGGCCAAGGCGGGCAAGGATATCTATGGCGAGAAGCCGCTGACGTTGACGATTGACGAGGGCCGGCGCCTGGTCCAGACCGTGCGGCAGCACCAGACTGTCCTACAGACCGGCAGCCAGCAGCGGAGCGACGCGCGGTTTCGCCTGGCCTGCGAACTGGTCCGCAACGGGCGCCTGGGCAAACTCAAGGAAATCACCGTCTGGCTCCCGGCCGGTCTGTGCGAGGGTCCTTTCAAGGCCGTGTCTGTCCCGGCGGGATTGAACTGGGACTTTTGGCTGGGCCAGGCGCCGAAGGTGGACTATCTGCCTCAGCGCTGCCATCTGTACTTCCGCTATTGGTATGATTATTCAGGCGGCACCATGACGGATTGGGGCGCCCACCACAACGATATTGCCCTTTGGGCTCTTGGCCTCCCCGGCCCTGCGTTGGTCGAGGGCAAACCTCTGGCCCAACCTGTGCAGGGCGGTTACACCGCTTACAGCGAATACGAGGTCAAGTTCACCTACGGCAATGGCGTCGTCCACCGGGTGCGCACGACCAAGGCCGACAACATCTATGGCGGCGTCGAGGACCCGCGCGGGCAAAGAAACGGCGTTCGCTTCGAGGGCGAGGCCGGCTGGATATGGGTCAACCGCGGCAATTTAAAGGCCAGCGACCCGGCCCTGATAACGACGCCCCTGCCGGACACCGCCCAACGGCTTTATGCCAGCGCGGACCATACGGGCAATTTCTTCGAGTGCGTCCGCTCGCGCAAACTGCCCATCGCTGATGTCGAGGTCGGCCATCGTTCCGTGAGCGCCTGCCATCTGGGCGTCATTGCGTTGCGCACGGGTCTGCCCCTCCAATGGGACGCGGCCAAAGAGCAGTTCACAGGCGAGCACGCGGAAGAGGCAAGCCGTTTCATCGCCCGTGAAATGCGTCCGCCTTACGACTACAGTTTCGTGTAGCCTTCAGTTTCCCGCCATAATCCATCCCCCTCCCAGCACGAGGTCATCCTGGTAGAAGACGGCCGCCTGGCCTGGCGTGATGGCGCGCTGGGGCGTGTGGAGACGGACCCTGGCCCTGCCGCCCCCCAGCGGCGTCACCGTGGCGGCAGTGCCGGCGTGGCGGTAACGAATCTGGACCGTCGCCTCGAGGCCGGCGGGCGGCTCGTCAAAGGCAATCCAGTTGCAGCGGTCGACCTGAAATTCCGAGCGCGCCAGGGCCGATTCGTCGCCGACGACGACGCGGTTGGCGGCGGCGTCAAGTTCCACGACGTAGAGCGGTTTGGGCGACGAGAGGCCCAGGCCCTTGCGCTGGCCGATGGTGTAGAACTCGATCCCCTCGTGCCGGCCCAGCACCCGGCCATTGAGGTCCACGATGTCGCCACGGTGCTTTTGCGCCAGCTTTGCCTGCTCAAGGAACCGGCCGTAGTCGTTGTCGGGCACGAAGCAAATCTCCATGCTTTCCTCTTTGTCGGCCGTCTTGAGGTTGCAGGCGCGCGCGACTGCGCGGGTATCGGTCTTGGTCCTTTCGCCCAGGGGAAAGAGGGCGCGGGCCAACTGGTCCTGGCGCAGCGAGAACAGGAAGTAACTTTGGTCCTTGCGCGGGTCCAGTCCGCGCCGGAGCAGGGTGCGGGGGCCGCTGGCGGTGGGGCAGGATTCGAGGCGGGCAAAGTGGCCGGTGGCGACATAGCGCGCGCCGAGTTGGTCGGCCCGCTCGATGAGTCGGCCGAACTTGAGATTCTGGTTGCACATCACGCACGGGTTGGGCGTGCGTCCGGCCCTGTATTCCCGGGCGAAGTACTCGATGACCGTTGCCCGGAATTCCGCCGCCTCATCAACCAGGTAATAGGCAATGCCAAGCTTGTGGCAGACAGCCCGCGCGTCCATGACCGCCTGGGGCCCGCAGCATTTGTCCTGGGCGCGCGCGACGCAGTCCTGCGGCCAGAGCTTGAGGGTGATGCCCACGACCTCGTAGCCCTGTTCCAGCAGGAGTGCCGCCGCCGCCGAGGAATCCACTCCCCCGCTCATGCCGACCACCACCCGCGTCTTGCTCTCAACACTCGTCACAGGCCCAACATAAGCGGGGGCGTGGAGGCTGTAAATCCAATGCCACTAGGATTTGACGCCGGACTCAGGGGCACACCCCGGCCAAGTGCTTGTCCCGGAGGGACATCCGACAATAGCCCAACGTTTCAACGTTGGGTAGTAGCGCCCAAAGCGTCACAAGTCCCGAAGGGACGGCAGAGAGTGGGGCCGCTCTCTGCCGTCCCTTCGGGACTCGTTGGCCTTTGTGTAGCTAACCCAACGTTGAAACGTTGGGCTATTATCAAACGTCCCTCCGGGACGAGCATGAAATTCTAGCGGCATTGGGCTGCAAACCGGGCGAAGGGGCTTTCAGGTTACAGCTCTCAGTCGAGGAACTTGATGGAAATGTCCTTGAACTGAATGTCCATCGTGAAGCCGGCATGCATCTGGAGGGCGATGACCCCGCCCTTGAGGACAGCCTTTGGGCTTTCGTCAATCATCTCGGTCATGAGGTGGCCGTTGATGCTGTACTGGACGTGGTTTCCCTTGACGATGAGGACGATCGCGTTCCAATCACCCGTGTTGTGGAGCAGTTTCTTGAGGGCGCCGGCGCTTTCCGGCAGCGGGTCGTTGTGGCGGGTGTTCTGGGCGTCCCAAGTGGTTTTCTCGCCGCGGTTGCTCATCGTGGCCCGTCCGCCGGCGACGCCCGATTCGTCGTAGATGGAGCCGGTGTAGTTGCCGCCGCTGTCGATGTCGGCCTGGTAGCCGCCCACGTGGAGGGTCTTCGGATTGTTGATTAGCGAGCGGAACTGCACGCCGGAGTTGCCGTCCGGGCTGACGAGCATCCATTTGATGTGGAGCTCGAAATTGACAAACCTCTCGGGGTGCTCCTTCGAGGCGCTCAGAATGAGATCGGTCTGGACCGAGTGCTCCCTGGTTTCGCTGCCGTCGATGACGCCGTCCTTGACAGACCAGAAGCCCGGGAGACCTTCCCAGCCGGTCAGGTCCTTGCCGTTGAAAAGGCTGATAAAGCCATTGGCATCGGGCGGGCCGAGAAGCGCCGCGGCGGGTGTATCTGCCGCGCGAATGGAGGCGGCGCCAATTGCCAGGACGGCAAGGGTTGCGAGGGAGACGTGTTTAAGCATGCGTGGGGAAGTCATAGGTTGCAGGTGAATTGTTAGGACTTTGGTTTTCTTGACGCGCAGCCTCTTCATTGAGGCTGCGCGGGTGAGGGAGAATTGCTGTTCGCTCGCGCTCATCGTGGCGGCATCGTGCCAGACGGGGAGGAACGTGTCGAGCGGCAAGTTTTGCCAGTTTTCTGAAGAAATCTTAAGCCGTTTGTGGCTCGCGCAGGGGGGTGTGTTCTGGCAAAGTCAGTCCCTGGTATTGCCATGCGCCTGCTCATTGTCGAGGACGACGAGAAGACCGCCCGCGCGCTCGCATCGGGGTTGGAGCGCGGCGGGTTCTCCACGACCTTGGCCCATACCGGGGAGGAAGGGTTTTTCCTGCTGAACGCCGAGACCTTCGACCTGGTGGTGTTGGATTGGATGTTGCCGGGCCGATCTGGAATCGAGATTCTAAGGACGCTACGTTCGCGAGGGAACAAAACTCCGGTGCTTCTGCTGACGGCGCGCGATGCCGTTGACGACCGGGTGCTGGGCCTTGAAAGCGGGGCGGACGATTACCTGGTCAAACCGTTCGCGTTTGCGGAGTTGGTGGCGCGGATACGAACGCTGCTGCGCAGGTCCGGACCCAACGAACCGTTAAAGAAGACCATTGGCGATCTGGTCGTGGATTTGGAGTCGCGGCGCGCATGGCGGAAGGACAAGCTGGTCGAGCTTACTCCTCGGGAGTTTGATTTGCTGGCGTTTCTGCTGCGGCAGCCCGGCCAGGTTGTTACGCGTGAAATGCTGGCCAAAGAGGTCTGGCGCGAACCCAATCGGCTCACGCCGCTGGACAATGTAATTGACGTTCACGTGGCGCATTTGCGGCGCAAAGTGGATGAGGGCCATGGGACGAGGCTCATTCACACGATTCGGGGCGTGGGTTTCGTGCTCCGCGAGGAGGCCAACGGGTGAAGGCATGGTGGCAACGCCGCCCTTTGGCCGCGCGGCTGGCCGTTTGGAACGCGGTCGCGGCGGCGGCGGCAGGTTTGACGTGCATCGCGCTGGCGGCGGCGCTGGGGATTCGAAAACCGGCAACCCTTTCTGAACTGCTTGTGAAACCAGCACTGCTGTGGGCTTTGGGGACGCTCGCATTCGGGGTGGGAGCCTATTTCATCGCCCGGCGGATGCTTGCGCCGCTGGGGGAGTTGGTCGCGCAGACCCGGCGATTATCTGCCAAGGGCTCGAGCGAGCGCCTGGCGGCGCCCAATCCTCACGATGAAGCCGGGCAATTGGCTGCGGGGCTGAATGCCATGCTCGAACAACTCGAAGGTTCTTTTGCCGAACTGGACCGGCTCACGGCCGATATTTCGCATGAGCTGCGCACGCCGCTCACGGCGATGCGCGCGGTGGGCGAAGTCGCCCTGCGCGACCGGAATCCGGCAATCCTCCATGACGCCGTCGGCAGCATGCTCGAGGAGATCGGCCGCATGAACCAACTCATAGACAGGCTCCTGCTGCTGACCCGATTCGAGAATAGCGAGATACCACTGCAAATGGAGGCCGGGCTGGTGCGCAAGGTGCTGGTCGAGGTGAACGATGCTTTGAGCCTCGTGGCAGAGGAAAAACGGCAGCAGCTTCAAATGGAGTGCGCGGATCACTTGCTGGCGGTTTTTGATCCCGCCCTGCTTCGACTTGCCCTGATGAACCTGACGCAAAACGCGATTCGTTACAGCCCGGCAGGAAAGCCGATCAGGCTGCGCGCTTTTTCCGAGCAGGACGCCGTCATCGTCGAGGTCGCCGATGAGGGCCCTGGCATCGCGGCGGAGCATCAACAAAAGATTTTCGAGAGGTTCTACCGGGTGGACAAAGCCCGCTCGCGGGCGGAAGGGGGTGTGGGTTTGGGATTGGCCATCGTCAAGTGGGCGGTCGAGCGGATGGGCGCAACGGTGGGACTCGAGAGCGAACCTGGCCGCGGCAGCGCCTTTCGCATCCGATTACGCGTGATACGCTCGTAGGCTGGACACTTCGCAGGCCAGGCGCCAATCTCTCATTGACACCGCCGCTTCAGCGCGGTGTACAGAGGCCGCAAGCCGTCCCAGCCGTGATAACGGCTTTCCGCACTCCCATCCAAACCGTTGAAACGGTTGCAGCACTCCAGGCGCCTTTTTACACCGGGCTGAAGCCACGGTGTTAATGGGAGGTCTGGCCGGCGCATCAAGCATCCTGGCCCGCCCGACCTTCCGGGCCGCTAACCCCAATGCCTTTCGGAAATCCTCGGTCTCGCGCCAGGCCATTGTCCCGGAGGGACATATGATAATAGCCCAATGCTTTAGCATTGGGTTGGAGCCTCGCAAATGGTCCCGTCCCGAAGGGACGGCTGAGGAGGCCGCCGGGTTCGGCCGTCCCTTCGGGACTTGTTCCCCTCGCACGGCTGGACCCAACGCTGAAGCGTTGGGCTATTATCAGATGTCCCTCCGGGACAAGACGAATTTCCGAAAGGCATTCCCGCGAACCCGGCAGCGGAATCCTTAAGAATTCTTCAGCCGATCTTCAGTAACACCATGCCTGGGTCCTGGGTTACACTGTCCCTGCGAGCTGAGCTGCAGCCCGATGCATGAAAGAAATCCAGCAAAGTCAAAGTTGGCCGATAGACAGGGACATGGCGACGATGTCCAACGAAGGACAAGGAACGTTCGCTGCTGAAGGGCAGCCGCGGGCCGGCGGGGGGCTCAAGGGAAAGCACAAGGCTGCCATCGCCCTGCTGCAGCCGACCGGGCGAGGAACGGAAGTGCTGCTCGTCCAACAAGCCAATGGGTGCTGGTGGGAACGAGTCTGCAACCAGCTTTCCGATTTGCGCCGGTGCCAGCGCCGGCGAGAACTGGCCCAAGGCCCCGCAGCCCCTGCTGAAAACCACTGAGCCGGGTGACCCGGACCACCCGACCCACAAGCGCTCGAGTTCTGTTCCGAGATAACCATGTATTGGCTCAGCAAATGTCTGCACCAGGTGCGCCGGATGAACCGGCGGACGTTGATCTTCCTGGCCGCGCTTGGCCCGGGGATCATTACCATGATCGCGGACAACGACGCGGGGGGCATCTCCACGTACGCCCAGACCGGCGCCAAGACCGGTTTCAAACTGCTCTGGGTTTTGATCATCCTTTTGCCGATGGCGTATTACGTCCAGGAAATGACCGTGCGGCTCGGCGCGGTCACCAAACGCGGCCACGCGGAGGCGATTTTCGACGGCTTCGGGAAATTTTGGGGCTGCTTCTCCATCTTCGATTTGGCGGTCATTAATTGGCTCACGCTCGTCACCGAATACATCGGCATGACGCAGGCGATGAGCCTCTTCAACATTCCCCCCTGGATCACGTTCTTCGGGGTCACTTTCCTGATGCTGGGGATTGTTGTCAGCGGCAGGTATTGGACGTTCGAGAAGATCACGCTCTTCTTTTGCCTGTTCAACCTGGTCTATATCCCGGCGGCCATCTGGGCCATGCATACCGGCAACGTCAAGGAAGGCTGGACCGCGGTCGCGCGGGGTTTTTTTCACCCGGAGTTCAATTTCGGCATGTCGGGCGTGGCACTGCTCACGCTGATCATGGCCAACATCGGCACGACCATCACCCCGTGGCAGATTTTCTTTCAGCAGTCGGCCGTGGTGGACAAGGGGATGGAGATCAAAGACATCAAGTATGGGAAATTCGACACGTTCTTCGGCTCGTTCATGACCTGTGTGGTGGCGGCCTTCATCATCATTGCCACTGCCGGGGTGTTCCATTTCAACCCGGACCAGAGCCAGGGCTACCGGGAAATCGATTCCGCCGCCAAAACGGCGGCCGTCATGCCGCAGGTGCTCCACGGCCAATGGGGGCAGTGGGCGAAGGTGCTGTTTGCCATCGGCCTCTTCGACGCGGGGTTGCTAGGCTCGCTCTGCATCTCGCTTGCCACAAGCTGGGCCCTGGGCGAGGTCTTCGGCTGGGCCCACTCCCTGAACAAGACCGTGCGCGAGGCGCCCTGGTTTTATGTGGCTTATGTGCTGATGCTCATGTCGGCCGGGGTGGTCTCGCTCATCGCCTCCGTGGATTTGCAGAACATCATCACCATCTTCGTCCAGGTGGTGGCGGTGACGCTGCTGCCGGCCGCCTTGATGTTCCTCATCCTGCTGCTCAACGACAAACCGCTCATGGGCGAGCACGTCAACACGCGTTCGCAGAACATCGCCAACTGGGGCATCACCGCTTTTGTCATCGTCATCTCGACCGCTTACGGTGTTTCGGTCTTGTTTCCGGAATGGTTCGGGTCAGGCAAATAGGAGCGATTCGTTATGGTTAACACGAACGACAACAGCCAGCCTGCGGCCAGGCCGGGCACTGCACCCGCCGGTTACGAGGGTTACCAATTGCTGTGCTTTTCCAAGCTGCTCAACCGCCGAATCCGGATCGACGAGACCGACAAGAAAAACGGCCGTCTGACCGACCTGGTTTTTCGTCTCTCCGAACCCTACCCCGAAGCAGTGGGGATATACATCGAGCATGGGAAAGGATACCCCTCGGAACTCGTACCCTGGGAAAAGGTGGCAAGAATTGAAGAGGAAGCCATCTTCATCACGCCGGCGGAAAGCGGAGGGCCTTATCCGCGATTCGTCGATCAGAAGGGCTGGATTCTGCTCAACGAACACCTCATGGGCCAGACGATCCTGGATATTGACGGCCGGCGAACCGAAGTCGTCAATGACGTGCATCTGCTCTTTTCCAAAGGACGCATGATTCTGGTTCACGTGGACATTTCCTTCAATGGCTTTCTCCGAAAATGGCACCTGGAACGATTTGTCTCCGGCAAAGACCAACTGATCTCCTGGCGCTACGTCCAGCCGCTATCGGTTGAAGATCACACCAAGGACGTTGTGACGCTCTCGGTCGCCCGCGAGCAGGCGCTCGAACTGCCCAGCGAAGATTTGGCCGACGCGCTGGAAGTTTTGTCCGGGGACGAACAGCAGGCCATGTTCGCGGCGCTCGATCCGGACAAGGCCGCCGAGGTATTGGTCGAAGCCGAACCGCGCGCCAAGCGGCAGCTCATCGCGTTCCTGCGCGACGAAAAGGCGCGCCTGGTACTGGAGAACCTTTCGGTGCCGCAAATAGCCGGCCTCCTGTCAGACCTTCCGGACCAGAAGGCGAGGGAGATGCTGAACATGTTGTCCCCGGCTCGGGCGGAGCGCGTTCAGGCCGTGATGGCCAATACCGACGTGTTGGCGTCAACCTTGATGGGCAAGCGGTTTCTGGCGTTCCCCAAGGAAACGAAAGTTGGAGAGGTTCTGCGGGGCTTGCGGGCGACCGCGCCCGACCACCGAAACATCCTCTATCTTTACGTCGTGGCCGGCGAAGAGCGGACCCTGTTGGGAGTGGTGGATCTGCGCGACCTGGTCACCGCCCCGGAGGACGCCGTGCTCGGCGACTTGATGATTTCCCCGGTGGTTACCGCGCCAGAGGATGCCCTGCGCGAAGACCTCGTCGCCTTGTTTGCCAGATACCAGTTCCGCATGCTGCCCGTCGTCGATTCCCGGGACCACTTGCTGGGCGTGGTGCGTTACCGGGACATCATGAGAGGGGCAAAAATCCAGTTTCCCAATTAAGGCGTTGGAAGTGAATAAGTCATCGCATTATGGCGCAGGGATTTTGCCGCCGGGCAAGGCGCGAGCGACGAGCATACCCCGCAGTGGGTCTGTAAGGAGTGAGCAACGAAGCCCGGCGGCAAAAGACCAAGCCAGAAGCTGGTCACTTATTCACTTCCAACGCCTCACCTGAGCTATGCCGCGCATCAAAACGACACCGATGGTCAAGGCCTCGTTGTGGGCCTTGCGAATTTACTTGTTGGTCCTGCTTTCGTTGATTGTGCTGAAATTCGTGCGGGTTTTTTCCAGTTCGCACCAGCAAGACAGAGCAGCCCCAACCCCCGCGGCTGCGAACGCGGCAACAAACCAGCCGGCGGCTAACTCCAAGCCATGAGATATGCACCTGGCCGATCCCTCCCGCTGGAAACACGGTCACGATTTTGCCGCTGACTTTTCAACCGCTGAAAGGAACACCCGGCGCGTCCTGATCCTGACGGCAGCGATGATGATTGCCGAGATCATCTTCGGCCTGAGGTTTCGTTCGATGGCGCTTTTTGCCGACGGCCTGCACATGGGAACCCATGTTGCGGCCTTCCTGATAACCGTCCTGGCTTATTTCTTTGCCCGGCGCCACGCCTCGGATGCCAGCTTCACGTTTGGGACGGGCAAGTTCGGCGTGCTGGGCGCATTCACCAGCGCCATTGTCTTGGGTGGCGTCGGCTTCGTTATGGCCGGCGAATCCATCGGCAGACTCCTTCATCCGCTTCCAATTCAATTCAATCAAGCGATCGTTGTTGCGTGTTTGGGGTTGGCAGTCAATGTCGTGAGTGCGTTGATTTTGAAAGACGAGCATCATGGACACCCTCATGACCACCATCCTCACGGTGGGCGTGAACAAGCCCACGATTTGAATTTGCGGTCGGCTTATCTCCACGTGATCGCCGATGCCATAACCTCTCTCCTGGCCATTGCCGCTTTGCTTTCCGGAAAATTCTTCGGCTGGTATTGGATGGACGCCATCATGGGCTTGGCCGGCAGCGCAGTCATCGGCCAATGGGCTTATTCACTTGTGCGCCAGACTACGGTAATTCTGTTGGACCGGATTCCGGCCGGCTCCGATTTGCCGGTGGTGATCCGTGAAGGCATTGAGAACGACGGCGATTCGCTGATCACCGATCTGCACATCTGGCAGGTGGGCGTCAATAAATTCGCCGCCATCATCAAGGTCCTCGCGCATCATCCAAAAGAGGCGGACGAATACCGGCAGGCGTTGTCAATTCACGAAGAACTCGTCCATGTCAGCATTGAAACCCAAGTCTGTCCGGGACAGGAACGTTCCCACGCCGGCGCAGGATGCTCCAAATGATTCTCAAGCCCGGAACGGACGGACTCGCAAGTCGAGCAACTCGCCAGCCGCTTGAGCCTGGAGAAAAACGTGGTTGGCTTGAACTGGCAACTGTTGCCCCAAAGCAGGGGCGAATAGCCGCAAACCCGGCGCGGCGGCCTCTTAACGAATCTTCAGAGAGTCTTAAGTAACGCCTGGCCGCGAGGGTGGGCTAGATTCCCCTTGGTCGTTCGCCGTGGGTGTGCGAATGACAAAACCGAAACCTGAATGAGCGCGCACCGAATCGAACTGCACCGCAGGTTTATCTCCCTCGTCACGATTGTGGCGCTGTGTTGGAGCGCGCCGGCCTTGAGGGCGGCAACGAATTCGACCCCGAATTCGCCCGCCGAGGCGCGGCTTCCCGAGGTCGTGGTTGCAAATCCCGATGAGGCCCGGGAACAATCCTGGAACTGGCATGTCCAGAACACCGACATCATCCAGGGAGACACTGGCTTCCCCGCCAAATACTCGGGCACGAACAGCCTGGACAGCCACGGGGAGATCCAGGATACGATCTCGTTGGATCTCTTTGCGGGCGCGCGGTTGTGGCCGGGCGCCGAGGCACACGTCGATGGCCTGATGTGGCAAGGCTACGGACTGAGTACGACTCTGGGTGTGGAAGGGTTTCCCAGCGCGGAGGCCTACCGGTTGGGTGTAAAATTGCCCAACGTGACCTTTGCAAGGGTGTTTATTCGCCAAACGTTCGGCTTGGGCGGAGAACAGGAAAAGGTGGAGGAAGACCCGCTTCACCTGGCCGGCAAGCAGGACGTGTCGCGAGTCACACTCACCCTTGGGAAAATGAGCGCCAAGGACATTTTCGACAACAATGCTTACTCCAATGACCCGCGCGCCCAGTTCATGAACTGGGGGTTGGTGGCAAACGAGGCCTGGGATTACCCGGCCGACAGCCTCGGTTATATGACCGGGTTCGCCGCCGAGTTGAACCAGCCCAACTGGGCGGTTCGCTACGGTTTCTTTCAAATGCCGCGCGTGTCCAACGGCATGGCCCAGGATCAGAACTATCTGCAGGCCTGGGGGATGGTAACGGAGCTTGAGCGCCGCTACGCCATCCACGGCCACCCGGGCGCCGTCCGGTTCCTGGCCTATCTCAACCGGGCCGACATGGGCAGCTTTCAGGATGCCCTCGACAGCCCGATCCGGCCGGCAGACATTTGGGCGACGCGCGAGTATCGGTTCAAATACGGCTTCGGATTGAATGCGGAACAGGAGCTCACGAAGGGGGTTGGGATGTTCACGCGTTTGGGCTGGAGCGACGGCAACACCGAGGCCTGGTGCTACGCCGACGTGGATACAACCGGCACCCTGGGTGTCAGCGTCAAAGGCGAATTCTGGCGCCGGCCAAACGACACCTTCGGCCTGGCTGGGGTGCTCGACGGCATCTCACGCGTTCATCAGGAGTTCTTCGAGGCCGGGGGCGTGGGCATTCTTGCCGGCGATGGAGCGCTGAATTACGGCTGGGAGAAGGTCCTGGAAACCTATTATGATTTTCAGATCTGGAAGACACTCCACGGCGCGCTGGATTACCAGTTCATCACCGACCCCGCCTACAACCGCGATCGCGGCCCCGTTTCGGTGCTCGGCGCTAGATTGCACTGGGAGTTTTGATCTGTAAGGAGCCACTCAGTTCTGCGGAAAAATCCTGTAGAGCAGGAGGTAAACCAACACGCCGGTTACTGACACATACATCCACAGCGGCCAGGTCCAGCGGGCGATCTTCCGGTGCAGATCGAAGCGGCGGCGCAGGGCGCGCGCCAGAGTAACTAGGGCCAGCGGCACAATCGCGACGGCCAGGAGGGTGTGGGTCAGGAGGATGGCCAGATAGATCGGGCGGAACCAGGCGGGGTTTTTGAAGACGGTTGGCCCGCGGTGCAAGTGGATGGCCAGGTAACTGTGGTAAGCAATGTAACACGCCAGGAAAAGGACCGAGGCGCCAAAGGCCGCAATCATGCAGTTGCGATGCGCAAGCGGGTTCTTTCGCCGGATGAACCAGTAGCCGGCGCCCAGAAAGAAGGCGCTCAGGCCGTTGAGGGAGGCATTGACGGCGGGCAAGTCGGCCAGGCTCACGGTTCACGCTCCAGTTGGTTGACCGCGCGGACTACTTGCGCCTTGACCCGCTCGGGAACGATTCCCTCGCCGGCGGTTTCGACGATGCCCCGCAACCGGGCCTGTCTGTCCACCAACACGAGTATGGTGCTGTGAACGAACAGGTCGTCCGGCGACTGGCGTTCTGCAGGGGCCTTTTCGATGGCCGTGAGCTTGAGCGAATCGATCGCCAGGTTGGCGATTTGTTTCTTCGTGCCGGTCAGGAACATCCAGCGGCGCGCGTCGGCGCCGAACCGTTGGGCGTAAGCCCTCAAGACTGAGGGAGTGTCGAAATCGGGATCGGTAGTGAGCGAGACGAGCCGCGCCTGGCCGGCGTCGGGCAGGGCCTCCTGGAGTTCCTTCATTAGCCTTGTCATTTTAAGGCAGGGGCTGGGGCATCGGGTAAAGATGATGTCCGCCACCCAGACGCGTCCCTTGAGGTCGCCCAGGGAGACGGCAGCGCCGTCCTGGTTGGTCAGTGTGAAAGCCCCGATGGAGCCATAGACGGGCAAGGGCGGGCGGACCGCGCTTTGGCTTTGGAGAACGGCGAAGAGCACGGTGCCCGTCAGGAGGGCGAGAAGGAGTCCCAGTGCGGCCCAAAGCAACGACCGGGGCGCCGAAGCCGGCGTGTTGTTTGGGGCCGTTGGCTCATGCGAGCTTCGCTCTGGCGCATCACCGGGTTTCTGTGCCTCAGGGATCATCTCTTGGGGGCCGTTTCAGACCTGGATGACTTCTCCGGGTTTGGGCTGAAGGACCTTGATCCTGGGATGGCGGGCATGGATTCGCTGCTGAAACCAGTCGCGGGAATCCTCGTCGCCATGGGTGAGGAGCACCACGCGGGGTTCGACCTGGCCTACGAAGTCGAGCATTTCGTTGCGATTGGCATGGGCAGTCAGATCGAAATTCTCGATCTGGCAGAGGCGGGTGAGTTTGCCGGCGGGAGAACTGAAGTGAAAAGTCTCGCCGTGTTTGGCGGCGCGGAGGCGGCCCCCGGGCGTGTCGGGGTCCGTGTAGCCAACGAAGAAGATGGCCTGCTTTTTGTCGCCGACCATGCGCAAGGCCAGGTCGTGCGCGGCGGTGTTCTCGCTCATCATGCCGGCGGTGATGACAAAGATGCGCCCACCGGTGAGCTTCATTTTTTGGGACTGGCCCTGTTCCAGGACGACCAGGTTGAGGGCTTCGCGCAACTGGAGGTTGGGGTACTGGCGGTGGGTGCGATGCGATTCCAAATCGTAGATTTCGGTGAAGACGCGCCCGAGGCCGCCGATGAAAATGGGCTGAGACTTGAGTTCGCCTTCGCCGAGCATAATGGCCAGAAGCGCCAGAATCTCCTGGGTGCGGCCCAGGGCGAAGGTGGGCAGGAGGATAGAGCGCTTTTCTTCGAGGGCGCGCCGGATGGCCTGGCGCAGGCGCGCCAGTTCGGTCTGACGCGAGAAGCCGGGGGGCAGGTGGCGGTTGCCCCGCGTGGTCTCCATGATGAGCACGTCGGCCCGCACGTCCTCGAACCGGGCGCTCTTGAGAATGGTTTGGTCGTGAAAACAGACGTCGCCGGTGTAGAAAAGGGTCTCGCGGCGCCCGCGCACCATGAGGCCGGCGGACCCGAGCGCGTGGCCGGCGTCGTAGAACTCGAGCGTCGGCGAGAGGAATCCGGCGCGGGTTTTGTGAAAGGCGGCCCAGTCAATTTCGCGGTTGTATTTGAACCCCTCGAACCGGGGCGAGATGTCGTCCACTTCGTCATGGCTGAAGAGCGGGTACTCGTTGATGCCCAGTTCGTCGCGCTGGTGTTTCATGACATTGACCGAGTTATGAAGCACGCGTTCGACCAGGAAGTAGCTCAACTCGCTCATGAGCACATGGGCCTGGGGAGCATACCGCAGCGCGATGGGGAGCGACCCGACGTGGTCATGATGGCAATGCGAAATCGCAATCGCGTCCAGGTCCTCATTTTTGATGAGGTCGTACATGGGCAGGCTCTCCCGCCCCTCGCGCTTGGGATGGATGCCGGCGTCCATCAGGAGCCGGTGGCCTTCCATCTCGACAAACCAGGCGGAAGCCCCAATGGCAGTGTCAGGATTGAGATTGACAATTCGCATAAGGAACCGGGCATAAGGTAACAACCTCCCGGCCCTCGCGCAACCGGCATCCACAAACTGATTGTGCTTTGGGCGGTTCCCGACACTGCCCCCGGGAAAGTTCGGCGGTACCGGATGGCGAGCTGTGGAGTGCGGCGGCAGAGCGAAGCGCGACGCCGCTTTGGCCTCGTAGGGGTGAAAGCGGCGTCGCCGCTTCGCTCTGCCGCCGCACTCCACAAGGCGCCTCGGCTGGGGGCAGTGTCGGGATGCGCTCTGGCGCTTACTGCTGGCGCAGGCGAAAGAACCCGTTGGTGGCACTCAGGGGCAGTGTGACCAGGTTCGCATTGTCGGTGGCGATGAGTTTATTAAATGCCGGAGGCTGCCCGAGCCAAAGCGGTGTCGCGCTCCGCTTGCCCTGCTCCTTACACGGATTTCTTGTGACACTTGAGGCCTCGCCCCGGGTTTGGCCTCAATACCCGCAATAGCTCCGGTGTCAGCCCGTGTCCCGGAGGGACATCCTGAGAATAGCCCGGCGCTTCAGCGCCGGGTCCGGCACCCCAAAGTTCCTCCGTCCCGAAGGGACGGCTGAAGCGCAGTCGACCAGGAGTTGTCCCGCTTGTTCAGCCGTTCCTTCGGAACGGGCGGAACGTAAAACTGGCTTTCCCGGCGCTGAAGCGCCGGGCTATTGTCGGGCAGTCCCTTCGGGACAACAGCCCTGGCCTATGTAAGGGCCGGAGGTTGCGCAGGGCGGCGCGTGGCACAAGATCCTTGTAAGGTGCAGCCGCTTGCCACCGCACTCCAAATTGGCCTGCCCGAGAATGCTCGACAGACTTTGTCACTGGCCGTGCCCGGAGACACCGGGCGGGAGACAAGCGCCTTGACGGGCCGGGAGCGGGGCGGCAGAATAGCGTCCAGATTTTCGCCAGCGAATCGGCGGGCAACCGAGACATGACGATCGCATTCCAATAATCAAGAATATGAAACCACCGGGTTCCACAGTCGAGCCGTCGGCGCCGGGAGCGTGGCGGCAGTCGGGCTTCGTCCAGTTCGGACTGATGGCCGGTCTTTTGATTGGGGTGCTGCTGCTCCTGTTTTGGAAGGCGCTCCGCGCCGACTACACGGTCTTCTCGAACGACGGTCCATTGGGTCAGATCAGCGCCCGCTGGGCCGATTTGCCGAGCGGGATATTCGCCGTCTGGCAGGACCTGGTCTGGCTCGGCAGCGCAGAGATGTGCGGGATGCCCAGTGTCGCAATAATGTTCAACTGGGTGTTTGGGCATTTGGGGTTCTCGAAATTCTTTCCGGAGTTTGCGATGTTATTTCTGGGGCTGAGCGCCTGGTTCTTATTCCGGCAGTGGAAGTTCTCGCCGGCGGTCTGCGTGCTGGGCGGGCTGGCGGCGGCGCTGAATTCGGACTTTTTCTCGACGGCGTGCTGGGGCGTGGCATCGCAACCGCTTTCCTTCGGGCTGGATTTCCTGGCATTGGCGGCGTTGGCGGACGAGTCCAGCCCGAGGCGCTGGGTCCGCGTGGTGCTGGCGGGAACAGCCGTTGGGATGGGGGTGACAGAGGCAGCGGACATCGGGGCGCTGTTCAGCTTGTTTGTGGCGGCGTTTGTGATTTGTCAGGCCCTCAACGGCGAAGCGCCGGAGGAATCGGGCGCGCCCCAGCCCGGGGATACGGGGAGGAACCTGGCCCTGGGTTTGGCGCGGCTGGCGGTGGTGGCGGGTTTTGCGGTTTTTGTGGCGGCGGGCGCCCTGAATGCCATGATTGGCACCCAGGTCAAAGGGGTTGTCGGCATGGGACAGGATGCCGCGAGCAAGGCCCGGCGATGGGATGAAGCGACGCGCTGGAGCCTGCCCAAAAAGGAGACGCTGGGCGTCCTGGTGCCGGGGCTGTTCGGGTTTCGGATGGACACGCCTAAAGGGGGCGCATATTGGGGGGCGGTGGCCCAGGACCCGGCTTTTGACCGTTATATCGAGGCCAAGAAGGCCGGGAAAGAAGCGACGCCGCCGCCGCCGGGCGCGTTGGCGCGCCAAACGGGGGGCGGATGTTACGCGGGGGTATTGGTCGTGGTGGTCGCGGTCTGGGGAGCCGTGCAATCGTTGCGGCGGGCCAATGGCATTTTTTCGGCCCGGGAGCGCCGGTTCATCTGGTTTTGGCTGGGAGGGGCGCTGGTGGCATTGCTGATGGCTTATGGGCGGTTTGCGCCGGTTTACAAGTTTTTCTATGCGCTGCCCTATGCCTCGATTATCCGTAACCCGGCCAAATTCATCCACCTGTTTACCTGGGCGCTGATCATCCTCTTCGGGTACGGTTTGGAGGGTCTGCACCGGCTTTACATGGAAGGACCCGCAGAGGCGCAGGGGGACCTGCGGTCGCATTGGAAGGCGTGGTGGGCGACGGCGGGGGCTTGGGAGAGGAATTGGGTGAGGTGCTCCGTGCTGGCGGTGCTGGCGAGCCTGGGAGCCTGGGTGGATTACGCCACCAAACGCCACGGTCTCGTGGCCTATCTGCAAGATGTCGGGTTCGACCAACCGACGAGTAATGCAATAGCCGGGTTCAGCCTTCGGCAGGTGGCGTGGTTTATCCTAGTCCTGATGCTGGCCCTGGGCCTGATCGCAGTCGTTCTCAGCGGCTACTTCGGGGGCCGGCGGGCCAAGTGGGGAGCGGTGTTGATCGGGCTGTTGCTGGCAGGGGACCTGATGGCGGCCAACCTGCCGTGGGTGGTCATCTATAATTGGAAAGAGGTCTATGTGTCGAACCCGATCCTCGATTTTCTGGGCGAAAAACCATACGAGCATCGCGTGTCGGTGTTCAAGGTGGAACAGTTTTTCGACCTCAGCAAGTTCCCGCCGCAGGCGGCGCCGCTGATCGCGAATTACGGTACCATGCAGAGCCTCTACGTCAGCGAATGGATGCAGCATCTCTTCCCTTACTACAACATCCAATCGCTCGATGTCGTTCAACTGCCGCGCGTGCCCGTCGAGTACAACAACTTTGAGAACACCCTGGCGCCCATCCCGCTGCGGCATTGGGAGCTGACCAATACGCGCTACCTGCTCGGGTTCGGCATCCCTGCCATGCCTGCCGAGACGCTCAACCAGATCCTCGACCCGGTCCGGAAGCCGTTCAAAGTGCTGAAGTACTTCGCCGTGGTCCCCAAGCCGGACCTGACCGTCCCGCTGGCAACCTACGATCAAATGACTGCCGTCCTCACCGACGACGGTCCCTGCGCCCTCTACGAGTTTACGGCGGCGCTGCCGCGCGCCAAGCTCTACACGAATTGGCAAGTCTGCACCAATGACGCTGAGGCGCTCAAGCAAATGGCCAGCCCCGCCTTTGATCCCGCGCGAAAGGTCCTCGTGGCCACTCCACTGCCGGCACCCGCCGCCGCCAATGCGAATCAGTCCGCCGGCACCGTGGACTTCGACAGCTACGCTCCCAAGGAAATCGTGTTGCGGGCAAAAGCCGCCGCGCCTTCCGTGTTGCTCTTGAACGACAGGTTCGATCCGGGCTGGAAAGTGACGGTGGACGGAAAACGAGCGGAGCTGCTGCGCTGCAATTACATCATGCGCGGGGTGCAGGTGCCGCCCGGAGAGCACCAGATTGAATTCCGGTTCACCGCGCCTCTTGCCGCTCTAATCATCAGCCTCTTGGGGCTTGCCGTGGGCCTTGGGTTGCTCCTGTTCCTGGGCTTCTCGCGGGAACCCGAGGGGGACCGAAGCGCGGAGGCTGCGTCCGGGAGCTCGAAGCCCAAAGGTCTCGCATCCGAAATCCGTAGAGGGGACGCATGACAGGCCGGCTGCGTGAATCTGAGCGCATCCTGCTTGGCATTACGCGCGACGTTTTTGTCGCCCTCTATACTTCCAGGCGATCTCCGGAACGCGCGACCAGGAGATAGAGCGCCGGCATCAGGAAGATGCTGATCAAGAGCCGCGAAAACAAACCGCTGACGATGACCAGCGCAAAAGGCCGCTGCGAATCAGTGCCCACCCCGGTGGCCAGAGCCGCCGGCAACAGTCCCAGGGCGGCCACGAGCGCAGTCATCATGATCGGGCGCAGCCGCAGGAGCGCGCCCTCCCGCGCAGCTTGTTGGATGCTTGTGCCGCCGCGACGCAGTTCGTTCGCGTAAGAGATATAGAGGATGGCCGTCTGAACCGAAACGCCGAACAGGGCGAGAAAACCTATGCCCGAGGAAACCGAAAACGGCGTGTGGGTGATCCATAACCCCATGATTCCGCCGACTGGGTCCGAGAGCAAAACCCCCAGCACGGTGATGAGCGGGAATTTCAGGTTGCTGTAAAGCGCAAACAGGAGCATGAAAATCAGGAACAGGGTCAACGGCAGAACGACGTTCAGTTGGCGCCGTGAGGCGGTGTATTCGGTGTATTCGCCGCCCCAATCCGCGCGATAGCCCTCCGGCAGCTTTACCTTGGACTCGACCTGCCCCATGGCGTCCTCCACGGCGCCCGCGAGGTCGCGCCCTTCCACCGAGAACTGGACCCCGATGTATCGCGAGTTGTTCTGGCGGTAAATGAAAGATGCGCCGTTGGCCACCTGAATATCGGCGAATTCCCCAAGCGGAATCTGCTGGCCGCCTGGCGTGGACACCAGGATGTTCCGGATTTCCTCGGGATTATCCCGGTACTGCTGCTCGAGGCGCACGACCAGGTCGAACTGCTTTTCGCCCTGTACCACCTGGGTCGCCGCATCGCCGCCGATGGCCGCCTGGATGAGGGCGTTGATGTCGGCCACGTTCAACCCGTACCGGGCAATCCTGGCCCGGTTGATTTTGATGGTGAGGCTCGGTTGCCCAAGCTCCTGGACGAGCGTCACCTCCCGGATGCCGCGCACCTGCTCGAGCACGTGTTTGATGGCCCGGCCCTTCTGCTCCAGTATCTCCAGATCGGAACCGAACACTTTGACGGCCAAGGCGCTTTTTAATCCCGTTTCCGCTTCGTCCACGGCGTCTTCCGCCGGCTGGGTGTAGTTGAAGATGATTCCGGGAAACACCTCGAGCTTCTTGTTGATGGCTTCGATCAGTTGCTGCTTGGTCCGGCAGGGGCCAGTCCACTGTGAATAGGGCTTGAGGCCGACGTAAAACTCCACGTTGAAAAAACCCGTCGGATCGGTGCCGTCGTCGGGCCGGCCATGCTCTGAGGCCACGATCGTGACCTGCGGAAACGAGCGCAGAATCTCGCGCACCCGGGGAGAGATCTTCCGCGATTCGTCAAACGAAATGGTGTAGGGCATAGTCGCGCGGACCCATAGGGCGCCCTCATCCAGATGGGGCATGAATTCCGCACCGATGCGGGGAATCAGCAGCAGTGAACCCAATACCAGAATCGCCGAGGCCAGGGTTATTCCCCAGGGATGCGCCAGGCAAACATCGAGTCCTTTGGAGTAAAGGGTTTTGATGGCTTCAAAGCCGGGATTGCGCCGCTCGCGCACGCCCTTGCGCATGACCCAGGAACAGAGCACCGGCAGCAGTGTCAGCGTGACCATCAAGGAGCCGACGAGCGCAAAGATCATCGTGTCCGCCATCGGCTTGAACAATTTGCCCGAAGGCCCGGACAGGACGTAGATCGGCAGAAAACCCGCCACGATCACGGCGACGGCGTAAAAGATCGGCCGATCCACTTCCGCGGCCGCCGCGGCGATGATTTCCCGGATGTTGAAGGACTCCCCTCGCCGCGCGGCGACCTGGCGAAAGATGTTTTCCACCATCACCACGGCGCCGTCCACCAGGATCCCGAAATCGACCGCGCCGATGGACAGCAGGTTGGCCGAGACGTCCTGGACGTTCAGACAGATGAACGCGAAGAGCAACGCCAGCGGAACGGCCGTGGCCACAATCAAGCCGGCGCGGAAATCATACAAAAAGAACACGAGCACCACCACGACCAGCAGCATGCCGCGCGACAGGTTCCGCTCGACGGTCTCCGTCGTCAGCGCGACCAAATCGCTGCGGTCGTAAAACGGGAGGATTTTGACGTCCTTGGGCAGGACCTTCTCATTAAGTTCCTTCGTCTTGGCCTCGACACGTTTGAGGACGTTTTGCGTTTGTTCGCCCGTGCGCATCAGAATGACCCCTTCGACGGCGTCGTCCTGGTCCTGGTAGCCAAACTGGCCCAGGCGCGGCGCATGGCCAATGACTACGCGCCCGACGTCCTTGACCAGGATCGGGATGCCATCGTGGACGGCCAGCACCACCTCGCCGATGTCCTCGAGCGTCTCCAACCGGCCCAGGCCGCGCACGTAATAGAACTGGCCGCCCTGCGAGTAGAACCCGCCGCCCGCGTTGCCGTTGTTGGCAGCCAGAGCGCTCTCCACCTGCGCCACCGACAATCCAACCGCCGCGATCTTCACCGGATCCAGCAGCACTTGGTATTGCATGGTTTCTCCACCCAACCCCGAGTCGTCCGCCACGCCGGGAACGGCTCTATATTGACGTTCGACGATCCAATCATCGATCGTTTTCAGCTCCATCGGCGACCGGTCGGGGCTCTGGAGCACGTAGCGATAGATCAAGCCCGAAGGCGCAAAGAGCGGCGACACCGAGGGCGTCACGCCGCTGGGCAGGTTGAGATCGGCAATCCGGTTGTACGCCTGCTGGCGGGCGAAGTAGTTATCCGTGCCGTCCCGAAACGTGAGGATGACGTCGGATAGCCCATAAAGGGAAATCGAACGCAGCATCGTCATGCGCGGGATGCCGTTCATTTCCACTTCGACCGGCACCGTGATCAGTCGTTCCACTTCCTCGGCCGCGTGTCCTGGCCATTGGGTGATGATCTCCACCATGGGCGGCGACAGATCGGGATAGGCGTCCACCGACAGACGGTTCAACGACCACGTCCCGGTGCCCATCAGCAGCAGCGTCATGAGGATGACCAGGAATCGCTGCCGCAGCGAGGAGGCCACGATCCGGTGGATGACCGAAGCCGTTCGTGGCTGGGGTTCGAGTGGGGGCACGGTGTCGCTCATTGGTTTTGCAGGAATTGAACGAAGAGCCCCCCTTCCACCACCACCCGGTCGCCGGCCTTGAGACCGGAGGTGATGTCATACCGATCCCCTTCGCGATAGCCCAGCGTCACGCGCTGGCGCCCAAAGCTGCCGCTGGGCTGCGCGACATAAACGAAGGGCAGGTTTTCTTCGTCGCGCAGAATCCCCGAAACCGGCACCAGCAGCCCGGTGCTTTCCTGGCGGGAATGAATCAGCACGTGGACGTACGTCTGTTTCTTGAGCAGGCCGCCCGGATTCTCGACCACCACGCGAACGGCCACCGAGCGCGTGTCCGGATCTACCAGGGCCGAGATGTTTCCCACAGTCCCGGAGGAGTGTTGCCCAGCCGTGCCCGTGAGCACTTCGGCCGGGTCCCCGATGCTGACCGAAGCAAGGTCCGCGCCGAAGAGGTGGGCCATCACCCAGACGCGGGAGAGATCGGCGACGGTGAAACAGGGCGTGGTGCCTGCTTCCAGAAGCTCTCCAGGCCTGACCAGCCGTTCCACCACGGTCCCGGCGATCGGGGAGCGAACCAGGCCCGGGACACGCGACATCGCCTTTCCATCTTGTATGCCCTTGATGGTCTCAGGGGCCACCTTGAGCGAGACGAGCTCTTGAAGGGCGGCCTCGCTATCGGCTTCAGCATTGGCGGCATCAATCTTGGCCTGTTCGGCCTCGCGCAGAGTGATGCCGTGATGCTCGACCAGTTGCTGGTCCATCTCGGCGAGTTGGCGCGTGATCTTGGCCGTCGCCAGTGCCTTGCGATAAGCGCTGATGGCTGAGGCAAAGTCCGGCGAGTCAACCTCCGCCAGCGTCTGCTCCGCGGTCACTTGCTGTCCCAGGGAAACCAGCAACCGCGCCACGGGGCCGGACATCGGCGCCAGGATCGTTGAGGCATGGTCGTTGTCGAAGTCCACCGTTCCAGTGGTGTCCACGGTTTTGCGGAACTGGGAAGGCTCGACAGTATAGAGATGAATATTCTGGCGCTGAACCGCGGTCAGCGTGACGTTGCTGGCCGTGACGGAGGGCGTCACGGCGTTGCTATCTGTCTTGGATGAACAGCCCGCGAGCGCGCAGGCCGCGAAGGCGGCAGCAATAACGGTTGCCAGAGTTCGCTCGCTCGCCGTGCAAAATCGCTTTGGCGCGCAGCTATTCCCATCCAGCGGCTTATTGTTCATGATCCATTGTGTTTCAGTTCCGCGCGGTTCCACCAGCCGCCGCCCAGGGCCTGAAATAACGCCGCGGTATCGGCGAAACGATTGGCCTGGGCCTGCACGAGGTTGATCCGGGCTTGCTCATAGGCTTGTTGTGCGTTCAAGAGAGCCAGGTAAGCGCCATAACCGACCTGCTCTTGCTGCCGGGAAAGCTCCAGCGTGACCTTCGCGGAATCGGCGGCGGCAGCGGCGCTCTTCAGCGCGGCGGCGTCCTGTTCGAGCGCGTTCAACGTGTCCGCGACGTTCTGACAGGCGGTGAGGACCGTGCTGCGATATTGTTGGGCGGCCTGAACGTAGGCGGCTTTCGCGGCGCGCTCCAGGTGCAGCAGCATGCCGCCCTGGAAAATGGGTTGCGTCAGACTGGCGCCCACCCCCCAAAACCCGGTGCCGGACGTGAACACCCGGTCGAGCGCCAGTGCCGTGCTGCCGGCGTCGGCCGTGAGGGTTATATTCGGCAGCCGGTTCGCGATGGCGATTCCGATCTGGGCGCTCGCGGCGTGCAGGTTCGCCTCGGCTTGGAGAACATCAGGGCGTTGCTCCACGAGCTTTGCCGGGAGGCTCACCGGCACTTGTTCCGGCAATTGCAGGCTGCATAGCTCGAATGTCTCCCCCGGCTGGCGGCTCGGAAAATCGCCGGCCAGAACGGCCAGAAGGTCGCGTTGCTGGGCCAATTGCTTGAGCAATTGCGGCAGCGTGGCAGTGACCTGCGCCAGTTGCGATTCCTGCGCGGCGACATCCAGCCCGCTGGCATAACCCTTCGCCAATTGGTATCGCACGATTTCAACGATGTTGGAACTGATGCCGATGAGCTGGTGCGTCGTCTCAATCTGCGCCCGCAACGACGCCTCCTGGACCGCCGCGACCACCACATTGGCGCTCAGAGTCAGATACGTCGCAATCATTTGGAAACGCACCCCTTCCTCCTGCGCCTTCGCCGACTCGACCGTGCGCCGGGTCAGACCGAAAACATCGGGCACGTACGAAACGCTGACCTGAGGAGTGAAAAGATTATATTGAAACACGTTGGCGTTCGGCGTGGGCGCGATTAATTCGGACTGCTTCTGGCGGCTCGCGGAGAATGCTCCGGCGATGCTGGGATAATAATCGCCCCGGCGAGCCAGCACGTTCTCTCGCGCCGCCACCAATGCCGCTTGCGCCGCCTTGAGGTCGGGATTGTTGGTGAGCGAGCGCTCAATCAAATCGTTGAGCGGCTTCGAGTGAAACAAGGCCCACCACTTTCCCGGTATTTCCAGCCCTTCAACCAACCGCTGCGCTTGCCCTCCGGCGATGTTTGGCGTGCTGGCGGTGGTCTTGAGCGGCCGGTCGGTATAACTGTTGACCGGCGGAGCAGCAGGCCGCTTGAAGTTCGGTCCGACCGCGCAACCGGCGGGGAGCGACAAAGCCAGGATTAGCGCCCAACCGATAACGGGTGACTTACAAATTGGCCTCATACCGGTCAGGAGCCATCGAATCGCGGCGCGGTGCCGCCCCTGGAAATACGGGTCCGGGTTTCATGAACTGCCGGTTTGCTTCGCCGGCGCTGTCAACGTCAGGCACGGTTCAACTCTGGAAAATCTCACGTCTTCGCCACAAAAGGCTCATCGGTTCACACGACTCAATGCCGCAAACGGCAGGGTGGTCACACTGGAAAACGAACGGGGAAGAAGCTATAACCGCGGTGGAGCGCGGCTGGGGGAGAAGGAAAAATCGAAGAGCGAAACCAGCGCGGTCTCTGCGGCCAGGACACCGCAAATCACGAACACGCAGGCAGTGGCAACAACAGGCGCTTTTTCCGCCACGTTAATTTGCCCGGTGGCAAACGCACAGATAATGCAGAAGTGACCGGGATGATTACTGTCAGTCCGGAACCGCTGGTGCAGCGACGGACTGGCGGCAAAGGCCCAGAGAACCAGCACCAGCACAAGTGCCAACGCTGCCGTGACTGCTTTTGCAGTCCGGCCAAAACCCAAACAGATCCGGTCTTGCCGCTTGGTGCTCGTGTCGACATTCAAACACATGTTCCCCTTCAGCGCAAGTCCAGGAAATGGGCTTTGAGGATCGAGGGCGGGGCCGTTGACAAAGTCGCCGACAGGCCCCGTTCCCTGACTGTAGGAGACGACGTAAGGAGTCTCTGATCCTTGCCTTCCGAGGGGAGCAGGCTTTCGCTGTGCCCAGGAATCAGTCAGAGACTCCTTACGTCGTCTCCTACAATGGTTTGCGGAAAACTTTGTCACTGGCCCTGCTATGATCGCAAAACTTGGTTGCCTCGTTGCGGCGCAATGGGTTACGACGATTCTCATCCTTGATACTCGTTCATTTCGGCTGCTCGGAGATCCAAACCCCGCCTCATGGGCCGAGAGTCCT
>Ga0181524_10001270_pt1 | contig 29364 bp, 20 predicted proteins | sample PEATcosm2014_Bin_34_FD_119761 | JGI IMG/M metagenome (GOLD analysis project Ga0181524, IMG submission 119761) | Peatland microbial communities from MTU Mesocosm Facility, Houghton, MI, USA - PEATcosm2014_Bin05_60_metaG | ecosystem: Environmental > Terrestrial > Soil > Wetlands > Peat | place... | reverse complement strand
TTGATTACCAACGTCCGCATTTGGCTTTTCGGGGCCGTTTGCCGATTTTTTCACACCTTCGGAGGGATGCCAGAAGGCATCTGAGGCTGGCCGCCAGTCTCATTAACACCGTGGCTTCAGCCCGGTGTGCAAGGGCCAGCCGGCCGTCGCAGCCGTTTCAACGGCTTTCCGCGCTCCCAGCCAAACCGTTGAAACGGTTGCAGCGCCAAAGCCCCGTCTTTGCACCGGGCTGAAGCCACGGTGTTAATGAAACTGCGCGGGCGCCCCGAAGGATGGCATGCCCGAAACTTGATATTGAACGCACGTTCATTACTATACATATATCCAATATGCAATGAAACACATAATATTATGTGTATCATATATCTCTTTATGTATATCATTGCTATCCTAGTGTATAGCATGGCATTACTTTAATCGACTGTGTATCATACAGTCTCATTTGTATAGCGTCGTTCTCTTTAATCCCATGACAGCCCAGGCACCCGCATTCCGGCCGGGCAGTGCGGGGCGGAAGCAACTCCACGGGGAAACGCGCGGGCCGCGGTTTCCCCGGCGTGAAGCGCGAGCCGCGCAAGTTCCTCTGAATCGCACGATGTTTCTGTCTGTGGGCTTCTTTTCAGAAGCTTTGAGAGAGTGCGCAGCTTGAAGGCGCGCCGGACGGGCTAGGCTTTGCCGTCGGGAAAAGGCCGGGACCGCAGATGGCAGTCACGGTTCTTGTTCGCCGATGGAACCCGCCAACCGCGCGTGCTTGCCGTCTCCGGCTCAGCGATGTAGTTTTTGGCCATGAGATCGCGACTGTTCACATATTGGCAGGATGGAGACGCCTGGTTGGGCTATCTGGATGAGTTTCCCGACTACCTCACGCAAGGAGATTCGTTCGAGGATTTGAAGGCCCACCTCGCGAGTCTGTATGAGGACCTGGTAAGCGGCGAGGTCCCGTGCGTGAGGCATAGCGGGGAGTTGGATGTGGCGTGAAGCGGCTCGATTTGATCAAAAAGATCGAATCGTCGGGTTGCGTGCTCATTCGCCGCGGGGGAAAGCATGACTGGTATCAAAACCCTGGCACGAGGGTCTCGCAACCCGTTCCTCGCCATCGTGAGCTTAAGGAACACCTAGCCAGGCACATACTGAAGATGTTGGCCGGCCAGTGATTGTCTTCCGTTCCGAGCCGTTTCAATTTTCTCGGCCGGCCGGCGCAAGCAGGGCAATCAAGTCGTGCTTCGACAAAACCTCAAGGTGAGCGACGCGTTCATTGGCCTCCAGCGGTGGTATTCGCACAATGTATGTTATATTCAATTCAAAACCGCCGCTTTTCCCCTGCCGCTGACCGGGATTACAGTCATGGCACGGAATAAAAGAAATCCGTGTTCATCCTGTCATCCGGGGTCAATCGCTTTCCTCGGTTGCGGCTCCACCGGTCTAAGCTCCCACCTTGGCGATTGCTTCCTCGATCGCAGCTTCAAGATCCGGGTCCTTGTCTTCAACAACGTCTTTCCAGGTCCACACTATTTCCCGGTCGGGAATGGTCCCGCGGCCTTCAATTAGCCTGCCTGCCGGGCTGTAAACCTTCATGACACAGAAGGTCAGTTGCGCTCCCGTGAACGGCAGCGTAACGATTTGCCGGGGCGCGCCCGTCCCTCCTCCCGATGGACGGCCCAAGAACCGCGTCCTTTCCTTGGGGAGCAAATCGCGGAGGCATGCCAGGAGATTGTCGGTGGTGCTGAAACAGAGTTCATCGGCCAAGATCCAAACAAACCCCTCGAATGGCTTAGTCGAAGGCGGTCGGGGAGGCTTCCAACCGTCGTCAAGTCGCGACCAGCCAGTATCCGGCGAGCCCCCAAAGCCGGGGACCTTTGATAACTCCGGCGAAAACCTGGTTTGCAGCTTGAAGTAACAGAACACACCTGGGAGGAGGCAAAGAGCCAGATGGCTTCCGATGGAGTCTGAACCACCCTCATTTCCCCGGAGGTCCAGAATCAGGGCTTTTGCGCCCTCGCATTTCTTGAATGCGTCGGAAATCCTCTTTTGCACCTCTTCGACCGCCGAGGCGGGAAGCCCGCTGGGATTAACCGGGCCGCCAGGTTTCACAGCCCAGGCTGAACGGCGAACATCGAAGGTGCGGATGGCAAGATAGGCGATTTCCTTATGCGGCCATCGAAGCTCCAAAGGCGGAGACTCGGATTCGGATTCCCGTTCATATCGCAACACCTTTTCCATTTCCGGGCCGGCCGCACCTTTCAGCTTTACGCGGATTGTCTGGTTCAAGGGACCATAAGCGAGCTTTTGGATCGCCAGCCGCCGCGCCATTCCCGAGGTGGATGCATAAGCCCGTTTGATGAGAGGTTCCAGTTCCTCCTGGACATTCCGGCCGTTCCATTGGAGAACCAGTTGCTTTTCATAGACAATCCCTTCCCGAGTATCGCAGAAGCTGCCTTTGATTCGGCCTGTGGCGTCGGGAGAATCTTGATCGCGAAGGCGCAATGAAGCGTGGCCGTCCTTTAGTCCGGCTACGACGCCGCGGAGAATCTCAAAAACTTCGCCTTTATCCCGGCAGTTCCTGATTTGGGAGGCGGCCAGGGCGTTTAGACGGTCTAAATCGACCCCGAAATTCTCTTTTTTGTCATCAGCATAGGCCCATGCGCTCTTGGCCGTCTGGATCAACAGCGTCAAATCGCCGATCGCCCCCTCCCGTGTTGCCTCAATCGGGGGCTCGCCTGCCACTACGACTGTTGGGAAAACCAGAATGAACCAGGCCAATCCGATCGAGCGCTTCGAGACAATCATAAGAATGAACTGGGATGGTGGTTTTATCAGCGTTTATTATCGCAGATTACCGTTTCGCGGCGGGCAAGCAAGCTCCATCAATGAACCGCTAATCTCCTAATCTCCGCTAATGTGTTTCCTCCCTGAACAGCTCGGCAATGGAGGTTGCCTCGATGGCATGGAACGTGGTTGGAGGCGCAAGCCGGGCGAAGCTTTTGGAGTGCGTCCGGCTTGCCGGCGCTCTCGGACGCTTCGACGCGCGCCAAAGCGAGAGCAAGCTCCCGCACTCCAAACGCTTCGCGCTCAAGTGCGCCATTCCGAGGGAACTTAACATTGTCGAGAATGAAACATCCATTGCCGCAAATATATCGCAATTTCGGGGTCGGCGGGCTAGGCTTTCCGCGTTGCGCAGAGCCAACCCAGAGCGTAAACCCGCGCCGGCGACGCGCGGTCCGGCGGCAACCGCCGGCGGCGGCGGCGCGGCGAACCCGCGTCGGCAAATGTGCTTCCGCTTCCTGTCGGCGGTGGGAATCCCATTGGTCCTGTTGCTGTTGGCCGAGGGCCTCCTCCGCCTGGCGGGTTACGGGTATTCGCCCCATTTCTTTCAGAAAGCGCTGATCCAGGGCCGCCCCAGTTGGACCGACAATCAGGACTATGGCCGGCGTTTCTTTCCGCCCGGGCTGGTCCGCTATCCGCGTCCCTTCACGATGCCGGCGGTGAAACAACCAAACACACTGCGCATTTTTGTTCTCGGCGAATCGGCGGCGATGGGCGACCCGGATTTCAAGTTCGGCCTGCCGCGGATGCTGGAAGTGCTCTTGCGCGAACGTTTTCCAAACCGGCGCATCGAGGTGATCAACGCTGCGATGGTCGCTATAAACTCCCATGTCATCCTGCCGATTGCGCGGGACTGCGCCCAACGGCAGGGAGACCTCTGGATTCTCTACATGGGCAACAACGAAGTCATCGGGCCTTTCGGCTCAGTCTCGGTCTTCGGCGCGCGGTCCCCTGCCCTGCCCCTGGTGCGGGCCGGGTTGTGGGTGAAGGGGACGCGATTGGGCCAGTTGCTGGATGAGGCGCTGGATTTCGCGCTCCGGGGGAACCGGCCGTTGCCGGAATGGACTGGGATGGCAATGATGGCAGGCTTGAAGATTCGCCATGATTCGCCTGCGACCGCCAGGGTCTATCGGCATTTCGAGCGGAACCTGGCCGACCTGCTGGCGACCGGCGCCCGCGCCGGCGTGCCGATGGTTCTCTGCACGGTCGCGACCAACCTGAAGGATTGCGCCCCCTTCGCATCCCTCCACCGGCCGGGCCTTTCGGCCGCCGAACTGGCCGAGTGGCAGGCCGCTTATGATGCGGGAGTTGCGTCGCAGGACCAGGGCAAACTGGCCGAAGCCAAGGCGGCTTACCAACGGGCTGCTGCTATTGACGGCGAGTTTGCCGACCTGGTTTTTCGCCGCGCGCAATGCTCTCGCCTGCTTGGGCAGGATGCCGAGGCGGCAACCCTCTTTCGCCTGGCCCGCGACAATGACGCGCTGCAGTTCCGCGCCGACGGGCGGATCAACGGGATTATCCGGCGGGCCGCCGCTGCCTTCGCCGCCCGACGCGTGAGCCTCCTGGACGCCGAAGAATTCTTTGCCGCGAACAGCGAGCAAAACTCGCCGGGCGCCGATTACTTTTATGAGCACGTCCACTTGACGCCGGAGGGAAATTATCTCCTGGCCCGCGCCGTGGCCGACCAGGCTGTGCGGGCGCTCTCGCTGGAAACCTCCGGCCAATGGGTTTCGCAGGCCGAATGCCTGAGGCTGCTTGGATTCACGGCCCGGAATCGCTACGAGGCGCTTGATGTGATGCGGGAACGTCTTGAGGGGCCGCCCTTCACGAGCCAGGTCGGCCACGCCCGTGAACTGGAGCGCCTCAACGAGCAACTCGCCCGATACCGCCTCGCCGGCAAACCGGCGCAGGTGCGGCGCGACATTCAACAGGTCTCAGAGCAAGTTGCCCGCCACCCCGAAGACCCGGACTTGCGCTGGAACCTGGCTGCATTGCTGGAACACGGCGGGGACGCGGCAGGGGCCGAGCAACAGTGGCGGGCGTTGATCGGGATGCAGCCCCAGGCCGCGCTGCCCCGCATCAACCTGGCCAAACTCCTGGAGGGCCTGGGCCGCCAGGCCGAGGCCTTCACTCTCTACAGTGAGGGCCTGCGCATAAACCCCGAGTATTACCCCGCCCGCTACGCGCTGGGGTTGCTGTGCCTGCGGATGGACTTCTTGCGGGATGGCATCCGGCACCTGGAACTGGCGGCGCGACAGAAGCCGAGCTCGATTGAAGGCCGGCTCGCCCTGGGCCAGGCCCTGGCCCGAGCAAACCGTCCGGCTGATGCGGAGAAACAGGCCCTCGAAATCCTGCGCCTCGACCCGGATAACGCCCCGGCCCGGGCCCTGCTCAACACCCTGCGCCAAGGAAACTAACCCCACTGCCAAGGACTTTGGTACCTTCGTCGCAAACTTCGTCGTCACCTTTGTCGAAAACCGGCCCAATTCGAGCAAGTCAACGCACAATCCACACCATCCTACCCCTCACAAGCCCACCGTACCATGCTCCGCTCGAGTAATTGAGCCACAGATTGCACAGATTGCACAGAAAGGAGATTCCCATCTGTGAAATCCGTGCAATCTGTGGCTCAAATACCAGGTTCCATCAAAGCGAAAACAAATAAGCGGCCAAGTCCTCCGCCTGCCCTGGAGTCAGATGGGAGGTTTTGCCGTGCTTGTCCTTCGGATTGCGAGTAGTGAAGACATCCCGCAGTGTGGGCGCCGAGCCGTCATGGAGGTAAGGCGCAGTGCGCCAGAGTTCCCGGAGGGTGGGCGTGTCGAAATCCCTGGCTTCTTTGTCGAAGGGGTTTTGCGTTCCGACATCGTAGGAGCGCAAATCCGTGAACAGCGGCGGTTCGTGGCAGTTGGCGCATCCGACCTCGGGACTTTTGAAGATAATCTCGCCGCGTTGGGCCGCCTCGGAGGGCCGCCCGTTGACCAGGGCCGGGCTGGGGGCGGGCTGGAGCGACTTCAGCCACTCGTCCATCGCCTCGGGCACTTCCTCCGGCAGGACGCTGCCCAAGGAGTTTTGGATGCCGTTTCGGACGGCGATGCTGGCATTGGCCCTGACGCCCAGGCTCATCGAGGGCGGAGTTCGATGCGCCCAGACCAGGCTCTTGGTGTCCTTGGGATTGCCGATCCCGTCGTTCATCAGGTCCCAGTGCAGGGCATCCACCCGCCCATCATCGTCGTGACAACTGGCGCAGCTTTGCCAGCCCTGAAAACAGAGCGTCGCATCGTTGAAATACATCTCACCCCGGCGAAGTCTCGTCAGCGAGTGGCCGGGATTCAGCGGAATGCCCTCGGCGGCCGGCTCTCGAGCCGAAAGCTCCACCACGTCCAGGCTGTCGGAAAAGTAACAGGCGGCAAAAGCCCTCGAGCCGGCCAGGACCAGCCCGCGGGGACCGTTGCCCTTGAGCTTGACCCGGCGGCGCACCCCATAGAGGAATGAGAGGTCATTGGGCACATCGGCGGCGCAACGCGAAGCCGCCTCGCGGTTCACACTGGCTGGGGGTGGAGTGGCCGGCAGCGCCTCGAGCTTCTTCAAAAGCGCGGGAAAATCGATGATGCTCAGCTCATGTGTGCCTCCGTGCGTGACGCAGAGCAGCCGCCCGTCTGCCGACCAGGCTGCCCCCCAGGGGTTGGCGGCGCCCCGGTCCACGTCATCCAGCACCACGCTGTTGAGCACTTCCAATTTGGCCACGTCAATCAGCGTGAGCACGCTTGTGTTGACCCAGCCCCGCGACAGTTGCGTCACCGGCACCTGGAACCGGCCTACCGTTTGGGCCAGGCACGCATACTTGCCGTCCGGCGAGACCCGCAGGTCTCGCAGGTTGATGCTTCCGTTGGGTAGGCGCACCTCCTTGACCACCTTGCGCCGCGCCACATCGATCACACTCACCGTCGCGGCCACGTAACTCACGTCGTTGCGCCCCTGGGGCAGATGATTGGCCACGAGCAAAAACCGCCCATCCCGCGTGAGCGCCGCCGAGCACGGTTCCCGCGCCACCGCGATTCGTGCCACCTCCTTCTCCTGCCTCACGTCGAACACCGATACCGCGTCGTTGAACCGCTCGCAGACGAAAAGCGTTTGACCGTCCGAACTCAACACCGGGCTTAGCGCCGTGTAACCGGCCGCCAGCCTCTTGACCACCTTGCCGCTGGGCAGTTCGACCAGGCAAACCACGCTCGCCGGTGCGGCGCAAGTCACGAAAAGCCCTTTGCCATCAGCGCACAGCGCCAGCCCCGAAGGCGAGCCTGGGACCGCAAGACGACGCGTCACTGCGCGCTCCGAGTTGTTGAACATCAACACCTGGTTGGCCGAAGCGCAGGCAATGTAAAGAAATCCCCCGTCCGCGGAAATCGCAAGGGCCCCGGGTGAGAGGTCTCCCGACAGGCCGCCCGACGCCTCACCGGCCGCCGCTGGCCAACACAAGCCGATGAATCCGGCAAACAGGCTGGCCACGGCCTGCGCGCGCAATCCAGACGGTCTGTTCGAATTCAACTTCATCATGCCCCGAGCGACGCTCACGCGCCATCGGACCACCCCGCCCCCCCCGTGTCAATCTTCGACTGTGGACTGTGGACTGCGGACTGTGGACCCCCACGCTCAACACGCTCCACGTTTCGCTTGCGGTGTGGTATCGTGCGCAAAATGGAAGCACGGATATGAATCGGCGCTACGACCTGTACTGGCTGCGAGTCATTGCCTTTGGGCTGCTCATGCTCTTCCACACAGGCATGTTGTTCAGCACCTGGGATTGGCATGTCAAGAACATCGAGACCTGTGTGGCCTTCGACTACGTCATGGGGTTCCTGCACCAGTGGCGGATGCCCCTGCTCTTCTTCATCTCCGGCTCCGCCGTCTGGTTTGCCATGGAACGCTACTCGACAGGGCAGTTCTTCCTCGAACGTCACAAGCGCCTGTTGCTGCCGCTGCTCTTCGGCATGTTTGTCATCATCCCGCCCCAGGTCTATCACGAGCGCCTCTATCATCATCAGCAATACGCCTCCTTCCGGGATTTTTACGCGACCCTCTTCACCTTAGGCTCCTACCCCCGAGGCAACCTCTCCTGGCATCATCTGTGGTACGTCCCCTATATCTGGGCCTATTCCATGCTGCTGCTGCCTCTCTTCGCCTGGCTGAAATCGCCCCGGGGCCGTCCGTGGCTGGAACGGGCCATCCGGTGCATCGCGCGTCCGTGGATGCTCTTTCTGCTCTTTGTTCCCTCGGCCTTGTCAGATTCAATACTCAGGCCATTCTGGCCGCGCGATGAGAATAACCTCTTCGCGGATTGGGGCAACTTCTCACACAAAGTCACTTTCTTCCTCGCGGGCTTCGTGCTCGCCTCGAGTATGGCCGTCTATGACCTCATCGCGGCCCGCCGGCGCAACTTCCTGCTGACGGCGGTGGCAATCCTGGCAGCGTCGGTTACGCTCGGCATCCTGCACCCCGCTTGGCTCTCCGGCCAGTCCCCTCCCCCGGCAGCCATGGCGGTTTACCACACTGTGAACAACTTCCAAATCTGGATGTGGCTGCTGGCTGCCCTGGGATATGGGCACCGCTGGTTGAGCTTCAATCATCCCTTCCTCCGCTATGCAAACGAGGCGGTCTATCCTTTTTACATTCTGCACCAAACCGTCATCATCATTCTGGGCTATCACCTGGCCTACACCAATTGGGGCATCGGGTTGAAGTTCCCCCTCGTCGTCGCCGCTACTTTTCTCATCTGCTGGGCCATCTATGCCCTCGCCATCCGGCCCTGGAACGTCCTGCGCGTGCCCTTCGGCATGAAGTGGCAGCGCCTCCGCCCTGCGGATGCAGCCTGCCCGAAAGACCCCGATTGCGGACCTTTGTCGCAACCTTCGTCGCCAAGTTTGTCGAAAGTTCGCCCCATCACCCCTCGCCTGCTCCTGCTCTTCTGGCTGTCGCTGCTCCTGCCCTTGTGCTCCTGCGCCCCTCATGGCGGGGCGCTCCTTTGCGCCGAGTTCGAGGCCCCATCGCTCTCAGGCAATCTGTTCGGAATCCCCGCCCGCCAGCAACTCGTTGTCTATCTGCCCCCCTCTTACAGCGACACCACCCGCCGCTTCCCGGTGCTCTATTTCCTGCCCAACTTCGACAATGTCATGCAACGCTATACGGGCGGCTCCTACCAGGGCTTTCGCCTCAGGAACGCCATGGACCGCCAGATTCGCACCGGCGCCGCCCGGGAAGTGATCGTCCTCATCCCCAACGCTCATCATTTCCTGGGTGGTAGCTGGTACAGAAACTCGCCGCTCACCGGCCGTTGGGAAGATTATGTCGTCAAGGATGTCGTCGAATACATGGACCATCACTTCCGGACCGTCCCTGCCGCGGCGGCCCGCGCCTTGGCCGGTCACGGGATGGGTGGGACCGGCGCGCTGGAGTTGGCCCTCAAACATCCGGACCAGTTCAGCGCCGTCTATGCCCTAAGCCCGGCGCTCTTCGACCAGGACGGCCTGAAGGACTCCGGCCTGCTTGACGAACGGCAGAGCGCGCAGTGGCAGGCAAAAACCGCGCTCTGGAACAGCCAGGACGAGACCGCGCGGCGCTAAGGCTTTCGGGATTATGTCCAGACCCGCCTCAACAGCCCTTCCAGGGACACGTTCTTTGAAGGCTTGCGTGTCTCTTACGCCGCCGTCGTCGCCCCCGACCTCGCCTTGCCTTATCCCCACATCGCCTTCCCGCTTCCGGGAAAATCAGCCGCTTCTCAGGCCGCCTTGCTTGCCAAGTACGAAAACGGTTTCGGCGGCTGGAGCAACAAGCTCTCCCAATATCGCGCCCTGGGCCGTTCCCTCAAGACCGTTACCCTGGAATACGGCGGGGATGCTGATTTCCCCTGGATTCGCCACGGCGTGGCATCCCTGGCCGGCCTGATGCGTTCCCAGGGCCTTCCCGTCAAGGTCGCCGTCCATTCCGGCGGCCATGAATCCGGCCTGGGCCGGCGCCTGGAAACCGCCATGCTCCCCGCCATGGCAAACGCCCTGGGGGATCGCGCAAAAACAGATTTTAAGCTCTAGCGAGCAACTCGTGCAGGAAAGCCCTGGGCGTGAGGCACTGGATTCCGTATGGTTGGCCGAGATCGAGAAAGTCGTGATCGTAGCTCACCAGGTATTGGGCTTTGCCGGCGATTGCCGTTGCCAGGATGGGGTCGTCCTTCGGGTCCCTGGTGATTGGCCGCAGGAGCGGGTCCTCGATCAGCTCCGAGCGCCGGCTCAACCATTCGACCCAGTTGGCCCAATTGATGTTGCGAAAGCTTCGTGGATTTTCGGCCGCTACTCGCTCGATGGTTACCGCCCATTCCCTGGTCAGGTAAGGCGAGCGCACGGAAATGAACCGGCGTTTGGCCAGAAGCCAGAGGACCTTCTGGGCCTCATTGCCGCTCCAGCCGATGCCGGACACAACCCCCGACGTGTCAAGAACGGCGCGCGGCCTGATGCTCACGCAGCAGTTCCCTTCTGACTTTGCGGGCGGTGGCTACTATCTGTTCCACTGGCGGGGGGCCAGCGTCACTGCACTTGGCCAACGCCTCGAATTCCGCTTCGAGCTGAGCGGCTTCCTTCTCCTGCTCCCGGCGGATCAGGTCCCGGAGGACATCGCTGGCCGAGGCAAATCCACCTTGGTCCTTCTTGCCTTTGACCCAGGCCAGTTGCTCCTGAGTGAGCGAGATATTCAGCGTCTGAACCATGCCGCCAATGTACAGGGACTATGGAATCTTGGCAAGATCGGAGACCACCTCCCCCGGGAGACTGTCCAGTCTGGAACGACACGCCAGCAACGCGGGTCAGCGCTCACCACCGCAGTTCCCAGACCTGTGCCTGGCGCGGTCCGAACGTGGCGGGCTTTTCCGGCACGCCAGGTGCAGCCGTGGCAGCCATCGAAGCTCCCGAGGTCATTTCGCAACGCACAGGTCCGGCGGGCAGGCCCCATCCTGCCGCTGGCCGGATCGATGCCGTCACCGGCGCGTCGCTGACATTGACAAAAAGGAGCAGCAGCCGCCCTTCGGCCGGCAGCCTCCAGGCGCCGGTCAGCACGGCATCGGTGGTGACCCACCATTCGCCGGACCATTGCCAGTCCGCCTTCACTTTGGGCACGTCGCCCAACAGCACAGGCGGGCGGGCCATTTCGCCCGCGAAGAAGTAGCGGCTGAATTTCGAGCGCATTTGCGCCAGTTGGCGGAAGAACTGGGCATTATCGGCCTGCTTGACCACGCCGGGGTCGAGCCAGCCGAGTTGCTCGCCAAAGACCAGTTGCTGTCCGGCCTTCATGCGCAGGGCCAGGTCCCGGGTGGCGCCTCCGCGATAGGCGCGGCCGAACATCTGAATCGCGCCGCCATAGATGGCGGGAAACGCGGGCACTTGGCCGTCATGCTGCCAATGCCAGGTGAGGTAGCCGTCGAACCAGCGGATAAACGGCTCGCTGTTGCACTCCGTGGTCAGGATGGCTTCCCGGGGCATGGCGCTGCGGATGTCCTCGAGCATTTTCCAATACCCCTCCGTCCACCAATGACCGCCCCCGAGGGGATGGCCGTGTGTGGGGTCCATGCAGAGCTTGGGCGCCGCCGCCGCCACCTGGTCGATATAGACGCCACTGGTCTTGCACTCGCGGACCAACCGCCAGACAAGGTTGCTCACCGTGTTCTGCCACAGCGGGCTGCTCGGGCACATCACCCCCAGGCGCACCGGTTGGCCGTTGGTCTCCTTGCTGCCGTAGCTCTCCAGGCACGGCGTGCCGTCGGCCTGCCTGGTCACTCCCGCCAGCGCCAGTTTGCTGAATTCAAAATCCTCCGTGCCTCGATCGTGTGAATCCCAGAGCCGCCCGTTGATATAAGGCATGGGGAAAACGCCGGCCGACTCCAGTTCCGCCACGCCCTGGGCGAAACCTCCCTTGGCCGGGAAATAATGCGGATAGTCGTTGTCGAACGGAATCTGATGCCAGTTGTACCAATGAAATCCGAGCGGCACGCCCAGAAAGGCGCGGAACTCCTTCACCGCCCGAACGCACTCGCCCGGCGCTCCCCCGGCAATCGTCCAGGCATTCAATTCGCGCATCCAGCGCGGCGTATCCGGGCGGCCGTCGCGCCCGAGGAGCGGCCACCACTTCGCCTCGCGTTGCGCCCAGCTCCTATAGATCGTCGCCGCATCGAACCAATCGCCGCGCAGCAACCGCCAGACAGCCTCCCCCTCGAGAGCGAAACTGTTTCCGGCCAGGCCCATGTTCGGGACCGGGTGCTCGAAGCTTAGCCGAAGGCTCCGGGTGCCGGAGTCGCTTTGCAGAACGAGGTCCTTGGTGCTGCCCCACGGATCGTGCGTGGCCACGTAAAGCCCCCTCGGGCTCTCGCCCCCACCGTAGGCAGCCATGAACTGCATGGTACACCCGCCGTCCGGATAATTGCCGTGATAGTTGAACGGGCGCTCCCAGACGCCGCGTTGCACCTCGCCCGGACCGCGCGGGAAGAGCACTGCGGCGTTGGCGCCCGGGCCGGCCAGCGCAAGCTGCGGAAACACGACGCGCCAGAGACTTCGGTTCGTGCTGCGGTTTTCCACATACAGCTTCCAGTGGAGCGCGCTCGCGCCCGCCTCGCTCGTAGCGGCAGCCCGGACGGAGATGCCGGCCAAAGACTCGTCCGCCGGCTCAGACCACCGCAACTCCAGGCCCGTCCCTGCCTGCGTCACGACACACTGGCGCCAGCCTTGGTCGGAGTCCAGGACCGCCTCGCTCGTGGAGCCGCCTTGGCGGAGCGCCAGTGTGAACAGCGGCCTCGGCCCCTGGGCCAGGAGTTCCTGCGCCTGCCTCGAGTCCACGAGGCTGTAAACCGCCACACCCTGGGCCGAGCGGCGGACAGTGAGTTGAAGGTCTCCGGCGCTGAACTGAGTAAGTTCTTCACCAGCGCCGAACGCCGCGCGGCACACCAGGCATAGCGCCACCGCCCTCAGCAGCCTGGACATGACTCTGAATCGTCCGTACTTCATGGAATGAAAGCGCACAGACCTGAATACCACAGACAATTAACCGCAAGGAACGCAAAGAAGGCAAGAAATGAATGACTTGTGGACTGTGGACCGTGGGCCGCTTCAAACCCCTTGCGCCCCGCCCCCAACCCTGTCATTGTTCCCTCGACGCGCGTTTGCTTTCGCCTCGGCCAGGCCCGCCGGGCGGCGAAGACAACTCTATGACCCGCGAAGCATTGAGAATTCTGCTGATCGAGAACGACCCCGCGTTTGCGCGGTATCTGGGCGATATGCTCGATCAGGCCCGCGATATGTCCGTGGACCTTGAATTGACGGCCGAACTGCACGCCGGGTTGGAGGCGCTTTGCGCAGGCACTTTCGATGCCGTCATCCTCGATCTCTGCGTCCGGGACGGGGCGGGCCTCGCCAATGTCGGGCTCATTCGCGCCCTGGCTCCGGGCCTGCCGATCATCATGACGGGTGACGCGGACGATGAAATCCTGGCCATGGAGACGGTGCATGAAGGGGCGCAGGACTATCTGGTCAAGAACCAGCTCACGCCAAGCGGGCTGGAACGTTCGATCCGCTACGCCATCGAGCGGCACCGGATGGACATGGCCCTGCTGGCGGCCGAGGAGAAATACCACTCCCTCTTTGATCGCCTGGTTGAAGGAATCTTCCAGACCACCCCCGAAGGGCAGTACCAGATGGCCAACGCCGCCCTGGCCAGGATCTACGGCTACTCCTCCCCCGAAGAACTCATCCAGACCCTTACCGACATCGGCCGCAGCCTTTATGTCATGCCGGGCCGCCGGGACGAATTCATCCGTTTGATGCAGCAGCACGACGTCATCACCGACTTCGAATCCCAAGTCTTTTGCAGAGATGGCACAGTCATCTGGATTTCGGAGCATTGCCGCGCTGTCCGCGACCAGCAGGGCCGCCTGCTTTACTACGAGGGAATCGTCGAGGACATTACCCAGCGAAAGCAGGCCGAAGAAGACCTGCGCAATTCCGAGGCCCTTTACCATTCCCTGGTCGAGACCCTGCCCCAGAACATCTTTCGCAAAGACCTCCAGGGACGGTTCACCTTTGCCAACCAGCAGTTCTGCCGCAGCCTCGGCAAGACCCTGCCGGAAATTGTCGGCAAGACCGATTTTGACTTCTACCCCCCCGAGTTGGCCGCCAAGTACCAGCAAGACGACCGCCAGGTCATCGAGACGGGAAAAAGCTGCCAAATGGTCGAGGAACATCAGCCCCCGGGCCGCCAAAAAATGTACGTTCAGGTCGTCAAGACCCCCCTCCACGGGGCCGATGGCGCCACCATCGGCCTGCAGTGCATCTTTTGGGACATCACCCAGCAGCGTCTGGCAGACGAGAAGATCCGCCGCGTCAACGCCCTGCTGGCCCAGAGCCGAAACGAACTGCGCGCCAAAAACGCCCAGATGCAGGACGAACTCAAGATGGCCCAGGAAATCCAGTTGACCATGCTCCCGCAGCAATACCCGGCCTTTTCCCCCTCCAGCCAGGCATCCGAGAGCGTCTTCCAGTTTTCTCACCGCTACCTGCCCACCGGGAGCGTCGGCGGAGACTTCTTCACCGTCTCATCCCTCTCCGAGACCGCAGCCGGGGTTTTCATCTGCGACGTTGCCGGCCATGGCGTGCAGGCCGCCCTCGTCACCGCCATGATTCGGGCGCTCGTCGAGGAACTCAAGCCCGTGGCTACTGAACCGGGCCAGTTCTTGACCAAGCTCAACAGCGACCTCTGCGCCATCCTCAAACACACCGGCACCCCCATGTTGACCACCGCCTTCTACCTCGTGGCGGACTGGCGCGCCCGCACCGCCCGCTACGCCAATGCCGGCCATCCCAAGCCCTTCCATTTGCGCCGCGCCGCCGGCCTGGTCCAACCCCTCGCCAACGCCTCCGGCAAAAGCCAGCCCGCCTTGGGCCTCTTCGATACTGCCTCCTACATTGCTTCCGAGGCCACGCTCTGCCCCGGAGACCTGATTATGCTCTTTACGGACGGCCTCTATGAGGTCGAGAACGAGCAGAACCAGCTCTACAGCCAGGACCAGCTCCTCGCCAGCGCCCGCCAGTATGCGCAGCTCCCAGCGCCCCAGTTGTTCGACAAGTTGCTCGACCAAATCAAAGCCTTCTCGGCAGGAACCGGTTTCGCCGACGATGTCTGCCTGGTCGGCCTTGAATTCACCGAAACGCCCGCCGCGAAATAAGGAGCCGCCGCATGATAACTTTGCTGGCCAACCGCCGCCCAGCCGTTTAATATGCCCGCGCTTTAAACATGAAAACCGCGTTGAACCGTCGTTCCTTCCTCAAGCGCGCTGCCCTCGGCACCGCCGCTTTGTCCGCCACCCCGTTGCTTCCCGGCCCCAACCTCCTTGCCGCCGAGGACCCCGGCCGCAAGCTCAACTGCGTCCAGATCGGCTGCGGCGGGCGCGGGCTGGGCGCCCACATCGACTGGCTGGTCAAGCGGAGCAAAGACAACATCGTGGCTATCGTGGACGCGGACGAGAAACGCCACGCCGAAGTCAAGCGATTCCTCCAGCGCAACAACCTCGACCCGGACAAACTTCAGACCTTTACCGACTACCGCGTCATGTTCGACAAGCTCGCCAACAGCATCGACGCCGTCTTCATCGCCACTCCCAATCATCAGCACGCCCCCCCTGCCCTCCTGGCTATGCAACTGGGCAAGGCCGTTTACTGCGAAAAACCTCTCTGTCACGACATCGCCCAGGCCCGCAAGCTCCGCCAATTGGCTCGCGAATCCAAGGCCCCCACCCAGATGGGCAACCAGGGCCATTGCGAGACCGGCTACCGCAGGCTCTGCGAGTTTATCTGGAGTGGTGTTGTCGGAAAGATTACCGAGACCCATAGCTGGACCGACCGCGCCAACGGCGCCGCAGGACCCCGTCCGCCTTCCATCCCGGTTCCCGCCAGCCTGCATTGGGACGAATGGCTCGGCCCCGCCCCCTTCCGCGAATTCCACGCCGGCCTCCATCCCCACGACTGGCACGGCTGGTACGACTTCGGCAACGGCTCCCTCGGCAATATGGGCTGCCATGTCCTCGACGGCGTCTTCTGGGCCCTTAAGGTCGAACACCCCGTCAGCGTCGAAGCCGAGGAAATCCGTCCCGGCAGCAGCGAGGCCTACCCTACCGGCTGCCGCCTCCGCTACGACATCCCGGCCCGCGCCGATATGCCCCCGTTCACGGCCTACTGGTACGAGGGCTTCAAAAAGGAGTCCCTCGCCTCTGCCAGGGGCAACCTCCAGTCCGCCAAAGGCAAGGACCAGAACCTGCCGCCCATGTTTGCCGAGCTGCTCACGAAATACCCGGACGAAGTCTTCGACTACGACGGCGGCACTTTCTATGTCGGCGAAAAAGGCGTCCTCTATACCGGCACTTACGGTAGCATGCATATCTTGCCGCGCGAGAGAATGAGCGAGTTCTCCCAGGTCCCCAACCTGTTGCCGCGCCCCAAGAACATCATGACCGACTTCCTGGATGCCTGTCGCGAAGGCAAGAAAGAAACCGCTGCCGGCTTCGAGTACGGCGCCCAACTCACCGAATTCACCCTCCTGGGCAACCTCGCCCAATACGCCGGCGCCGGCCGAAAGGTCCAATGGGACGGCCCCAACATGAAGGTCGCCAATCTCCCGGAACTTAACCAATGGCTCAAGCGGCCCGTCCGTCCGGGCTGGCCGGGTTGCTAAAGGCTCGTGCAAACACAAATTGCTAGGCGTGGAGCGTGAAGCGTGGCAAGTGCTGCGACGCTCTCACGCTCCGCGCCCTGACGCTCCACGCTCCCTTCACGAGCCAAAGGCAGGTTAAAATTGGGCCCAAAGCGTCGAATCTGAATCTCAATCTTGCCCTTAATCCCGGAATGCAACCGCTGGAGCCGCCTGACACCCATTACCTGGCCGCCGCCATCGGCTGGCTGGGCCTCGGCAACCAGGCCGAAGCCAAAGCCGAGCTCGCCTCCATTTCACCTGCCGGTCAAAATCATCCCGACGTCCTGGAAGCCCGATGGGCCGTCTATTCAGACGAAAAGAACTGGGACCCGGCGTTGCAGACCGCCCGCGCCCTGATCAACGAAGCGCCTGAACGCGCCGCCGGCTGGATCTTCCAGGCCTACGCCCTGCGCCGCACCCACAATGGCGGCCTCCAGCAAGCCTGGGACGCCTTGCGTCCGGCTTATGACCGCTTCCCCCTCCAGCCAATCATCCCTTTCAACCTCGCCTGTTACTCCTGCCAGATGCATCGGCTGGAGGAGGCCCGCTCCTGGCTCGCCCGCGCCGCCCAAATCGGCCCCACAGAGGACATCAAGCAAATGGCCCTGCGTGAACCCGACCTCGAACCCCTCTGGGAAGAAATCCGACGATGGGATTAGCGTTTCGGATTTCTCTGCGGCCAATCCTTGGTTAAAGTTACCCTCGGTATGTTAGTGGCCGATACGATTCGCAAGAAGCTGGGCATCCTGCCCCATAAGCCCGGCATCTACCTGATGCGCGACCGCTTCAGCACGGTGATCTATGTCGGCAAGGCGCGTGACTTGCGCAAGCGAGTCAGCCAATACTTCCAGCCCTCGCGCCGCATGGGCTGGGACCTGAAGTTCAAGGCCCTCACCGAGGCCATCCACGACTTTGACTATCACGTCGTCCGCAGCGAACCGGAGGCCCTCCTCCTGGAAGGCAAGCTCATCAAGGAGTTTCACCCGCGCTACAACGTCAGCTTCCGCGATGACAAACGCTTCCTCATGCTCAAGGTCAACCTCAACGACCCAATCCCCCGCTTTACCCTTACCCGGCTCAAACAGGACGATGGCGCCCGCTACTTCGGCCCCTTTCCAAACTCCAGCGCCCTGCGCAGCACCCTGGCCATGGTACGCCGCCAATTCCACTTGCGCGGCTGCCGCCCCCTCACCCCCAACGAGCGCGACTACAAGCATTGCCTCTATGCTCACTTGAAGTATTGCACCGCCCCCTGCATCGCCAACGTCGCCCCCGAGCAATACCTCGACCAGGTCAAGGCCGCCTGCGATTTCCTCGACGGCCACTGCCAGGAGATGCAAACCCAATTGACCGACGAAATGAAAAAGGCCGCCGCCGCCCAGGAATACGAGCGCGCCGCCGAACTGCGCGACCTCCTCGCCGACTTGAGGCGCACGACCGAAAAAGTCAACCGCTTCGATCGCCTGCCCTACAGCCTCCCGCTGGCCATCGACCCGGACAGAGACCTCGCTGAGCTGGCCCAGGTGCTTGGCCTTCCCGCGCCCCCCACCCGCATCGAGGGCATCGATATCTCCAACATCAGCGGCACCTTCAAAGTCGCCTCCCTCGTCAGCTTCCGCAACGGCCGCCCCGACCGCGCCAACTATCGCAAGTTCAAGATCAAGACCGTCGAAGGCCAAGACGATTTCGCCTCGATGGCCGAAGTCGTGCGGCGCCGATACTCCAGGCTGTTAAGAGAGTCCACAGTCCACAGTCCACAGTCCACAGTCGCCCGGCCCCCGTCCCCTGCCCCGCCGCCCCCTCCTCCCCAGGTCGCCCTTTGCCCTCAGACCTCCGCCATTCGGCCCTCAGACCTCTGTCCTCCGTCCTCTGTCCTCCGCCCTCCGTCCCTGCCCCTTCCCCTGCCGGACTTGATCCTGGTCGATGGCGGCAAGGGACAGCTTGGCGCCGCCTGCGTTGAACTGGAAAAACTGGGTCTGTGTCACATCCCCATCATCGGACTGGCCAAGGAATTCGAGGAGATTTATCGCCCCGGCGAAACGGAGCCGTTGCGGCTGTCCCGCGAAAACGGCGCCCTCAAGCTGCTCCAGCGCGTCCGCGACGAGTCGCATCGCCTGGCCAACACCTACAATGCCGAACTGCGCCTGCGGAAGATCTCCGAGAGCATCCTTGATGAGTTCCCCAATATCGGCCAGCGCCGCAAGGCCGCCTTGCTGAAAAAATTCGGCTCCGTCCAGCGCCTCCGGTTGGCGACCGTCGAGCAGATTGCCGAAGTCCCCGGCCTCGGCGGCAAAGCCGCCGCCGACTTGAAAGCCTTCCTGGAGGCGCGACAATGAGAGAATTCGACAGAACCGCCATCCTGCTCCATGCGAGCGACAGCGTCGCCGTGCTCAAGGAGCGGGTGAAGGCCGGTGATGAGTTGGTCAAAGGCTCGTTCTCGCTACGCGTGGCGCAGGACATCGGGCCCGGGCACAAGATCGCGGTCAAGGAAATCGCCGCCGACGCGCCGGTGAGGAAATACGGCCAAGTCATCGGCTTTGCGCTGGACCGCATCGCCCCGGGCCAGCACGTCCACACGCACAATCTGGTCCTGAGAGATTTCGGGCGCGACTATCAATTCTGCGCTGAGGCGCGCCCGGTCTGCTGTTATCCGCCGGACCGGATGAGGTATTTTCGGGGCTATGCTCGCCCCGGTGGGCGCGTGGGCACACGCAACTACATTGCGGTCATTTCGAGCGTGAACTGCTCCGCCTCGGTTTCCTGCTACGTGCGGGACCGCTTTGGCGTGGAGGCATTCAAACGCGATTTTCCGAACGTCGACGGTGTGGTGGCCTTCACCCACAAAACCGGTTGTGCGACCGACTCCGGCGAGGCGCTGCAGGTCTTGCAACGAGTGCTGGCCGGCTTCGCCCGGCACGCGAACATCTCAGGCTGCGTGCTCATCGGACTGGGCTGCGAAACCAACCACCTCGAGGCGATGCGACAGGCCGGCGGACTGGACAACCTCGGGCCCGGCGAGACCGCGCCGGTGTTCCTGAATATTCAGTCCGCCGGCGGCGTGCGCAAGACGGTCGAAGCCGGCGTGGCGGCGGTGGCCCGCTTGCTTCCGGTCGCGAACGGCCAGCGCCGGACACCGCAACCGGTCAGCAAACTGCTGCTGGCGGAGAACTGCGGCGGGTCCGACGCCAACAGTGGCATCACGGCCAACCCGGCGCTGGGCGTCGCGTCGGATGAGTTGATCCGCTACGGCGGGACTTCCGTGCTGGCCGAGACACCGGAGATTTACGGGGCTGAACACCTGCTGACCCGGCGGGCCGTGTCGCGCGAAGTCGCCGAAAAACTGCTTGGACGAATCCGATGGTGGGAACAGCACGCGCTCCAGCACCATTGTACGCTCGACAATAATCCTTCCTACGGGAACAAGCTGGGCGGCCTGACGAACATCTACGAGAAGAGCCTTGGCGCGGTAGCCAAGGGCGGGCAATCCCCGCTGGCCGCCGTTTATCAATATGCCGAGCCGATCCTCACGCCCGGCCTCTGTTTCATGGACACGCCGGGATTCGACCCGGTGAGCATGACCGGGTTGGTTGCGGGCGGCTGTAACATTGGCGTGTTCACCACCGGGCGCGGCAGCGTTTACGGGTGCAAACCGATGCCCTGCATCAAAGTGGCCACCCACACCCCGCTCTACAACTGGATGGAGGAGGATATGGACCTCAACGCCGGCACGATCCTCGAGGGGACCGAGACCGTAGAGCAAGTGGGCATACGCCTCTTCGAGAAGATCATCGCCGTCGCAGGGGGCCAGAAGACCAAGAGCGAACTGGCCGGCCTGGGCGACGAGGAATTCGCGCCCTGGCAACTCGGGCCGACCTTCTGAGATCTGCTTTCATTTCCTTTTCAGGCGGGCGGCGATGTCAGCCTGAAAGGCGGGGGGGTCGAGCTGGAGCGAGCCACGGGCGGCGGTCGCCTGGATGGTACTCACCGGCTTTCCTTCCAGAGTGTCCCACCACTGGATGAGCCAGGGGCCATCGTTCAAGCCCGTCAACGTCACATGGGCGCCAGCCACGGAAGGGGGATTGGCCGCCATGGCCCCATCGGGCCAGTCAGAGGCGCGATCCAGCAACCAGACGAGCGCCTCATCGTGCGCCGCGACGCCGAATGGCGTCACCGGGCTATCTGTCTTGTCGAACTGCGCCGGTCGCAAGTCCGCTCGGCCGATGCCGCTGCCTTCGAGGAACGCGGCCAGGGCTGACCAGTGGCGGTAGAGGTTGGCGGAGTGGATATTCTCCCACCACCAGGTCATGCCGGTGCCGGCGGCGCCGCTAAAGGCCCCGCTCCAGATTGCCTGGTGCAGCGCGCGAAAATGGGGGTCGGTGTCGGGCTTCCATCCCCGCCAGTCGGTCCCGTACTCGCTGACGAAGAAGGGCTTGTGGTATTTCTCGAAGAAACGCGCGGACATTTGGGCCATCATCTGCGCCGGGTGCGGCTCGTTGTAGGAGTGGTACTGGGAAAAGTCCATTTCCGGCAGGGCATAAAGGCCCGGTCTTTGGCTGCCGCCGGTAAAGCTCGAGGAAATGAGGTGGCGGCAGGGATCGATGGCTCGCAGGCGGCGGCCCATATCGCGATGCCAGGCGACGACATCGTCGTGATTGAGGTAGGCATACTCATTGTCGATTTCATTGAAAAATTCCCAGGCCAGGATGTTTGGGAAGGCCGACCATCGGGCGACGAGGTAGCGCAGGCGCTTTTCATAGAGCTTCCGGGCATCAGCGTTGGTGAAGAAGTCGTTCTGGACGCGGCAGGGTCCGCCATTGGTGGCGTTGTAGGGGTGGCGGGGCCAGAAGTTGTTGCCGCCCCAGTAGTCGGGTTTTACTTCGAAGATGCCGTGATAATCGAGACAGAGCATGACGAAGATGCCGCGCCGCTCGGCCTCGGCGAGGACGCGGTCGAGTTGCCAGGCGTTATCCATGCGGTAATGGAGCTTGTCCGCCCGGTCCCACTCCAGGCCGAAGGCCTGGTGCCACATCCAGACGCGGATGTAGTTGATGCCCGCCTTCTGGCAGCTCGCCAGCCAGTCGTCGTAGTCGTAGGTGCCGCGGCTACCGTGCCAGCAGACGCACAACCCGTTCAGGAAGAGCGGCGCGCCATCGTCCAGGCGGAAGTACCGCTTTCCGACCGGCTCGACCCGGGCCAGCCCGTGGCGCTTCCCGGCGGCGACCTCGATGACGGCCTGGCCGCGGGCAGCCATTTTGCCCGCGAGCGTGGCGGTCGCGACGAGCGTATGGCGGCCCGGTTCGAGGGCCATGAACCGGACGCGCCAGCCTTCGCCACGAGGCTCCAAAAGCTCGCGCCGGCCTTCGAGTTTCCGGTCGAATTCACGCGCGAAGAAGCCAGGCACGCGGAGGACCGTCCCGGAAGGGGATGTGACTTCCAAATCCAAACCGGCCACCTCGGGGTCAAAAGGAGATGTCGAGGCCGGCATCCCCGAGACCGGTATCTCCACCCGCTCGAAAACCTCGGGCCTGGAGGAGGGCAACGTCAACTCGAGCTTGCTCACGGCATCTTCTCCGTGAACGGGCGTCAGGAGCAAAACGGGAACAAAGGAAATGAGGCTTGCAAGCCGGCTGGTTTTCACGAGTGCTATATCCACCCGCCCCGGCCATGGAATCAAGCACAAAGATTCAGGGCAAATTCTCTCCCGCTTCGTGGACAGGTTTCTGCCATGGCGTCGCGCCAGCGCGCTGAATTTGGCGGCTCAGGGCTGCGGCCAGCTCGTTGAAAACTGTGCGGTTCTTCGCGGCGAGGTCGGTTGCTTCCTGCGGATCGGAATTCAGGTCGTAGAGTTCGAGCGGGGCGAAGGGGCTGTCTTGAAGCAGTTTCCAATCACCGCGGCGGAAGGCCTCGATCGTCTTGCCGCCGTAAGCGGGACCCCCTTCGCGGCGGACGAAGTAGCAGTCGCGGCGGTCTTGCGCGTCGGCTTCGCCGCGCAACGTGGGCAGGAAACTGAGGCCGTCGATGTCCGGTGGAGGTTGGACCCCGGCGACAACGCAGGCGGTCGCGAAGATGTCCATGGTCAGCGTCAGGCGGCCGGTGGCGGCGCCGGGCTTGATCACGCCGGGCCAGCGGGCTGCGCCAGGGACGCGCAGGCCGCCTTCATATATATGCCCCTTGCCGCTGCGCCACGGGCCGTTGTTGGCGCCGTTGGCGAGGACGCCGCCGTTGTCCGAGGTGAAGATGACGAGCGTGTTGGCGGCTAAACCGGTGCGGTCCAGTTCTCCCAACACCTTGCCGATGCCGGCGTCGAGGTGTTCGATGAGCGCAACAAGCCGGGCGCGATTTTCGGGCAGGCCCGGTTCGCGCCGCTTCACCTTTTCCAACCACTCCGGCGGCGGCTGGACCGGGTCGTGCGGGGCGTTGTAAGCGAGGTAGAGGAGGAAGGGGCCGCCCGTCTTGGCGCGCTCGGCCAGATAGTCGCAGGCCCAGCCGGTGAAGATGTCGGTGGCGTGGCCTTGCGGGTCGATGACCTCCTGGTCGCGGCGCATGAAATTGTGGCCGTGGCGGCGGTGGGTCCAGTAATCGTCCATCATGTCGCCGAGAAAACCGTGGAAGAAATCGAACCCGCGCTCGGTAGGGGTGTTGGGCGAGCCGATGCCGAGGTGCCACTTGCCGACAAGGGCGGTGTGATAGCCGGCCGGCTTGAGCAATTGCGGCAGCAGTTTTGCGGCGGGTGAGAAGTAGCCCCAGGAGTCGTCGGGCGTCTCCTCGCGAATCACGCCCGGCACGCCCACGCGATCGGGGTAACAGCCGGTCAGCAGCGAGGCGCGGGAGGGTGAACAGACGCAACTGTTGGCGAAGAAATTCCGGAACGTTAAGCCCTCGCGGAACAGCCGGTCGATATGAGGGGTGCGGATGTCTCGGGTGCCAAAGGCGCTGTAATCTCCCCTGCCCTGGTCGTCGGTAAGGATGACGACGATGTTGGGCTTGGCGGCCGCGCCGGGCGCCTCGGCGGCGTCGAGCGCGGCCAGCGACGCCAGCAGAAGCAGCGCGGTGAGGGCCTGTCCAACAAAACCGCACGAATGGAAGCTCTGGCGCCCCGGAGGGGCAGCAGGATAATAGCCCAGGGCGGCGCTCCGCTTGCCCTGGGCTATTATCCTTTGGTCCCTACGGGACATCAGTTTGGCTCGCTCCGCTCGCATAGTGGCGGCGTGGATAAAGTCCAACTGAACATGAGGCGGGTCATGCAGATTTTACTTGGGGTACCAGTCACGCAGGCGTACCTCGATTCCCGAATCTGCGCCCACCAGTTGTTTGAATTTCTCGAGGTCGGAGCCGCGGCAGTGATAGGGATACACCACGCGGGGCTTGAAGGCGCGCACGGCGCGAGCGGCCTGCTCGACGGTCATCGTGTATGGCAGGTTCATGCATACAAAGGCCACATCGATGTTCTTCAAGGCCAGCATTTCGGGAACGGCTTCAGTGTCGCCGCTCAGGTAGATGCGCTTGCCGCCAAGGGTCAGCACGTAGCCGTTGTCGCGGCCTTTGGGGTGGAATCTCTGGCGGTCCGCCGCGAGGTTATAGGCCGGCACCGCCTCGATGCGGATGCCAAGAAACTCCTGGGTCTGGCCATTGGCCAGGGCCGTCGCGCGACCGCGCAAGTCCGGAGGCAATTGCTCGACTACCGAGGCGGGGCCGACGAGCCTGGCGCCTGGACCCGGCAGTTGGGCGAGGGTTTCTTTGCTGAAGTGGTCGCCGTGAATATGGGTAATCAGGATGAGGTTGGGAGGCGGCAGCGCTTGGAAGGCATTGGCCCCGCCAACCGGGTCCACATAGATAGTCTTGTCCTTCCATTGCAGGGCCAGGGTGGCGTGGTTGATTGGATGAATCTTCAGTGCCCCGTCGTCGGTGGGGACCGAGTCGGCGGCACGGGGCTTGTCCGCGGCCGGGACGGCCGGAGCCAGCAGGGCGCCCAGGAGGATGAGGAACAAAGAGGAGACCGGGAATGTCGTTTTCATGAGCTATCCGTATGCCCGTCGGAACCGGCATGCAACAAGAAAAAGCTCCACACCGTAAGGCCTCAGTGGTGGCGGGATTTCCAACCACCGATGAACAGAGATAAGGCAAAGCACGGCGAAACCGCAACCAAGCACCTCGACCGCGATTTTTGAGCCACAGATTGCACAGATTGCACAGATGAGAATTCTTTTCTGTGCAATCTGTGCAATCTGTGGCTCTTAAGAACAATCTCGACTTTTGCAATTTAAATCCGTGTTTATCTGCGTCCATCCGTGGTTGAACCCCGGTCCCACCGTCACTGACCGGTTACTCCACACCTCGCAGAGGCGGCAGCGAATTCAAATGGAAACGAATTCCGGGTTGACTTGTCGAACGTAGTGGACGATCCGAATTCTTTGCATGCGATGAACCCTGGTGATGAACAGGAGGAAACGGAGGGAACGTAGAATCCCGGCGCCGCGCCGGGATTCTCTCGGTTTCCTCCTCTTCAAAGCATGACTTTTCTACCCATCGTTGCGCGCGAGTTGTCCGTGGCCGCGCGGCGGCGGGCGACGCACTGGACGCGCGCCATCATGGCGCTGGGCGCCGTCGCCACCGGCGTCTGGCTCTATGTTGTGAATGTGAACGCGCCGGCCCAGTCCCAGGGGCTGCGGGTCTTCCAGGGCCTGATGGCTATATCCCTGCTCTACTCGCTGGTTGCGGGCCGGCGGTTCACGGCCGATTGCCTGAGCGAAGAGAAGCGGGAGGGGACGCTCGGGCTGCTTTTTTTGACGGACCTCAAGGGTTATGACGTGGTGCTGGGGAAGATTGCGGCGACGTCGCTGAACGGTTTTTACGGGTTGCTGGCGGTCCTGCCGGTGCTGGCGGTGCCTCTTTTGCTGGGGGGCATCGGCAACGGGGAGTTTTGGCGCGCCGTTCTCGTGCTGGTGAACACCTTCCTGTATTCGCTGGCGATCGGCATCTTTGTGTCCGTCATGAGCCGTGAAGCGCCGCGGGCGATGGGGGCTAATTTGCTGGTGCTGCTGCTGCTGACCGGTCTTCCGCCGATCTGCGGCCTGGCGCTGAGCCATCGCTCTTTCCCCAACTCATACAGGCTCGAGTTCTTGTACTCCTGCCCGGTCTTCCCGCTCGTCCTGTCGACGGATTTCTTTTACAAGATGGCCAAGTGGCATTTTTGGTGGTCGGTGGCGGTGGAGCATGCCTTGACCTGGCTGTTGCTGGGGCTGGCGTGCTGGTTTGTGCCTGGGTCCTGGCAGGACAAGGCCCCGGGCGCGCGCTGGACCTTGTGGCAGGAACGCTGGCTGGCCTGGCGCTTCGGCAACGCTGCCAAACGAAAGGCCCTTCGCCAGAAGCTCCTGGACAGAAACCCCTTTTTCTGGCTGGCGGCGCGCTCCCGCCTCAAGCCCGCCCAGGTCTGGGGTCTCCTGCTCTTCATCGGCATCTATTGGGTTGGGTTGTGGCTTGGAGGCCGCGGGTCCTGGCTCAACGAATCGCTAAGCCCGGTGAACGTCGTCGTAGCGTTTCTCTTCAATTCCGCGCTCAAGATGTGGATCGGCGTCGAGGCGGGATACCGGCTGGCGCAGGAGCGGAAGATGGGGACCTTCGAGTTGCTGTTGTCCACGGCCCTGACGGAACAAGACATCCTGAAAGGCCAATGGCTGGCCCTGCGGAGGCAGTTTCTCAAACCCACCGTGGCGGTGATGGTGGTGGAATGCCTTTTCCTGGCGGCGAGCCTGCGGGAACCGCAACCTGATACCCACTTTCCCGCCCTGATGGCGTGGCTGGCGTGCCTCGTCCTCCTCGTTGCGGACATGATTGCCGTGAGTTGGGTCGCCATGGCCCGCGCCCTGGTCGCCAAGAGTCCGAGCCTGGCAACCGTCCAGGCCATCGTGCGCGTTCTCCTCGTGCCGCTGGTCGTTTTTGGCGTAGTGGCTGGAGGCGCCGTCGCCGTGGCCGCGGTTCAAGGGCATCCCGAGCCGGGCTGGCGCCTCTACCTGGGCTTGTGGTTTGGCCTGGGATTGGCCGCCGACCTGGGTTATGGGTTTGCGGCCTGGCGCCAGTTGCACACCCGCTTCCGCCAATTGGCGACGCAGCGATTCTTATCCGCGCGCGGCCCCACGTCCGTGGGACTGCTTCAAAAACGTCTTTCCACCTCGCAATAGCACCCTAAACCTCGAGCAGACCACAGCCGCTCTCAGTCGCCACTGCCTGTCAAAGAAGTGGCCGTTCTAAGTGGCGGTTCGGGCGGTCTCAGCCACCGAGAGCCGTTTGCCAAGGATTAGAGCGAGTGGCTCAAAGTGCCTCCGGTTCTTCGTGGCGACGGTGTAGCCCAGTGGTGCTTCGAGGCAGATGAGGGCATCTCCACAGTGGTAGCACTTCTCTCCCTCGAATGGTGTCCCGGGCGGTTTGGCCAGGAGATGCCGCAGACCATCAATTCGGCTGAGTGTCTCCTGGTCCTTCGTGGAAGCGGGAAGCGCTTCCAGTCCGGCAACGATATCCTCCACTTGAGGTTTGCGGACTTGGATGAAGGCCTGCAGCCGGCAGGCCGCCGGCTGGCCGCACTCGTCAACCGGCAACCGCTGATCGATCCGCTGATCTCCACGCAAGGCTGGCCGGGGCAGGTCTTCACGACAGCCGATGTCGTTGAACAGGCGGAAGCCGCTTTCCATCTGCTGCCAGGCGAAGACGTCGCGGATCTTGTCCCGGATCGCGTTGCGCCGTTCCAAACAGACCAATCCGCGCTTGCGTACAGTTCCGCCGAGGGGACGCTGTATATCAGGGAGCAATCGCAGAAGGTCTGGCAGTCCATGCCATCGGCCCTGTCCAGCAGGACTTCAAATGGGTAGGGCTTCCGGTTCTGGCGCTGGCTGGTGCAATAGAGCATGTTCACGACCGCCGCCCGGGCGCAGAGACTCGGATGCGATACCAGGACCACCGGGTGCTCCCCTTTAGGCTCGGGGAAATTAAAGCGCCAGACCTCGAAGGCCTCTTTCATGGCCGTTCCTGCGTGCAGCCCTTCAGCAGCGCCAGTTGCTCTTTGTCCCGCTCCGGGGTCATGTACTTGTCCAGACTGCCTGGTGGAAACGGTTCGCCCTCCCTCACCCCCACGCCACCCCCGGATATTTCTTCTGGAGCATCTGCCTGAGCGCCGGGTAGCGGCTGGTCTTGAACGCCGGCCAATTGAGGGTCGACTCCAAGCGTTTGCCATCGGGGGCGCAGAGCCAGAGTTTCACAGGCAGCCGGCCTTCGCAGATGAGCGGATGCTGTGGGAGGATGAAGCACTCGTGCAGTTTGACCTGGAGTTCGGGCGCTGCGGGCCGTCCATCCCGGTCGAGCGCGGTTTCCTGGTAGAGCAGCTTGAGTTTCCTGCCATCGGGCCAGGGAAGGCTCGCCGGGGCCAGTTCGTCGAGCCACCCCAGGCGGTCCCGCCCGAGATGCCGGACAAAGGTCTCCCGCAGGGCAGCCGCCTGGGCCTCTTTGGCCAGGGTCAAACCTTCAAATGCGCCGGCGAGGCAGGCGCATATCGCGGGCGGGTCAAAAGGCGGGAATTCCAGTTCGGGCATGACGGCCGCGACGAGGTTGGCTCGGGCGATGAGTTGCTTGATTTCGTGGTTGAACAGCGGCAGCTCGAAGCACCCCTTCAGATGCGCCTCAGCCAGGCAGAGGCCGGCGGCCTTTGGTTCGGTGTCGCGCTGATGTTCATGGTGGATGACCAGGCCGGCAAAGCGGAGGAGCTTGACGGCGGCCACTCGCTTGTGAGTGCGGTCATAGAGATGCTCGACCCTTGTGGTGATCTGCTCGGGGAAGGTCTCCTCGATCCACTCCCGCTTTACGGCGCTGGCCAGGCCCAGCAGCGTGAGGTTCTCGGAGCCGTGGCCGGCTACCTCGCGAATGCTCGCCGCGACAAAGAGGGGGGCGCTCTGAACCACACTCTCCCGCATCAACGCGCCGTGCCGGCCTTCCGTCAGGTCGCACTCGAGCGTCCCCTGGTCGCGGCGGACACAGAGTTGATCGATAAACCCGGTCATAATGCAGCGAAGCAGGGCGTCCTCCGAGGGCGGACACTCGGCGCCCTGGCCGGCCAACTCCTGGCGCCGGGCGATCTGGAGGAACTGCTCGAAGGTCTGCTCGACCTGGCGGGCGGTCTGGGCGTGGATGCCGTAGCGGCGGCAGGTGTCGATGTTGAAATGGTTTTTCTTTGCAAACTCATAAGCGCGCATGAGCGTGTAAAAGTCGGATGCCTGGCTGGCTTCAAAGAGTTCCCTGGCCTCCTTGATGTGCCGGTCGTCACGCCCCAGGCGCATCAATAGATCGCGCCCGCTGACCAGGGCGGCGCAGAGGGCTGCCGCCGGCACGCACTCGAGCCTGGCTGCCTCGACCAGCATTCGCGAGTATCGCGGATGCATGGGCAGCTTGAGCATTTGGCGGCCGGTGGGAGTCAGATCGGGCGGATCGGACGGATCGGACCGATCTGAGCTTTGAGGCGGCGCGCGCCTGAGCGCGCCCAATGTGTGGAGGAGGTGCTCGGCGCGTTGGACGGCTTGCGGGTCGGGCTTGTCCAGCCAGTCGAACTCGGCGGCGCGCCGGATGCCCAGCGAGTGCAACAGCAAGACCACCTCGGCAAGGTCGCTGCGCTGGATCTCCGGCGTGTTCCGTTCGGGCCGGTTCAATTGGCCGCTCTCGGTCCAAAGCCGGTGGCAGGTTCCGGGCCCGGTGCGCCCGGCGCGCCCCTTTCGTTGCTCGGCGGAAGCGCGGCTG
>Ga0181524_10001267_pt1 | contig 29398 bp, 24 predicted proteins | sample PEATcosm2014_Bin_34_FD_119761 | JGI IMG/M metagenome (GOLD analysis project Ga0181524, IMG submission 119761) | Peatland microbial communities from MTU Mesocosm Facility, Houghton, MI, USA - PEATcosm2014_Bin05_60_metaG | ecosystem: Environmental > Terrestrial > Soil > Wetlands > Peat | place... | reverse complement strand
TGACTTCCAATGCCACCATGAGAAGCAGGCCAAGAAGAGCTAGTGCGGCGGTGGGGTTGCGGATGTTGCCAATGGTGACCAGGGTCGTGGGGTCGGCTGCGATGATGCCCGCGTTTTGAAAGCCGATGAGGGCGATGAAGAGGCCGATGCCGCTGGCCACGGCGGCGTAGAGCTCGTGGGGAATGGCGTGCAGAATCATCTGGCGGATGCCGGCGGCGGTGAGGGCCAGGAAAACGATGCCGGAGAGGAAGACGGCGCCGAGGGCGGTCTGCCAGGGGATGTGCATCTTGATGCAAACGGCGTAGGTGAAGTAGGCGTTGAGGCCCATGCCGGGGGCCAGCGCGATGGGATAGCGGGCGACGACGCCCATGAGGATGGAACCGAAGGCGGCGGAGAGGCAGGTGGCGGCGGTGACCGCGGCCAGGGGCATGCCGGTTGCCGACAGAATGGCCGGATTGACCAGGACGATGTAGGCCATGGTCAGGAAGGTGGTGACGCCGGCCAGAAATTCGGTGCGCCAGTTGGTTCCCAGGCGGGCGAATTCAAAGTAGGTTTCGATTCGTTTGAGCATAGGTGGGTGCTTTTAGAAGAGCACACGCTTGCCGGAACGCAAAGGGATTTGTGGCGGGGGCGACCGGCGTGGATGAACCTGACCTCGCAACCTGGGACCCTCCAAGGGCATCCATACAGCAGAGCGGAAATTGCACAGGCGTGACGGGCGGCCGCGGTTTCCGCACGCCAGCAGGCAGAATCCTCCAATCTTCCTCAACCCAACCGGCGAGGTTCCACAACAACCGACAAGGAGAGCTTCTTATGCCCAGGATTACGACCAAAGACGGCACCGAAATCTATTACAAGGACTGGGGCGCGGGCCAGCCCGTGGTCTTCAGTCACGGGTGGCCGCTGAGCGCGGACGCGTGGGAGGACCAGATGGTGTTTCTGGCCTCGAAGGGATATCGGGCGATTGCGCATGACCGGCGCGGGCATGGGCGAAGCGGCCAGCCCTGGGGCGGGAACGATATGGACACTTACGCCGACGATCTTGCGACACTGACCGAGGCGCTCGATCTGAAGAACGCGGTCCATGTTGGGCACTCGACCGGCGGGGGCGAGATGGCGCGGTACATTGGGCGGCACGGGACGAAGCGCGTGGCCAAGACGGTGCTGATCGGCGCGGTGACGCCGCTGATGCTGAAGACGGAGGCCAATCCGGGCGGATTGCCGATGGAGGTGTTCGATGGAATTCGGGCTGGGGTTCTGGCTGACCGCTCGCAGTTCTTCAAGGAACTTACGGTGACGTTTTATGGGGTCAACCGGTCCGGATCGCCGATATCGCAAGGCTTGCGGGATTCGTTCTGGCTACAGGGGATGCAGGCTGGATTCAATGCCGTGCTGGACTGCATCAAGGCGTTCTCAGAGACGGACTTTACCGAGGACCTGAGGAAGTTTGACGTGCCGACGCTGATCATCCACGGCGACGACGACCAGATTGTGCCTATCAACGCCTCGGCTTTGCTCTCGGCCGCGCTTGTGAAGGGGTCTACGCTGAAGGTCTATCCGGGGGCGCCGCACGGGCTTTGCTCGACACACAAGAACCATGTGAATGCGGATCTGCTGGCGTTCATTCGGCAGTAGAGGACGATCGGGCGGCGGAGCAGTGCCGGCAACGCGAGATGCGGCGTTGGGATTTGTCTATGGGTTTGCAGGCATGACGCGGCGCATGAATTCGTCGAAGAGGGGGACGGTGAAGGCGGTTTCTCCGTAGACGGGGCTGTAGATCATGCCTTTGCGGATGAGGGAATCGCGGACGGGGGCGACGGATTGAATCTTGACGCCGAGTTTGGCGGCAATTTCGCCGGAACGGTGGGCCGCGGGGCCCATTTCGGCCAGAGCCCGCAGATAGTCCTTCTCCTTGGGGGTAAGGCGATCGAAGCGGACGCGGAAGAAGCTCTGATCCAGACGGTGGATGGCGAGTTTTGTCGCGCGGTGAATGTCGGCGATCTCAATGGTGGGACCGGCGGAGGTGTTCCAGGCTTCGTAGCCCCACTGCTGGAGAAAATAGGGGTGGCCCTGGGTGACTTCGATGACGGCGGCAAGAGCTTCGCGGGAGAAGGCTGCGCCCTGGTTGCGGACGGGAATCTGCAAAGCTTCAGCCGCATCGGAGGGTTGGAGGGGTCCGATCTCGGGGTATTCGAAGAGGCGCTCGGCGTAGGATTTGGAACGGCCAGCCAGGCCGCGAACGTGGGGAAGTCCCGCGCCGACGAGAGCTAACGGAAGACGGCGCTGGGAGACGCGGTGCAAGGCCATGATCAACGCGCCAAACTCCTTCTCGTGCAGAAATTGGATTTCGTCGATGCAAAGAGCGATGGCGCGCTTGCGATCAGCGGCGGCTTCTCCCACGGCTTGCAAAAGTTCAGAGAGATCGGCCTCGAAGTCTCCGCTATCGGCCGATCCGGTCTCGGGATCGATGGCGAGCTCGAGTTCAAGATCGCCCAGGCCGGCTTTGGCCTTGAGACCCAGGCCGGCGAGAAAGCTGCGGAGGACGCGCAAAGCTCTACGGGTTTTGTCGCTGACATTTTCCTTGAGGTTGAGGGTGTAGAGAACGCGCCGGAGGGCGGGGAGAATCAGCTCGGCGAGGGTCTTGCCTTCATGCGCCTCAATGAAGGCGGCTTGGTATCCGGCCTCCTCCGCAAGCATGTGAATCCTGTTGAGCACAACGGTCTTACCGACGCCGCGGAGACCGACGAGGATGATGCTTTTGGCGTGGAGGCCGTTGCGAAGGCGGTCGAGAGCGATGGCCGCATGGTCAAGGATTGGGGTACGGCCCGCCAACTCCGGCGGAGGCGAGCCTGCGCCGGGAGAAAAGGGGTTGATGCGGGGGTCCATATGGGAAGATTAGCAGGATATAGGGAGAAACGGATATAAGAGGAGAAGAAAAGTATAGGGGGGTGAGATGAATGGGGCGAACGGCGGGCCGCTGGAAGGCGGGCGGTCAGAGAAGTGGTGGTGATTGGAAGTTTATGCTGATATATTTTGAAAGAAATAGAAGTGGATAAGGATTGTAGAAGGGCGCTGAAGACTTGGGCACTTGCCTGGCGGGTTGGGAGGTATGGGAAGATTTATCAGTTATATTGTTAATCCTGTATAAGTGGATAAAAATTGTAGAAGAGCGATAGTGATACTGGCTCAAGTTCCTGCTGTTCTCAGGAGAGGAATGGCTGGAAAATGCTCTAATTCAATAGTTTGGCGGCTTCCTTGGCGAAGTAGGTGACGATGAAGCCGGCGCCGGCGCGGCGGATGCCGAGGAGAGATTCGAGGATGGCGCGATCATGGTCGAGCCAGCCTTTCTCAAAGGCGGCCTGGAGCATGGAGTACTCGCCGGAGACCTGATAGGCGCCGATGGGGACATCGAAGCGCTCGCGGGCGGCGCGGACGACGTCGAGGTAGGGCATGGCGGGCTTCATGAGGATCATGTCGGCGCCTTCTTCAAGGTCGAGCGAGATCTCGCGGAGGGCTTCGCGGAGGTTGGCGCCGTCCATCTGGTAGGACTTTCGGTCGCCGAACTGGGGGGCGGAACCGGCGGCTTCGCGGAAGGGTCCGTAGAAGGCGGAGGCGAACTTGGAGGCGTAGCTGAGGATGGGGGTGTTGGGACAGCCTTCGTCGTCGAGGAAGCGGCGGATGGCCCCGACGCGGCCGTCCATCATGTCACTGGGGGCGACGACGTCGGCTCCGGCATCGGCGAGGCTCAAGGCGGTGCGGGCGAGCAGGTCGAGGGAAGGGTCGTTTTCGACTTCAAAGCCGTCGCGGGTTTCGACGACTATGCCGCAGTGGCCGTGGCTGGTGTACTCGCAGAGGCAGACGTCGGCGATGAGGACCAGCTTTTTGGCGGCGGGGGATTCTTTGAGGGCGCGGAGGCCCTGCTGGACGATGCCGTCGTCGTCCCAGGCGCCGGAAGCTTGCTCGTCCTTGGTCTCGGGCAGGCCGAAGAGGAGCAGTCCGCCGAGGCCGAGGGCGGCGGCTTGCTCGGCTTCGCGGACGGCTTCGTCGATGGAGAGGTTGAAGACGCCGGGCATGGAGCCGACGGGGCGGCGGACGCCCTCGCCGGGGCAGAGAAACAGGGGATAGATCAGGTCGCCGGGCTCGAGGGTGGTTTCGCGCACCAGGGAGCGCAGAGATTCAGTGCGCCGGAGGCGGCGCATGCGGGTTTCAGGGAAGCTCATGGAGACGATTGTAGGCCATGAGGGGTGGGGGCTTCATTGCCTGGGGCCGGTTTGGGGGTTCCAGGTCAACTGCTCGTAGAGGGTGGTGTTGCGGTAACCGAGCAGGACGACGAGGGTCCAGATGCCGAGGGCGGTTCCGAAGGGGAAGCGCAGGAGACTGAGGAAGGCGGCAACGATGGCTACGATGCGGCCCCACTGGGAGCGCTCGTGCAGGCCCCATCCGGCGACCAAGGCCAAACAGGCACGAACCAGGAGGGCGATCCAGACAAAATGGAAGATTGCCGGACCGAACCAGAGGGGAGGAAAAGAGCCGTCGGCCCAGGGGCCGTGATCCCAGTTGCCGAAGTGGTGGAAGAGAAAGGCATGGGCAAAGGAGAGCCCGGCCATCCCAACGACCAGGGAGTAGGCTGCGTAAATGAACCAGACGATGCTGAGCGCTTTGATCTTGCCGGCGTAGCTTTCGAGTTGGAACTGGAGGCCAGGCACGGGGGGAACGACCGGCGCGACCGGGCGGCCGCACTGGGGGCATACCGGCTGACCCTGGACTAAAGCTTGACCACATCCGCTGCAAAACATCGCTGCCTCCTCTTGCACCATCCTGAGATTACTACGCAAATGGGCCAGGCCGCGTTCCACAGATTCCCGGGCGCCACCAGGGAAGCTGCGGCGACGGCTTGGCACCAATTGGCCGGAGGTTGATCGAATTCGCAACAATGCTCTCATGTTTCAAGTTCGGGCAACGATAAACAGGATGGGGGATGGTCCAAATGGCGACGCAAGTTGCAGCGACACATCTTGCCGATCCGGACCGGAAGCAGACAGGCGCGCCTGGTTCCGTGGCGCGTCAGCCGATTATGGACCTGCACAGCAAAGTGCATGGTTACGAGCTGATGTTCTGGAACGGAAGCGAGCCGGTAGTCCGCTCAGGGAACGGGCTGGCTACCAGCACCATGCTGGACAATACGGTGATCCTGGGGCTGGAACAACTGGCGTGCGGGTTGCCGGCCTTTGTCAACTGCAGCGCGGAATCGGTGATCGAGGAGTGGGTGCAGGTTTTGCCGCCCAAGATGACGGTGGTGCAACTGGCATCGGCGGCGCAAGCCACACCGGGGCTGATAGCGGCTTGCCGCAAACTGAAGGAGATGGGCTTCCGGCTGGCGGTGAAGGATTTCACCGGGAAACCGAAGTCCAGTCCTCTGGCCGACCTGGCCGACTACATCAAGGTGGATGTGGTCAAAGTCGACGCCACCCGGCGCGCGAATCTGTTCCGCCTGCTGGAGGGCTCCCCGGCTCGCCTGGTGGCGCAGAATGTGGAGACGCAGGAACAATACGGGCAGGCCTGCAAAGAAGGCTTCGAGCTGTTTCAGGGGTACTATTTCTGCCATCCGGAGCCGCTGAAGAGCCACAGGATTCCCGGCAACCGCCTGGTTCATCTGGAAATCCTGGAGGATCTGCAAAACGACCCCGTGGACCTACACCGCTTGAGCCAGTTGGTGATGTGCGACGCATCGCTTGTTTACCGGCTGCTGCGGCTGGTGAACTCGCCGGTGTGCGCGGTGCGCCAGGAGGTGACTTCGATCCAGACGGCGCTGATGCTGGTGGGGGAAGCGATGTTCCGGCGAATCGCCATGCTGGCCATCGCCAGCGACTTCAACACCGACCAGCCGGCAGAGCTTCTGCACATGGCCTTTGAACGGGGGCGCTTCTGCGAATTGGCGGCCGGCCTTTGCGGGCAGGCCGCAAGCGAACAATACCTCATCGGCATGGTCAGTCTGTTCCCGGCGATGCTGCGCATTCTGATGGAGGATTTGGTCCGGCTGCTGCCGCTGCGCGCGGAGGCGCGCGACGCATTGCTGGGCAAGGGAAACCGGGAGGGCATCCTGTTGCGTTGGCGGGAGTGCCAGGAGTACGGCAACTGGGCGGCTTGCGATGAGATTGTCCGGTGCAACGGCCTGGACCATGAGCAAGTGATGCGCTGCCATGCCGAGGCGGTAGCGTGGGCGGATGCGGCGCTCAAGTTCAATGCGTGAGTTGCATTGCTAGCGCCGATGCGGGGATTTTCCTAGCGGCTGGAGGTTGGGGGACGCTTCTCCCAGCGCTCTTCGTGGCGGTCGTCGTGGAGGACGAGGGCGGTGACGCGGCCCTGGGGATCGCGCTCGAAGGTGAGGCGGGTAACGCTGGAGCCGTTGGGATAGAAGAATGAAGCTGGTGATTCGGCGGCCAGCTCGGCGATCTCGCCCTGCCGGTTCTTTTCGTAGAGCTGATCGCCCTGGCGGAAGATGGTGACGACGGGATGGCCCCTGGCGTCGCGGTACTCGCCGGCAAGCGAATCGAGCAGCGCGGGAGCGAGCTTGATGGCGGGGGGGTGGAGCGGAATGAGGAGGCGCTCGGCCAGAGCGGTGGACTCAGGGGCGATGGTTCCGGGCGTGGGGACGGCGAGGACACGGTGGGCGAGCAGCCAGCGGGGCAGCTCCGGCTCGTTGTAGGCGCGGGTCCAGCAGTCGTGCTTGAGTCCCTGGTAAAGCCACAGGCGGATGTGGCCGCCGGAGCCTTTGAAGGCCTCGAACATGAGTTCGCTCTCGCGCGGCGGAACCAGGGGGTCGTCGGTTCCGTGGAAGAGCCAGACCGGGGTGCGGCCAAGGGCGCGGGCGTACTCGGCGGGGAGGGTCGATGCCTCCTGCCAGCGTTCCGGGGCGTAGCTCCAGAAGATGCCGCTGGCGGCGATGGCGATGGCGGCCCAGCGATGGGGATAGAGGCGCGCCAGCTCCCAGGCGGCGTATCCGCCCAGCGAGAGGCCGGAGAGATAGGTGCGGTCGGGGTCTGCATGGAACTCAGCCGCCTCCTGGTCGAGGGCAGCCATGGCCATGGAGAGCATGTCGGGATCGGTCCAGTAGCCGGGCAGCGGGCACTGGGGCATGACGATGACAAAGGGCCAGCGCTCGGGGTGGTCGCGCACCGCCTGGGGAAGGCCGATCTGGGTCTGCCACATGCCTTCGGAACCGCGCTCGCCGCGGCCGTGGAGGAAGAGGATGACGGGCCACTGCTTGTGGTCGTCGCGGCGCCATTCTTCGGGGAGATAGACCTGGAAGCGGTAAGTAGCGCCGTGCAGCTCGAGGCGGCGATTGAGAAAGCCGGTCTCCTGCGGGGGCTCCGGCCGGGCGGAGTGGGCGCCGGCCGCGGCAGCGGGAGCGGCGCCCGGCGAGATGGCCCAGGCGAGCGAAAGGCAGGCGGCAAGGAAGCGAGTGGAACAGCGCATGGTGGAGTCTACTCACAACTATACCCGTCAAGCGGCGGTGGGCGTGGTTTGCATGCAAGCTGGCGGTGCGTCCTTGTGGTGTATTCTTTCGATTCTCCTGAGGTTTTTTTTACGATTTGGGTGGAACAATTAGAGTGTTATGCAGTATGCGCTCATGACGACACTGGAAGCCGGAGATACGCTGGACCACTACCGCCTGGATGCGACCGTGGCGCGCAGCGGCATGTCTACGCTGTACAAGGCGACGGACCTGAGGGACAGCAGGCAGGTGGCCATCAAAGTTCCGCACGCGGAAATGGAGGCCGATCCGGTTCTGGTGGAGCGGTTCAGGCGGGAGCAGGAGATAGGGCAGGAGCTGGACCACCCAGGGGTGGTGAAGACGTTTGACGGAGAAGAGCGCAGCCGGCTTTACATGGTGATCGAGTGGGTGGATGGGCGGCTGCTCCGGTCGATCCTGAACCAGGAACGGAAGCTGCCGATCGAGCGGGCGGTGAATTTTGCACTGCAGATTTGCGACGCGCTGGATACGATGCACAAGCACGGGGTGGTGCACCGCGACCTGAAGCCGGAGAACATCATGGTGGATGACGAGGACCGGATCAAGCTGATCGACTTCGGGATTGCGATGAAAGAGGACGCGCGGCGCATCACGTTCGTGGATATGTCGGCGACGCTGGGCACGCCGGACTACATTTCGCCGGAACAGGTGAAGGGGCAGCGCGGGGACCAGAGGAGCGATATTTATTCGCTGGGCGTGATGCTGTACGAGATGCTGACCGGCGAGCCGCCATTCAGCGGGCCGAATCCGCTGGCGGTGATGAACGAGCGGGTGCTGCACGACCCCAGGCCGGCGCGGAAGCTGCGGGCGGAGATTTCGGCGGAGCTCGAGGAGATTCTGAACCGGGCGCTGGTGCGGGACCCGCGGTTCCGGTATGCGACGGCCAGCGAGATGGCGTGGGAGCTGGAGCACCAGGAGCAGGTGGGCGTGGAGGACAGGGAGCGGCGGCCGGCTTTGGGCAGGCTGCGGCTGCCGGGGGCGCGGAAGATGCTGCTGTACGTGGGGCTGGCGCTGGTGCCGATTTTGATCTTTGGGTTGATGGTGGTGCTGGCGAGACGGTGAGGAAGGCAGCGAGTCAGCAAGTTAGCGGGTCGGCAGGCCGACAAATCAGCGAGTCGGCGAAATTTTCAGGCGGGCAGGCGCTTCAGCAGCGCATTTGCGCGACGGAACCAGGGGCGCTCGCGGCGGCGCAGGTAGCCGGGCATTGTGGGCTCCTTATCGAGCACTTTCCGCGCCCACTGGCGGGCTTCGGCGTTGCGTCCCTCGGATGCCAGCAAATTCGCGAAGTTCAGGTATGTTTTCGACAATGTCGAGAGGATCGTTACCTGGCGGATGACGGCCTCGGCTCTTTCCTTTTGTCCGGTGCGCGCGTAGGCGTGGGCGAGGAGTCCAGCGGCGCGATGAAAATCGTAGTCGGATTCTTTGCCGACCGCTCGTTCCAGGTCGGGTATGGCGGCAGCGAAATCGCCTAACTGGAGGGCGCAAACGCCGCGGCGGTAAAAGGTGTCGAACGTATCGGCACGGGCAGCAATGGCTTTATCGAACGCTGCTCTGGCTAACTGGAAGCTGCCGTCGTCCATGTAAAGGTTGCCGAGTTCTTCATAATTGCCCGCGGATGGATTGTCTCGAATGGCAAATTCGAGCTGGCCGGTGCGCTTGCGGCGCGGAAAGACTTTGAAGGACTGGCCCACGAGTCAAATGTCGAGATCTGCGCCTCGCCTGGCCTCTTGTGCGTGGATCAAGTTCGTGTTGAGTTGTCGCGGGGCTCCAAGGGCGGAGCGGATCACGCTCTCGGTGATTGCGTCGAAGGTAACGCGAACGTACCGGCGAAGCTTCTGTACCTGCTGCAGGTGCCAAGCAATGGCTTCTCCCTCGCGGTCGGGATCTGTGGCGAGATAAACCTGTTCGGAGCGTGCCACGCGCCGCCGCAGCTGAGAAACAACAGCCTTGCTGCGTTCGAGAATCTGGTATTGGAGCCGGTAGGTCTCCGGCTCAATACCGAATTCGCTCACAGGGAGATCCCGAATGTGTCCAACGCTTGCGGCAACATCCCAGCCACTGCCCAAAATTGCTTTGATCTTCTTGATCTTGTTTGGGCTCTCCACGATCATCAGGTTCATGCGGCTGCCTCTTGCCTAGCGATGCACCGAGAGCATTATGCTAAGGTGGTTTGTGTTGGGTTCTTGAGTTTATAGATGAAGGCAAAATAGGCCACCATCACGCGAAATGTCTTGGAGCGATTGACACCCCCAAGAACCTCTCCTCCAACCCTCTCCAGTTCATCCGCGATCTCGTGAGTCAAGGGGAATACGAATGCGGTGTCAATACTCTGAAAGGGAATGTTCAGCCACTGGTTGTTGTAGAACGCAACAATTTGCGCCTGAGCGACCTTGGTCTTGAAGTTCATGATGATGTGCTCTGCGAGAGCGTTCTTCTTGCGAATTCCGAGCACGGCAAAAAGCTGATTGAAGCGTGTTTTCGTAAACTTGGAGTCAACAGTGAGCCGGAGCTGGGTGCGCTTTTCAAGCGGTGCGACGATTCTGGGCTTGGTACGGGCTCCGGTCTTCTTCGTTGGGGTCATATCGTCTCCTTTGCGTGATATCACTTCAGATGTATATTACAGCTATTATATACGATTAAGCAAAGAATCGCGTTAGGCAATGGTAATAAAAGGAGTTCCGGGTGTCGCAATGGTGGGTTTGTTGCAATGGGGGAAACGACGGTGACGCTTCCCCCATTACGGGTCTCATCGAAAGCTCTCTGCCGCCGCCCTCGTGTCGAGTATGAGAGCCCTTTCGGATTGTGCCCCCGCCTCCAAAGTGTGTCGCTTCCAGGTTCGGTACGCAGCGTATATCTCCTTGATCCGTCTCACCATACCGCTTGGACCTTGCATGTCTAAGCACGCCTGAGCCCTCCGCATCGAGTGGCGTATCTGTGGCCTCTCGGCAATATTCATCAAATGAAGAGCTGTGCGAACCGCGAACCGTTCCTCGAACGAGAGACGGCTACCGTCCAGATTCAGAAGGGACCTGACAATGATGGAGAATTCAGGGGATTTGTTCGGTATGGAAGGAGTGCTGTCCGTTGAGGTTTCATGTATGGCGGCAGGCACCGCTACAGCCAACTGTTCGGTCGAGGCGCACCGGAGGAGGTGACGCTGACCGGTGTGGGCACCTGTGTAGTGACCGCGAATCAGGCGGGCAACGCCAACTTCACTGCGGCGGCAGCGGTCTCTCATAGCATCGTCGTCAATGCTGCGCTGTTGACGGTCACAGCCAACAACGTCTCGCGGGCCTATGGATCAGCAAATATGCTCAACCACAATCCCATGCTCGGCACACTCCACCCGCCGCGGAGAGTAACGAAAGCTGACCGGTATCCCCCACAATGGCACAAAATCCCAGCCACGCTCCGAGTGCCAAATGGGAGACGGCTCCGGATCGAAATCGGGAATTCACATACTACCGATTAACAGATAGAGGCAAAAAGCAACTTGTGATCGAAGAATCGCAGTGGAAGCAAATGGCCGAAGCCGTGGCACGCGTGATGTGGCCCGTCGCTGAGGAGAACTGAGATGAAATGGTGGCAGATCGGTAAAAGGGATGCGGACCTGGATCGGGAGTTGCGGTCTGATCTGGACTTGGAAGAAGAAGAGCAGCGCGAAAATGGTCTTCCTGCAGAAGAGGCGCGGTACGCGGCTCGGCGCGCCTTTGGCAACGCAACCCTGATCCGCGAACAAACACACGAAGCGTGGGGTTGGGCGGTTTTCGAGCGGTTGCTGCAGGACCTCCGTTTCGCGTCGCGCGTTCTTATCCAGAGTCCTGCCTTTGCCGGAATTGCCGTTCTCACCCTTGCGATCGGCATCGGCGCAACAACCGCCATTTTCAGCGTTGTGAACGGCGTCATACTCAAGCCTCTGCCGTACTCTGATCCGGAGCGGCTTGTCAGCGTGGAGCTCAACCTGCCTGGCATCGACCAGTTTGACTCGCCACTTTCTTCGCCGGACTATTTCATCTTTCGTGAACAGAGCCGCACCTTCCAGGACATCGGTCTTTATGCCCTGGGAATGAATTCCACCGGCGTGCCGGCGAACGTCACCGGTCTCGAAGAGCCGGAGCACGTATTGGCCGCTCGCGTGACTGATGGCCTCCTTCCAGTTTTGGGGATCGCGCCTCTGTTCGGACGTCCTTTCACGCGGGCCGACGATTCGCCTGGCAGTGCAGAGACGGTAATGCTCACTTATGGCTATTGGCAGCGCAGGTTCGGCAACAACCGCTCGGTAATCGGGAAAACCATCGATGTCAACGGCGCGCCGCACGTGATTATCGGCGTGTTGCCAAGAGATTTTCAGTTTCTGGACAGGACCAATCTCGCCCTCTTCCTGCCCTTGAAGCTGGATCGGGCAAGCACAACCCTGGGAAATTATCTCTTCCCGGCGATCGCTCGCCTCAAGCCGGGCGCTACGTTGGCTGAAGCCAACGCCGACGTGGCTCGCATGATTCCGATCGTGCTTCGCAGCTTCGCTTTGCCTCCGGGTTTTAGTCTCAAACAGTTTGAAGAGCTGCGCATGGAGCCAAACCTGAAGACTCTGAAGCAGGAAGTGATCGGTGACGTGAATAAGGTCCTGTGGGTTCTGATGGGGGGCATCGCCCTGGTGCTGTTCATTGCCTGCGCCAACATGGCCAATGCCGTCCGCAGTCCGCGCGCCGGTTCGGAAGGTCTGGTGAATGAGATCAAGCAAGCAGTGTGGTCGATTAGCTCCAGTCTTCCGCTGGCGGAAGTCCACACGCTCGACTACTACTACACGAAGTCGATGGCGCGCACCTCATTCGCACTTGTGATGCTGGCATTGGCAGGCGGCATGGCGCTGCTGCTGGGGATTGTGGGGCTCTACGGCGTGATCGCCTATTCGGTATCCCAGCGCACCCACGAACTTGGCATTCGGATGGCGCTTGGGGCACAGACAGGCGATGTTCTGAAACTCATTCTCGGCCAGAGAGTGATGTTGACGCTGGTTGGCGTGAGCATCGGAATTGCCAGCGCGCTGGCGGCCACACGCTTCCTATCGACTCTGCTCTACGGCGTCAAGCAGAACGATCCGCTCACCTTCGCCGCCGTCTCGGTGCTTCTCATCGTTGTTGCCGTCTTCGCCAGTTACATCCCGGCTCGCCGCGCAGCCAAAGTGGATCCCATGGTGGCGCTCAGGTACGAATAAGGCTCCGGCGTAGAACTGGTCTGCTTCGGGGGCCAGAACTTGAGTCTTGCCTCGGCGTCTTAGACTGGACCTGTATTGCGGGATGCAAAAGAACAGAGATGGCGCCGTATCGATTCTTGCTTGTCGAAACGCATAGGAGGATCAGTCCATAAATACAACCCAAGAGCCAGATTCATCTCTCTTCCCCCAGTGGAGATCCAGAGGTTGGCGTCTTTGTGTAACCGCCCTTGTCTCCTTTGCCGTTGGGTCGCTCCTTACCGCTCAATGGATGCACAGTATTCAGGTTCATGCGGAAGGCAACCGCGTCTATGCGCTTGACATTTATCATGCTGTGCCGGGAAGGGTTTCGGCCCTCGAATCGCGATTCCGCAACGCATCCCAGCTGCTCGCCAAACACAATCTCAACGTGGTTGGCTATTGGGTTCCACCGCAGGTGGTTACGACGCCATCCCCAGCCCAACGAGATTCGCCGCCGCGATGATGATGATCATGCCGGCCCAAAGGAGACGAAGCGGCCTGCCGCTTATACCGGCCCACTCGCCCAGCGCGAGACCGACAATACCGGCGAACAGAACATAGCCGCTCATGTGCAGCATCCAGTTCACATACGATAGCCGTTGCGGAATGTTGGCCTGGCCCCAGGCGTAAAAAAAGAACTGGAAATACCACATGATTCCCCCGGTCGCTGCCATAGCTGCATTCTTCGCCAGCGTTCCCCGAGGCTGCTTGAGATCGTCCCGCAGGGAAATCCTCTTCAGCACGCCCAGGCGGATGAAACAGTAACTCATATTGACCACCGCGCCGCCGCCCATGATGAATACATAACTCGGCAGCGCCGCATACAGCGGGTTCACGCCCAGGCGAAGCGCCGCGGCTTTCATTGGTTCCGCCGCGTCGATGGCAAACGCCATGCCCGAGGAAAAGATTCCGCACAGAACTGCGAGAGATATCCCCAGCTTCAGGTTGAACTCCCTGGGCGCCCCATGCAGTTGCACCTCTTTCTGATGGCCGGCATAGGAGACGATCGCCACTCCAATCAGGGCAACCAGCACGCCGGCCATGGTCAACTGACCGCCCTTGGTTGCAAACAGAACCCCGCCCTGCCCGTGCAGCAGTGGAGGCATCAGCGTACCCACGACGAGCACAACGCCGATGGCCACGCCGACGCCCAGGGAAATCCCAAGGTGGCGCATGGTGAGGCCGTAACTCACATTGCCCACACCCCACATGGCTCCAAAAAGCGCGACCTTCAAGAGCACATGCGCATCGATCGATGCATAGAAGGCGTGAAAGTCGGGAAGCAGGAGAAGGCTCACCGAAATTGGCAGCAGTATCCAGGAAAAGATTCCGGCCACGGCCCAGGTAGTCTCCCAGGACCATTTCTTCACCTTCCCAATGGGAGCATAGAACGACGCGGCGGATGCCGCGCCCACCATGTGCCATCCGATCCCAGCGATTATTGACAAGACTCTTTGTCCCTTCTTTGGCCTGCCGCCACATGCCATATTCTCCCGGCAGTCGGGTTTCAGCCTTGCATTTAGATAGTCCCTTGCGAAAGCTCGACCTCAAAAGTGTAACTTCCCGCCCCTAACTCAAACCCGCTCTGCCCGCCGCGAGTTATTGCCCTGGCCAGCTTGTTCTCCGTCAGCGGACCGCCCTCCAGCTTGTACTTCGCTGCCTCGCCCGCGCTCAGGCTCAGCCAACCCGTGGTATTGGCGGGAAGAGTCACATGCCACTCGGCCGTCGTTCCCTTCACGCTCCAATCGGAATGGATCGTGCCATACGCAGAGGCATAATCGAACCGCACGCTCCCCAGCCGCGCGTCAAACTCCGGATGCAGCACCACGGTGTGAAAGCCCGCGTCCAGCGGCGTCGCATCCACGCCGGCCGCATAGCGGTAAATCCAGTCGGCCACCGCGCCGTACGCATAGTGGTTATAGGAGTTCATGCTCGGATCGTCCTTCATCTGGTCGCCGTTCCACCGCTCCCACATCGTCGTGGCCCCGTGCCCCACCAGGTAGCCCCACGACGGATACTCGGTGTTCAGCAGCAGTTGGTAGGCCAGCTTCGCGTGCCCGCTCTTGGTCAACTCTTCCAGCAAATACGGCGTGCCCAGAAACCCCGTCCCCAGCAAACCGTGGTTGGCCTGGATCTTGTCCGCCAATTTCTGTGCCGCAGCCGCGCGCAGGCTCTCCGGCAACAGGTTCATGTGCAGCGCCAGCACATACCCGGTCTGTGTGGCGCCACCGTTGCTCTTGGCGTTGGGATTGTTGATCTGGCCAAACGGCGAGGGGCCGTTGTCCGCCCCGGCCACAAACCCGTCGTCGTGAACAAACTTTTTCTCGAACGCCGCGCGAATCTTCTCGAACAGACGCGCATACCTCTCTTCCTCCTGCGCGCGTCCCGTCGCGTGGGCCATCTGCCGCATCAGCGTCACGTCATACGCCCAATACGCCGTAGCGATCAGCGCGTAATCCGTCTTTCCCTCCGGCGACAGCCAGTCTCCAAACGGTATCCCCGCCTCGTGCGTCCACAGCCCGTCGGGATTAGCCGCCTCGATGGCATTCAGATACTTCTCCATCGCGCCCCAGTTCTGTTCAATCACGCTCGTGTCGCCCGTCTGCAGCCACGACGTCCACGGAATGATCACCCCTGCATCGCTCCAGCCTGCCCCGAAGCCCGCATTCGGCGACACGGTTCCCGGCGAGTAAATGCCGTAGTACGGCGTGCCCGCCTGCGTCCCGCGCATATCTCCGCCAAACTTCCGCGAGAAGGCCGCCAGGTCCATGTTGTACGCGGCAGTGCGCCAGAAGACCTCCGCGTCCCCCATCCACCCCAGCCGCTCGTCCCGCTGCGGGCAGTCCGAAGGCACCCCCACAAAGTTCGATCGCTGGCCCCATAGAATATTGCTCCAAAGTTGGTTGATCATCGCGCTCCCGGTTTCGAGTTTCGTGGTAAACGGAGCATCGGTGTGGAAGACTAACCCACTCACCGCGTCCTTGCCCGGCGCAGTGGGCAGCCCCGTCAGCTCAACGTAGCGAAAGCCATGAAACGTGAACTGCGGCGTGAATTCCTCCATTCCCTTGCCGCTCAGAATAAAGTGGTCCGTCGCCTTGGCCGTACGCAAGTTGTCGGTATAAATCGTCCCATCCGCGTTTACAATCTCCACAAACCGCAGCCGCACATCCGTTCCCGCCGGCCCCTCCACGCGCAGCCGCTCCACTCCGGAAAAGTTCTGTCCGAAGTCGTAGACCCACACGCCGGGCTTCGGCTCCGTCACAGTCTTCGCATTCAGCGTCCGCTCCACGCGAATCGATTGATAATCCTGCGCCTCGATCGCCACCGGCTTCGGCTCGATCCCAATCGCATTCTTCCAGCTTCCCGCATCGAACGCCGCCGTATCCCAGCCCGCCTGCTTCCGCCGCGCGTCCTGGCTCTCGCCGTCGTAAATCTCCGAATGCAGAATCTCCGTCGTGCCGGCCCGCCAGCTTGCGTCCGTCGCCACCCACTCCACGCTGCCGTCCGCATGTTCGATGCGCAACTGGGCCTTCAGCGCCGGCGGCGTATCGCCATAATTGTTCGCCTGCTGGAACCACTCCAGCGGCGTCTCATACCATCCCGGCGCCAGCAGCGCCCCAATCGCATTCTTCCCGCTCTCGACCAGCGCAGTCACGTCGTAGGTCTGATACTTCACATGCTCGCGATAATCCGTCCATCCCGGCGCCAGCACATCGTCGCCTACCCGCTTGCCGTTCAAAAACACCTCGTAGGCTCCCAGCGCCGTCGCATACAGCCGCGCCGACTTCACCGGCTTACCCACCTCAAATGTGTGCCGCAACGCCTTCACAGAGTCCGGAATCCACGGGTGCCCCAGCGGCTGGCTCCTTGGCCCCTGCGCTTGCTGCCAAACCACCGCCGTCTTCCATCCCGACTCGTTAAACCCGTTCTGCTGCCAGCCCGCCGCCGCATCAATCGCTGTCTTCCAATCCGTCCCGCTCACAAACGTCGCCGTCGTTCCGTCCGCGTACTCCACCACCAGCGTGGCAATCATAGGCGGCGCGTCGGCCGTCGCCATTCCGTTGGGATTGGCCACATAATGCACCGTCTCGATCGCGATCGTATTGGCGCCGGCATTCAGCTTTCCCGTCACGTCCGCGCGCACAAACTTCTTCCACGGCATCTGCTTCCACGCCGGAAACGGGGAAGCGGTCAGCACCTGCGCTCCATTCACCCAGGCCGCAACCGTATCCTGCCCCGTAGCGTAAAGCGCCGCCCGCGTCGCCGGCTTCTTCAGCGTCACCGTCGCGCGGTACGCAATATGCTGCTCCGCCAGCTTCTCGGCATCCAGAGCCTTCGCATCCGGGCTCGTAATCCACGCGGCCGGCGCGTGGCGCACCGCATCCTCCTCCGCCCTCTCGTAGCCGATCCACCCGCCGCGCCAGGCCTCCTGCTTCACAAGGCCCGTCTCCCACCAGCTCGTCCCGCTCTCGGCATACGGCTTCCCCGCCGCATCCCACACCTTCACCATCCAGAAGTAACGCGTACTGGGCTGAACCGCCGGCCCTTGATAGCGCACATTCAAAGACGCGCCCGACTCAATCCGACCGCTATCCCAAACGTCCGCTTTGCCCTGCTCGAGCAACTCCGCCCGTGAGGCAACCAGCACCTCATACGCCGTCTGCTTCGCGCCCCGCGCCGGGTCCTGCAGTTGCCATGAGAACCGCGGCGCCGGATCGTCTATCCCCAGCGGCGTCTTCAATTCGTCCACGCGCAACTCCGCCGGCCCCACTTGAGCCGCAACCGCCCCCGCCGCCATCGGTGCCGCCGCCGCTCCCACAACCAATCCCCACGCCATCCAGCCCACGATTCTCTTTTTCATCTCTCTCACTCGCCCCTCAAAGGAAACCTGTCCATTGTGCGGCCTGCTGACCCGCTTCGAAAAGCAGCCCGCCCCACGATGCGTCCATTGCCATGAATTTATCAAATGAAATATTTTCCAGACCGGAGAACCTTAAACAAACCAGAGTTCCTTTGTCAAAGATCACTTCCCGTCGGCGATCTCGGCCAATCTGCATTATTCGTGCGGGCTGGCCAGTGACCCCTCAGTTCCTTTTCCATTGCAACACCGATTCTCACCGTTCGCGCTAAACCCCGAAAGCCGCTTCCGCGAATCGCCGCACACGCCCGTTGACTCGCCGACCTGCTGACTCACGGAGTGGCTGATCTGCTTAAACCCCATCCCCCCCGCCCGTTACACTCTCCCCATGGCCCTCCGCCTTTACGCCGCCACCTCCAGCCAGGGCAAGCTCCGTGACTTCCGCACCGCCGCCCAGGCCCATTCCATCACCATCGATCCACTGCCCGCGCTCGCCACCATCCCCGCCCCCGAGGAAAACGGCGCCTCCTTTGCCGCCAACGCAACCTTCAAAGCCGTCTATTACTCCCGCTTCGCTCCCGGCCAGTTGGTCCTGGCCGACGACTCCGGCCTCGAAGTGGACGCCCTCCATGGCGCTCCCGGCGTCCGTTCGGCGCGCTTTGCCGCCGATTCCGGCCTGGTCGACTCGCCCGACGCCAACGACAACACCGACGTCTGGAACAACATGATCCTCCTGCAGCGCCTTGCCGGTATTCCTCCGGCCCAGCGCACTGCTCGCTACCTTTGCGTCCTGGTCGCTGCCCGCGACGGCCAGCCCTTCCATACCGCCCAGGGCACAGTCGAGGGCCTCATCCTCGAAGCTCCCCGCGGCACCGGCGGCTTTGGCTACGATCCGCTCTTCTACCTGCCCACCCTCGACCGCTCCATGGCCGAACTCGACCTTGAAACCAAGCTCTCCCTCAGCCATCGCGGCCGCGCCATCCAAGCCCTGCTGCCCATGCTGGGCCTCTGACCCTCCCACAAATCTCCTCCAAAGGATCAAAAGAGCGGAACGCAAACATCAAACCCCACGGAGCGGGTTGACGGGGGTGGTCTGCGCCTCCAATAATGCATCTGAAACAAGACAAATCGTCCAAGTCCATCAAATTGAAATCGCCTTATCCCGGAACTTGCCCCGGAAACCGGAGTTCATCCACTGTACCCCGGAGCCTTTAGGAGCCGACACCGTCATGGCAACTGCTCAACAACCTGCCGCGCCCACCGTCAGCCGCGGCGTCCAGCCCCTGCGCGCCGCCCAGGGAAACACCTTCCTCTTCCGCAAGCTGCACTCGCTGCTCGGCGTAGTCCCCATCGGCGCCTTCCTCCTCGAGCATCTGCTCTCCAACTTCGAGGCCCTCAAAGGCCCCGCCGCCTACGGAGCCCAGGTCAAGTTCCTCAACAGCCTGCCCCTGGTCCGTGTCCTCGAGTGGACCTTCATCTTCCTGCCCATCCTCTATCACGGCCTGTATGGCGTCTATATCTGGCTGCGCGGCAAGTCCAATCTGGTCTACTACCCCTGGGCCGGCAACTGGATGTACACCGCCCAGCGCTATACCGGCCTCATCGCCATCCTCTACATCGGACAGCACGTCCTCCGGCAGCGCTTCATGGGCGTGCAGCTTCCTGAGCACCCTTACGCCGCCTTCGCCAAGGTACAGCATGAACTGGCCAACCCCTGGATGCTGGCCGTCTACATCGTCGCCATGATCGCCATCTGCTGGCACTTCTCTTACGGCATCTGGCTCTTCGCGGCCAAGTGGGGCATCACCCCCGGCGCCACCGCCCGCAAGCGCTTCGGCTACGTCTGCGCCGCTCTGGGAATCGTGCTCGTGGTCATCGGCCTGGCCAGCATCTGGGCCTTCGTCGGACCCAACTACAAGAACGCGCCCGAGGATGCGTCTCCGGCTGTCTCCATCTTGATAGCCCCCGCGGCTACTGGGGCTGATTTCATATGAAGAATCTCTTTGAAGCGGCAACCGCGGAGGAAGTAAGGGAGCGGTTGGTACGGTTGCGACCGGACAGCGAGCGGCAGTGGGGCAAGATGAATCCGGCGCAGGCGCTGGCGCACTGCTCCTCCGCGTTGGAGGTGTCGGTGGGCCTGAAATCTCCGCCGCGCAGTTTCATTGGACGGCTCTTTGGGCGACTCGCCAAATCGAGCATTTTGAGCGAGAAGCCGACGGCCCACAACATGCCCACGGACAAGAGCTTCTTGGTGAGCGACGATCGGGACTTCGAAGCGGAGAGACAACGGCTGCGCGGGTTGATTGACCGCTTTGCGGCGGGCGGCCCGGCGGGATGCACGCGGCATCCGCACAGCTTTTTCGGGCCGCTGACCCCAACGGAGTGGGCGGAATTGAACTACAAGCATCTGGACCATCATCTGCGGCAGTTTGGGGTTTAGCGCCGGCCGAAGTGCGCCAAGACAACTGGCTGAAAGGTACAAGGAAGACTCCATGGCAGCACCCAGAATCATCGTCGTTGGCGGAGGCCTGGCAGGCCTCGCGGCAGTCATCAAGATCGCTGAAGCCGGCGGCACCGTCGATCTCTTCTCCATCGTCCCCGTCAAGCGCTCTCACTCCGTCTGCGCGCAAGGGGGCATCAACGCGGCAAAAAATTTAAAGGGCGAGGGCGACACCACCGACAAGCACTTCGACGACACCGTCTACGGCGGCGACTTCCTCGCCAACCAGACCCCCGTCAAGGCCATGTGCGAGGCCGCGCCCGCCATCATCGACCTCCTCGACCGCATGGGCGTGCCCTTCAACCGCACCCCCGAGGGCCTGCTCGATTTCCGCCGCTTCGGTGGCACCTTCTACAACCGCACCGCCTTCGCCGGAGCCACCACCGGCCAACAACTTCTCTACGCTCTCGACGAGCAGGTCCGCCGCCACGAGTCCACCGGACATGTGAAGAAGTACGAGGGCTGGGAGTTTCTCTCCGCCGTCCTCGACTCCAGGGGCGCAGCCCGCGGCATCACCGCCCTCGACCTGCGCTCCATGGAGCTCCGCAGCTTTCCCGCCGACGCCATTATCCTCGCCACCGGCGGCGTCGGCGCACTGTTCGGCAAGAGCACCAACTCCGTCGTCTGCACCGGCTCCGCGCAGTCGGCCATTTTTCAGCAAGGCGCATACTACGCCAACGGCGAGTTCATTCAGGTCCACCCCACCTGCATCCCGGGAGAAGACAAGCTGCGCCTCATGTCGGAGTCGGCCCGCGGCGAGGGCGGCCGCGTCTGGGTCCCTCGCATCGCCGGCGACAAGCGTCCCATCAAGCAGATTCCCGAGTCCGAGCGCTTCTACTTCCTCGAGGAGTGGTTTCCGAAGTACGGGAACCTCGTTCCCCGCGACGTCGCCACCCGCGCCATCCACAAGGTGGTCTACGAGCTGGGCCTGGGCCTCGACGGCCAGCCCATGGTCTATCTCGACCTCACTCACATCGACCGCGCCACCCTCAACCGCAAGCTCGAAGGCATTCTCGAAATCTACGAGAAGTTCGTCGGCGACGACCCCCGCGACGTCCCCATGAAGATCTTCCCCGGCGTGCACTACACCATGGGCGGCCTCTGGGTCGACTTCAACCAGATGACCAACATCCCCGGCATCTTCGCCGCCGGCGAGTGCGAGTACCAGTACCACGGCGCCAACCGTCTCGGCGCAAACTCCCTCGTCAGTTGCATCTTTGGCGGATTCCGCGCGGGACCGAATGCGCTTAATTACACGCACGGCCTGGATTGCCCGGGCGGAGATTGCGGTCATGCGACCGAACTCGCCCGGCAGGCCGAGATCAACGCCAAGCTGCTCAAGAACGAAGGCACGGAGAACCCCTTCAAGCTCTGGCGCGAACTTGGGGTAACCATGACCGAGCACGCCACCGTCATCCGCTACAACCAGGGCCTCAAGCAGGCCGACGAGAAGATCGTCGAACTCATCGACCGCTACAAAAAGATCAACCTCAGCGACCGCAGCCAGTGGGCCAACACCAGCTTCGCCTTCGCCCGCCAGTTGAAAAACATGCTTGAGCTCTCCCGCACTGTCGTCCTTGGCGCGCTCCTCCGCGACGAGTCCCGTGGCGCCCACTACAAACCCGAATTCCCTGACCGCAACGACGAGGAGTTTCTCAAGACCACCAAGGCCAGCTTCACCGGCTCGGCCGCAGGCCCGCGCTTCGAATACGAAGAAGTCGATACCCAGTACATCAAGCCCCGCCCGCGCCGTTACGACGCAACCAAATAGTTTTGTATCAGGGCACGAGTTTACTCGTGCCGCAAGATGAGCTTTATGACCGTGGGCTTTAGCCCCTGAGGGAAAGGCCGAAACTACTGAGAGCCTTTACGAGAAAGGGATCATGGCAACCAGAACCGTAGCATTCGAAATCAAGCGCCAGGCCAGCCCCGATGCTCCCGCCATCTGGGAAAACTTCGAGCTCGAGTGGCGCCCCGGCATGAACGTCGTCTCCGCCATGATGGAGATCGCCGCCAACCCCGTCACCGCCGACGGCCGCCCCACCACCCCCATCACCTACGACTCCAATTGTCTTGAAGAAATCTGCGGCTCCTGCGCCATGCGCATCAACGGCAAGGCCCGCATGGCCTGCTCCGCCCTGGTTGACAATCTCGAGCAGCCCATCCGCGTCGAGCCGCTCTCCAAGTTCCCGTTGGTCCGCGATCTCCAGGTCGATCGCAACGTGCTTTTTGAAAACCTCATGGCCGTCAAGGCCTGGGTCCCGGTCGACGGCACCTATGACCTCGGCTCCGGCCCCCGCGTCTTCCCCCAGCAGCAGGAAGCCAACTACCCGCTCTCGAACTGCATCTCCTGCTGCTGCTGCATGGATGTTTGCCCGCAGTTCAACGAGCTTACCGGCTTCGTCGGCGCGGCCACCATCGCCCAGGTCAAGCTCTTCAACAATCACCCCACCGGCAAGGTCTTCAAGGAAGACCGTCTCCGCGCCCTGGCCGGCGACGGCGGCATCCAGGAGTGCGGCTTCGCCCAGAACTGCGTCGATACCTGCCCCAAGCAAATCCCGTTGACTGACGCCATCTCCGACGTAAGCCGCGACGTCTTGATCCAGAAGGCCAAAGACTTTCTGCGGGGGTAAGCGGCAATCACACTATTCTGATCGAATTGAAGTTGCGCTGAAATTGCGATCAGACTCAGAATGTACTTATGAAGATTTGGTACACCTGCAACAAATGCGATACCCGAGAGAAGCGTGAAGAGGTCGGACCATTCGGATACCTACATGAATGCGGTGGGACGATGTTGCGGTCTGATAGCAGCGGAAAAGGCGGCAATCGCAAGCGCGTTGCTCATCAAAAACCGGCAGCCAGGAGGAACTTATCAGCGAAAAAGGGACGGAAGAAGAGTATTAAAAAGAAAGTCGCTCACAAGTAGCCCTGAACAGTTCTACAGACATCTATTGAGGATCACTTCGGTCAAGCACCGGACTGATCATCACGGGCTGAATCGACCAATACTTCAGGCCGCCCGCCTCAGCCACCCAGCCACAGCCTCCGGATTCTGCGCGATAACCGTAAGATAAGCCCGCGCCGGCGCATCCGGATTCTTCCGCCGTTGCTCCCAATCCCGCAACGTGCCTACCGGAATTCGGTACGTCGCCGCAAAAGCCTCCTGCGTCAGACCCAGCCGCTCGCGGAGCTTTTTCACATTGACCAGGCGGTGCAAACCAAGTTTCGCCAGCTCCTCATCGCTGCCTCTGGGAATCGGCTGCGCATCCGGGTCGGCGAGTGCCGCAGCATTTACCTGTTCATTTGTAAGCGCATCTACAGCAGCCCAATCCGTACCGGTATCGCGGTAGGGATCGCCTGGCTCATGATCGACCCAAATCATGTTTTTCGAGTTCATAGTCCTCCGCCTTTCTTACAGAAATGATCCGCGTTAAGGTCTCATCACACTCGGTTGAAACCACAAAAAGAACGCGGCTCTGGCTCAGCCCCAACGTGAGGATGCGTTCTTCCCCGTAATCAAAACGGTCATCGATCCAAGAGTCTCTGTACGGGTCCTCAAGCGCAGGAATTCCTTCCTCTAGAGACAACCCATGCTTGCGACGGTTCAGGGCATCCTTCTCAGGGTCCCACGTATACCGCATGACACGAGCATACGGCTAAGCCGTAGTCATGTCAACCCACTAACCTGATCCCAGCCCCGCCCCAGGGCCAATCGATACCTCACTTCCCGCTTCCAATCCCCCACTGAATCCTGAGCCCCGCCCGAAAGCTCATCGGCAAACTCGGATAACCGATCGGCGCAATGTGCTGATTGCCGGTCAAATTCTCCGCCTGCCCATAAATCCCCAGCCAGGAAAGCAGTTGATAGCTGCCTCCCAGGTCCACCTTTGCGTACCCATAATCCAGATTCCGGTTGGGCAACAGCAGGCTGTTCCCGCCGTTCAGGTCATACCCGCCCAGAAAGTCCGAATCGTCCGACCGGCTCACCAACGCAGACGTAAACACTCCAGTCAGCCGTCTGGTAGCGTAACTTGCCGTAAAGAAACCCGTGTGGGGCGCGCGCCGGAACGGCCGCGCCCCTTGCAGAGGCGAATCCGCCCCAATGGGAATGCCGTTGGGAATGCCGTCGTACGTCGGAATGGGCCCCAGCAGCGCCACGTCGTCATTGGCAAACGACCGCTGCACCACCGCATCCAGGTACGTGTACCCCCCGCGCAGAAAGATGTTGCGCCCGATCCCGCCCTCGACCGTCGTCTCCACGCCAAGCGCCCGGTAAGCCTCCGTGTTCAGGCTCTGCTCATACGCCCCGTTCGCCTGCAGAAACTGCTCCAACTGGTTCTGCTCCGCCGCGGTTAGATTCGGCAGCAGCGCCGGAATCAGATTCAGCCCCACGTACTCGATCTGCCGCCCGAATTCGTTGTGAAAGAAGCTGGTGCGGAACACCACCCGCTCCCCGAACAGCGCCTGCTCCACTCCGCCCTCGTAGGTGCGCGTTGCCGGCGCAGCCAGCGGCGTGATGTTCAACTGTTGAATCGTCGCCTGTCCGCCATTCGTCTCCAGAAAGTTGTACAGCGAGTAGAACTGGTCCGTCAGCGAAGGCTCCCTCACCGCGTCGCCAAAGTTGAACAGCACCCGCGTCCCGCTGAAGATCCCCTTCCGCGGCCTCAGCACATAGTAGGAAAGCCCCGCGCGCGGCGAAGTCTGCGTCCCAAACAGCGAGTAGCGCTCCAGGCTCCCGCCCAGCGTATAGAAGAACCGGTTCTTGAAGTCCCCGTGCACCGCCGCCAGGTAGTCGTAGTTGGTCCGCTCCACCGGCGTGTAGTACGAGCTCCCCGGCTCCGCCCCGCGCTCGTTCTCGTAATGGAAACCGATCATCGCCGTCAAATGCGGCGTAAAAGGGTAGTCGCCCTGGTACACAAGCTGATCGCGATTCGAAACCAGTTGATATCCCTGCGGATACGTCCCCGCGTAATCCAGCAATGCCTGCCCGGTCACGGAGTAGCCATTGGCCCCCGTGATCGTCACCACGTCGCCAAAGCTGTCTCCATACGCATCGAAGGTGCCGCTGCCACTCTGCTCCCAAAGGTTGTACTGCTCGCGCTTGCGCGTCGCGCCGTAGCGCACCCTCTGGTGAAAGTCCACCGTGGTCTGGTTGTCCACCGAGCCGCTGAAGAACAGGTCCTGGTCCTTCTCCGTCGCGCTGTTCGCAATGTGATAGAAGTCCCACGTGCTCGGAACCCCCGTCGCATCCACGCCATAGTGCAGCGTGGCGCGAATCTGTGTGCTCCCGTTCGGCTGCCAGCCCACGTTGGCCGCCGTGGTGGCCAAGTGATACTCATCGTTGGGCAAATCGTTTCCGGTCTGCAACCAACTGAACGCTCCCATGTAATCGAGCTTGTTATGAGCCCCGGCAACCTCCAGTTCCTCGCGCGACGTATTGAAGTTGCCCGCGTCGCCATGGAACAACAGCGAAGGAAAACTCGTTGTCCCGTGCGGCGTCGTCAAACTCACCACGCCGCTGGCCGCATCCGCGCCATAGAGGCTCGAATTGGGCCCACGATAGATCTCCGCGCTCTCCACGGCCGTCGTCGACATCGGCCCGAAATCGAATCGCCCGCCCAGATCCCCCGCACTCACCCCGTCCACAAGAATCTTGTTTGAATCCGAGTCGCCCCCGCGCACAAACAGCGAACTCTGCGCCCCCATCTGGCCGGCCTGCACCGCAAACGTGCCCGGCATCAGCCGCAGCGCGCTCACCATGTCGTCGCGCAGGTCCAGATCCAGCGGCCCAAGCACGCTCGTGGCCGCGCTGGTCTGCGCCTGCGGCGTCGGAGTCCCGGTCGCGGTCACCACGATCGACTCCCGCACCCACTCCGGCTCCAGCACCACGTTGCGTTCAATGTTGTCCAGCTTCCCGGCGTAAAACCCCGGCGTCTCCAACTGCCTGAAGCTTTTGGCGGAAACCACCAGAAAAAACCGTCCTTCCACCCCGGTCAGAATCTGAAAGCTCCCGTCGGCCGTGGACACCGCGGACGCAACCACTTTTCCGTTGCTCAGCAGATCCACAACGGCGCCTGTAACCTTGGCCCCCGAGGGGTCGGTCACCACGCCGCGGATCGACGCAGCCGGGCACACCATTGCGTAGGCGGCAAACAGAATGGCTATGAAGATGAAGAGAGTCAGGCGGCTCAGGCGAGCGCGCACAGATGCGGAAAATGGCATGATGGCTCCTTCGTTCCCCTCGGAACGCAAGCGGGTTGAAAGCGCCTGGGACCGGTCTCCTGACTTGCGCCTTCTCCAGCCACCTTCCCAAAAACGGCCCCAAAGGGCTCGCTTCCAGTGGTTTCTTGGGGCCTTCCGCGCTGGGCGGAACCACCCTGGCTGAATTCCTTTCCTCATCCGATGACCCAAATACGACGGCCACCGAGGCAGAGGCGCTCACAGTTGCGGGGCAGTGGCGGAATCGCACCGCGCTTCCCGAGCATCCTTGGCTAACTCGTTTGTTGTCAATCGCCTGTACGTTCACAGGCGAGCTGTGCTATGGTCTCCGCACCAGTTTAGTACCAGTTTCAAGAGGAGCACTGATGGCAAGCAAGGCAATACCCCTGGTTTTTCATTGTAAAACCCCCGCCGGCTGGAAGCGCCTGCCGGTGGCCTGGCACAGCAACGGCAAGTTGCGTGCGCACCACGCCCAGGCCGGAGGCAAGCAGGTGGAATACCCCGAGGGCCACTATGAGGTTCGCTGCTACGTCGAGGGCAAGCGCGTATGGCGCAACGTCGGGGAGGTTGGGCGGCCCGGTCAGCGGAGAACCACCTCGGCGTGGGCACCTTCCATACTTCGCCGCGCGGGGCGACACGGAAGGTACTCGCAGGCTGGCGGACTATGCGATCACCCGGCACTACGCCGGGGCCGCGCATTCCTGGACGCTGGGGCGTTTTTAGTACCGATCATGCCTATTGGGCTTTTTGCGGCGCTGGAAACGTACCCCCCTTGCGCATGCCGGCCGGGGTCACAAGGCAGGTTCGGCTGGAGTGCAAGGATCTGAGCTCGAGCAGCCGGGAACTCTTTGCCCTGGCGGAGTTGCTTGGAATAGACCGAGAGATGGACGTGATCTGAGTGTCGCCCCGCGGAGTGAGTCTCCGTTCGCGTTGCGGCTTTCTGTTGATCGAACTCGTCGATTGGAATAAACCGATTTAATTCACTTGTCGGTCCGGATATCGGTTGAGTATAGTGGGTGGTTTCGAGAGAGGTGGAGTGGTGAATAGAAAACTGCCGGTAGTGATGACGGTGGCGCTTGTTGCGAGTTTGTGCGCCGGCGTTCGAGCGCAAGTACAAACCGAGGTTCCGGGGGTGGTGCCGGGCGCAAAGCCGGTCACCGTTGAGCACATCAAGATCCACGGAACGTCGCTGGAAGGCAACCTTGAGGGGGACACTGTCGACCGTGGAGTAATCGTTTTCTTGCCGCCCAGTTACGCCAAGGACACGCATCGCCGCTACCCGGTGGTCTACGCGCTACACGGCTACTCCATTGGGGCCGAGCAATGGACGCACGAGATTCATGTGCCGCAGACCATTGAAGGCGCGTTCGCCCAGGGCGCCAACGAAATGATTGTGGTGCTTCCCGACTCCAAGACCATCTACAACGGCTCGATGTATTCAAGCTCGATGACCACGGGCGATTTCGAGAATTTCATCGCGCGCGACGTCGTCACCTATATCGACGCGCATTACCGGACGATTCCGGAGCGCACGAGCCGTGGTCTGGTGGGCCACTCCATGGGCGGCTACGGCGCTTCCCGCATTGGCATGAAGCGCCCAGATGTGTTCGGAGCCCTGTACATCATGAGCCCCTGCTGTATGTCGCCGATGGGCGGCGGCGCGCTCACCGACCAGATGAAGGAGAGGGCGATCGCCAATGAGAAGAAGGTTGCCGGGGCGAAGTCGCCGGCCGAACTGGCAGCCCAATCGCCGGGCTTCGGCGCAGCGCAGTTTGCTACGGCGGCCGCTTGGGCGCCCGATCCCAAGAACCCGCCTCTTTATTTTGATCTGCCGACAAAGGACGGGATACCGCAGCCGGAAATACAGGCGAAATATGCTGCAAATTCGCCATTGGCCTTCGTCGATCAATACATCGGCAGTCTGAAGCAGTACCGCGCCATCTCCATGGACGTCGGAGATCAGGACGACCTGCGCTTCGATGCCACCAGGCTCCACAACATCCTCGACAATTACGGAATCGCCAACGGTTTCGAGATCTATCACGGCACTCACACGAGCGCGGTGGCGGATCGATTCCAGAACCATGTGATGCCGTTCTTCAGCAAGAATCTGTGCTTCACGGCCGACTGCAAATAGCGGCTGCTGAAGCTTTCTCGCACGGCGAGGCACCGCAACACACGCCGCAAGACGAAAGGCAGGGGAACGCAATGAAGATGAGGATCGCATTACTGGGGAGCGCGGCTCTTTGTATAGGCTGCGTGTCCGCCACGGCACAGGGGACCACGACGAACCCTCCGGACCGGATCGTGACGAATATCGACGCCAGCCAGGCTGCGCCCCCGATTTCGAAGTACGTATTCGGCATGTTCATCGAGCACATCGGCAAAACGATGTACGGGCCCCTCTGGGCCGAGATGCTCGACGACCGGAAGTTCTACTTTCCGATCGTTTCCAAGGACCCGGAACTGGCGGGCGGGAGGCAAGGCGGCTTCCCCGGAATGCAGCCGCGAAAATGGCGTCCTGTCGGTGGAGATGAAGTCGTGGTTATGGATAAGGAGAAGCCGTTTGTCGGCGACCAGAGCCCGCGCATCGCGTTGGACGCGACAACTCCGCACGGCATCCGACAGTCCGGCCTCGCTCTCGTAAAGGGCAAGCAGTACACAGGCCGCATCTGGCTGCGCGCCACGCCCAGCGCCAAGGTCACAGTCGCACTCGTCTGGGGCGCCGGCGAGAATGACCGGCGGACCGTCGTCATCCCCGTACTCACCGGTGAATACCGGAAGGTTCCGCTCAGCTTTACGGCAAAGGCCGACTCAGAGGATGCTGCACTTGAAATCACCGGTACGGGAAGCGGCACCTTCCACATCGGCGCCGTTTCACTAATGCCGGCCGACAACATTGACGGCTTCCGGCCTGGCACGATCGCGCTCATTCGTCAGATTAAGTCGGGATTCTGGCGGTTTGGCGGCAATTACACCTCCAACTACACTTGGTACGATGCCATCGGCGATCCCGACAAGCGCCCGCCCGAATGGGACTTCGCCTGGAAC
>Ga0181524_10001266_pt1 | contig 29404 bp, 23 predicted proteins | sample PEATcosm2014_Bin_34_FD_119761 | JGI IMG/M metagenome (GOLD analysis project Ga0181524, IMG submission 119761) | Peatland microbial communities from MTU Mesocosm Facility, Houghton, MI, USA - PEATcosm2014_Bin05_60_metaG | ecosystem: Environmental > Terrestrial > Soil > Wetlands > Peat | place... | reverse complement strand
GGAGATGCCGACGAGGGAGCCGCCCCAACCGCCGACGATGAGACTGCAGAACGAGTCGCCGACGGGCACAGTCAGGCCGCAGAAGAAATCCGAGCCCATGACCCGCGCGGCATCGAGGGCGACTTCGTAATTCATCGTTGGGAACTGGTTCGTGTAATTGACGCCGGTGAACGGGTCCCCCATCTTGAGCAGGATGAGGCCGGGGCGGCACTGCACCTCGCCATGGCCGGCGAACTGCGTTTCGCGCCAGCCTTCGAGGTTCTCGCCGTTGAAGAGGGCTTGCCAGCCTTCGCCCTCGAAGGGCGCGGGCGGTTTGGCCAGGCCGGGCGGCAGGTTGTCCTTGGGTTCAGTCGCGGAGGGGGAAGCTGGAGCGGGAAACCGACCCGCCGTGTCCACCGGCGTGGCCACCAACTTGGGTTCGGCCGCGGCGGGGGAGGGCAGAGCGGCGGCCTGAGATTGCTGTGGTTGGGAGGGCGGGGGCGGCGCCGGCGTGGAGGAAACGTCGTGTTTGGCGGGTTGGGAACTGCATCCCGCCACCAGAACCAAGGCGGCGGGCACAAGACTGCGCCAGAGGGAGAAGTTCATCTTCGCAAGGGGCATCGGCAAAAGGTTAAAGTTGCTCATACGGGACATTTTCATGAAAATGGCACAAGTTTTTCAACAACACAATCGCCAATGACGACCCCCAGTTTTCTCCGGGAGCAAGCCGATGGTGTAGTAATATCGGTGAAGGTCCAGCCGCGCGCATCGGCCAACGAGATTGGCCAAGCCGTGGGGAGCGAGTTGCGCATCAAAGTGACGGCCCCGCCGGTGGATGCTGCGGCCAATGAGGCAGTGGTCCGGCTCTTGGCCGAGGTGTTGGACTGCCCGCGCAATCGTGTGGAGCTGGCGCGCGGCCACGCCTCCAGACACAAGGTCATCAAGATATACGGAATCTCGGCGGAACTGGTGGCCGCGCGGCTGCTCAGCCCTTCTTCAGGTGGTTGAAGATGAGCTTGGTCATTTCAAACATCGAGACGCGATCGCGGCCGTCAAAGACCTCCTTGAGCTTGTCGTCGGCCACGATGAAGCTCTTTTTGGCGGGGTCCTGGAGGTTGTGGCTGCGGATGTAGTCCCAGAGTTTGCGTGTGACTTCGGTGCGGGGCACCGCCTCGTTTCCAATGACGGCGGCCAGCTTTTCATCCGGTTGCACCGGTTTCATGAAAGCCGCGCTTGGCTGGCGTTTAGCCTTGTCGGGTGAAGCAGATGATGAGCTTGGTTCCTGCATAAGTGCAATGTCCTTTCAAATAGAGGTTAGAGTGAGCTGCAATCGGCTGCCATAGGGTGTTCACCCGAGAGCGGCCGACAATCGGTTAAGGGCGCTGAGCACCGCGCGTATCGAGGCCAACTCGATGTTGGTGTCCACACCCGCGCCCCAGCGGGAGCGGCCATCCTGCTGTTTGAGCTGGATGTAGGCGATGGCGGCGGCTTCTTCGCCGGCGCCCAAGGCGTGTTCGCTGTAGTGGATTATTTCAAAGCGCGGCACGCCCAGAATGGCGAATCCATGAACCAAGGCCGCCAGGGGGCCGTTGCCCTGGCCCTGCAATTCGACCGGTTGGCCGTCGCGCAGCAACCGCGCGCGGCAGCGGACCGTGCCGTTTTGGCTCTCGGTCTGGAAGCCCTCGAGCTGCCATGGAGCCGCAGGCTCGATGTACTCCCGCCAGAACATCCCTTTAAGCTCCGCCGCGCTGACCTCGCGTCCGAGGCGGTCCACCTCGTTATTGGCAATAGGCCCGAACTCACGCTGCATCTCCTTGGGCAACTCGATGCCGAACTCATTCTCCAGGAGGTAGGCCACGCCGCCCTTGCCGGACTGGCTGTTGACCCGAATCACTTCGCGGTACTCGCGTCCGATGTCGGTTGGGTCGATGGTCAGGTAAGGCACGTCCCAATGCTGGCGTCCGCCGGACTTGGACCATTCGGCGAGGCCCTTCTTAATGGCGTCCTGGTGCGAACCGCTGAAGGCGGTGAAGACCAGTTCGCCCGCGTAAGGTTGGCGGGGCGGCACGGTCATCCCGGTACAACGCTCGTAGATTTCGCGCAGGCCGTTGAGGTTGCTGAAATCGAGTTTGGGGTCGATGCCCTGCATGTAGAGGTTCAAGGCCACGGTCACCAGGTCCAGGTTGCCGGTCCGCTCGCCGTTGCCGAAGAGTGTGCCCTCGACCCGGTCTGCTCCGGCCAGCAGGCCCAGTTCGGTGGCTGCCACGCCCGTGTTCCGGTCGTTATGGGTATGGAGGCTGACAATCAGGCAATCGCGGTTCCTGATATTCCGGCAGGTCCACTCCACCTGGTCGGCATAAACGTTGGGCGTGGCCACCTCGACGGTATCCGGCAGGTTCAGGACCATCTTGCGCTCCGGCGTCGGCCGCCAAACCTCCATGACCGCTTCTGCGACCTCCTTGGCGAACTCGACCTCGGTGGCGCTGAAGCTCTCGGGAGAATATTGGAGCATGACTTGGGCGCCCGCAAGGCGGGGCAGGCGGTCCTGTATCATCTGCGCGCCGCGCACCGCCACGCGGATGATCTCGGGCTTGGACATGCCAAAAACGGTGCGCCGCTGGGCCGGGGAGGTTGAGTTGTAGAGGTGGATGATGGCCCGCTTGGCGCCGACCAGCGACTCGAAGGTCCGTTCGATAAGGTCCTCGCGCGCCTGCACCAGCACCTGGATGCGCACGTCCTCGGGGATGCGCCCTTCCTCGATGAGCCGGCGGTTGAAAGTGAACTCGGTGTTTGAGGCGGACGGGAAGCCGACCTCAATTTCCTTGAAGCCGCACTTGACGAGGGCCTGGAAGAGCTCGAGTTTCTGGCCCACGTTCATCGGCACGGCCAGGGCCTGGTTGCCGTCCCGGAGGTCCACGCTGCACCAGGCGGGAGCTTGGGTGAGCACTCGGCCGGGCCACTGGCGGTCCGGCAATTTGACCGGCGGGAAGGGACGGTATTTGGCTGATGGATTCTTGAGCATGGCAGTTTGGGTTTCTTAGCGCCGAGTGCGGATGGGCAAACAAAAGCCCCACCGCCGCTCGGCAGTGGGGTTCAACAAATCCTGGTTGCGATATTAGAACCCGACTGCCGCGCGATTCAGCAGCAGCGCGCTCCATAGCAACAGGTTCGTAATCCTAATCACGGGCCTAAACTACCAGAGAGAGCGCTACCCGTCAACTAGTTTGTGACTTCGGACGCGAGGCCTACAATTTGACCCGGTAGAACTTGTTTCCGGGGCCCGGGGTCACGGTCGCCGTCGGCGCTGTTGCCCCGGAAACCGCGGACCACGGTCCATTGAGACTGGAGGCCTGGTAGAGCGTGCCGCCCTGCCAGATAAGGAGGAGGCTGTTGCCGGACCTGACGAAGCCCAGCTTCGGCTGTCCCGTGGTGTCGAACGAAGCGCCGGCATTGACGCCCGCGCCATAGATGGTGCAGACGTCCAGCGGGGTGAGCACGGACTGCCAGACGGCCAAGTCATCGATGTCGGCGGAGCCGGGCACGGGATAGGTCCCGGTGGGGTCCTGGCCGATGGTGGCGGGGAAGCCGGAATCGAAGTTGCCCAACCCGGTGAGCGAGTCTGCATGCACCTTGAGGCCGTCGAGATAGGCCGTGCCGATGGCAGCGGCATGGTCGAAGGTGAATGCCAGGTGATGCCACTTGAAATCGTTGATCGAGTTGTTGGCGCCATTGATGTCAATGTCGTTGGTGCCATCATCCAGGCACCATTCCCAACCGCCCAATTGGTAGGACGGGGAGAAGGTGATGCCCAGCTCATTGGCCGAATTAGTAGCGGTGCCGAAGAAAGGCAAGTCGCCGCCCAGATAGCCCTCGGGCAACCGAATCCAGAACGCAACCGAGAAACTGGCCCCGTTGGTCCAGCGGGCGCCCAGTTGGCCCAGGTCGGCATTGGTGCCCAGGGTGACATAATTGGAACTGGTGACCACATTGCCCGACGAACCGAGCGCGCCAGAGGTCAGCGTGCTATAATGCAGGGCTTGCGAGCCAATCTTGCCGGGCACAAATGTGGGGGCGCCCACGGGCGCGCCGTTATTGCCACGCCCGGAGGAATCGTTGTAATTGCCATCGAATTTGAGATGCAAGAGCAAGTCATTGGTGACGTTGGCGAAGGTTGGCGCGGGCACGACCACCAGCGAGGCGCTCGAACTGCTGCTGCCGGCGGGGTTGGTAGCCACCAGCTCATAGGTGGCCGTGTCTGACAAGACCGTGTTTGTGAGTGTCAGCGTGCTGTTGGTGGCGCCGGCGATGGACGCCCCGTTCTTGGTCCACTGCAGGCCGATCGGCGAAGTGCCTTGGACAATCGTCGAGAAGGAAACCGGCGCGCCCACGCCGACAATTTGGGAGAAAAGGGGAGCCTGGAAGATGGGCTTGGTGTTGGCGCCGTAGCGGCCCTGGTAGTGCGCCAGAATCCGGTCGGGGGAAAGCACGTTTGTATAGATTGCGACCTCGTCAACCTGTCCGTCGAAGAATGTGTCGGGAGCGACGCCCGTCGACTCTCCCAGCGCGCCGACGATGAGCGCGCCCTCGGTGGTGTTGGTGAACCCCCCCCAAGAGGTGCCGTCACTGTAGCCGTTGACGTAGAGGGTGACGAAGTAGGCGCTGTAAGTAGCAGCCAGATGGGTCCAACCGAGCGCAATTGCCCCAGCGGTAAGAGCATTGGTGTCCGGCGTGTAGTAGTAACTGCCGCTCGAGGTCAGGTCGTACCCGATGGTCCACCCGGAGGGATTGTAATTCTCCGGTATAGGGATGAACCACCAGCCCTGGCCGTTAAGTTGGGAAGAAATCGCCGCTCCGGAATTGAAGCTTGCGCCGGCGTTGACCCAGCATTCGACCGTTCCGTTGGTGCCGTTGAGCGCCCGGGAGAAGGGGACGACGCCGTAGCTTTTCGAGGTGCCGTCGAACGAGGCCGCAGTATCCGGGTCGTTGAGCAGGGCGCCGGCAACGCCCAGGGTCACCGGGGTGCCCGAGGCATTCGTGTAATAGCCGTCATGCCGACCCATGCTGTCCCACATGTTGGTCGAACCCGGGGCCTCATCCAGGCGCCACCAGGACACGGGCGCGTCGGCAACGATTGCCGCTTCGTAGCTGCCCGCCGAGGGGTTGGTTATGGTAATCGTGGCGGGGCCGAAGGGCGCCGTCGAGACGTGGTTGCTCACAATGCCAGTGTAGGTCCCGGCATTGGTGGCAGTAACGCTGCTGACCTGGTACGAGGAGGTGGTGGCGCCGGGAATGTTGGTGCCGCCAAGCTTCCACTGGTAGGACAGGGCGCCGCCCGAGGCGGCAACATTCATGCTAAGGGTCGCGCCCGGGTAAAGCGTGCGCGACACCGGTCCCTGCAACACCGTAGGCGCGAGGACAGCCGTTACGGTCATGGTCGCCGCGCCGCTGGTGACAGAGCCGTAGCTGTTGGACACCTTCACGCTGTAATTGCCTGTATCGGCCACGTGAAACACCTTCGTCAACGTGCTGTTCGTCGCACCCTGGATTTGAGCAGTCCCGTCATACCATTGATAACTGAGCGGCGGCGTGCCGCCGGCATCAACGCTCAGGGTAACGGTGTCCCCATCAAAGACGGTGCCCGCCGGGGTGGCCGGATTGGCAAAAATCTGGGGCTTCAGACCGCCGAGGGCGGCCGCGTACTCGCTATAGACATCGCCGGCGCCCAAGGCCCGGTTGAAGATCGCGACCTGGCAGATAGACCCGTTGAAATTAGTCGTTCCCGCGCTATCGCCGATGAGGGTATTGCCATCGAAATTCTCAACGACATGGTTGATGTAGTTAGTCACCCCTGTGAAGTCGAAGGAGTTGGTGCTGTCCACGACGTACAGATCGGCCTCCGTCGGCTGGATGACCAGGGCCACAAAATTCCAGACCGAATCCGACAGGACCAGGGTGCTATCCCAGCCAACTGACAAGGGGTCGTTGGCCCAGTTGTAACTCAATTTCAGCGCCCCGGTTTCGTCCATCTGCAGGCCGGCGGCCGTGCTGCCTGCGTCGCAGACCACGATGCCGGCCATGGGGTTCTGAGCGCCGTTGGGCATGACCCAGGCGGTAAAGGTAACCGTGTTGGTGTTCAGGTTAAGGGCGGGTACGCTCACGTAGCCGCTAAGCCCGTCGAAGCTCACCGCCTTGGTGGCCGGATCGAAGCCCGGGAAGAACGAGGCCGCCGGGCCGGGCTGGCCGGGTTTGCAGTTATAGACGTAGCTGCCGGTGGCGGCAGCACCCAGGGTGCCCAGGTTGGCTGCCGGAGGATTGGGACCAGGGCCGGCCTCGTCGAAGCGCCAATAGCCTGCCGGGTGGTCACCCAGAATGACCTGGTAGTAGGCCTTTGCCGGGGCGGGGTTGGTGCCCGCCTGGTAATGGGCCAGAACCTGGGCGGGGGTCAGCGCGGAAGTGTAGATGGCGGGATCATCGAGGTAGCCGTTGTAAGGGAAGAAGCCCTGGCTGCCGTCGGCCCGGGCGCCGAAGGTCAGCGGTATCGCCGTATTTGTGTTTGCCCGGAAAGCGCCGCTGGCAGTGCCGGTGGCGGCCAAAGCCCCATTCACGTACAGGCTCAGGGTGTCGACGCCATCGCACACCCCCACGACGTGGTACCAATTGCTGGTGGTCAAGGTCATGTTGGTGACTGCCTCGGCAAAGAGGTTGCCGGCGCTTCCGTTATAGTACACGCGGAAGCTCCAACCGTTGGCGACCTGGTAGAAGAGCCAGCCGTTGCGCACTGGAGGCGGGCCGGCGATAAACTCGACCGAAGCAGCCGCGCAGATCGTGTCGGCGGTGTCACCAGGTTTGGCCCAAAACTCCACACTGAAGGGGCCGCTCCTGTTCCATTGGGGCTGGAAGGGGATGCGGACCCGGTTGTCGGCCGCGCCCGGCATTTGGTAGCAGAGATTGGGGGAGTCTGAGACGATCGCCCCGGGAGAAACGCCGGGGACCACATCAATGAGTTGGCCGTTGCCCGCCGCCCCCACGCTGCCGGCATCCACGGAAGGAATCGTGGAAGCCGGGGGCGGAGGCGCAACAGTTTCATCCAATCGCCAGTACCCCACCGGGTTCTGAGACACGACGGCGGTTTGGTAGTTGTCCGCGCGGGCCGGCAGGGCGGCCGCAAGTGCCAGGAGCGCGGCTCCCGCAACGTAGTTGAATGCTTCCAAGTTCTTAGGTTTCATTAATGTCAATTATTAAGGTTCATTATTAGGGTCGGTTTCTTCGCATGCGGTCGTTGTTTCCCCCTGGCTGGACAACTGGCTACGGCGCCGTGGGCCGGGTCGAGTGGTCTTGCAGCCAGGCGATGTCCGGGTCGTTGGGAAGCTGGAATGAGGCGTTCTGCCAGTAGGCATCCTCGTAATGCATCGCCGGCATCCAGCCCAACCATTTCTTCAACTCTGAATGCCCGTCGGCAAAAGAAAAGCCGCACCCTCGGTTGTGATAGATCCCGGGGAGGTCCTCATTGTAGGCGTAGAGGCTTGGATTGGTGAGGTAACCGGCCATTGATGTCGCGAAATTGCCCCAGTTGACGCAGTCTTCCCGCTCATCCAGGAATAGAAAGGTCTTGGCCGGGCCGGGCGAAAAGCCGCCGGAGATGTCCCCCAGTCGTCCGAAGAACACGGTAGAAGCAAACTCGGCCATCCCGGAGCCGTTGCCGAACATGGTGCCGTCCGTGGCGGCGGGGGCAAAGCCTCCCACGTACAGGTTCATCGACATCGTCCGAACTCGGGGCAGGGACTTGCCGTTGACCACCACGTAGGAACGGTCGGCGGGACACTTATAGACTCCCGGATTTTTTAGGTACGGCCAGAGCGGACGCACCTCGGTGTCGATACTTATATCCCAGTTGTACCGGTTGGCGGGGTCGAAATCCATCTGGGAAAGTGTCCAGGCGTAGGCGTTCTTCCAGTTGCTCTGGATAGCCGTCAGACCCGCCGCATCACCGCTGGCGTAGGTGAGCACATCCCGGCTGTCCTCGGCATACATGCGCCAGCCCAGGGCCAACTGCCGATGGTTGGACATGCACTGTATTCCCTGGGCCTTTGCCTTCGCCTTGCTCAGCGCCGGCAGCAGCATCGCCGCCAGAATCGCGATGATCGCGATGACGACAAGCAACTCAATCAGAGTAAAGCCATGGTCCGGGCGCCATGGAGCTGCTTGGTGGTATTTCCGGTCTCTACGCATACCTGTTTGATGGTCGAATTTCCTTGCCATTCGTTACACTTAGACTCCACAAGCCAACAGCCCTCCCAGCACGCGGCAAACCACAATGATCCGCCCCCGCGCTCTTCTCCAAACTCACAACATATTCATTCACGGGAACACTGTCGCCTAATATTTAACCCATTAATGAGAATTTTCAAGTCCAAAAAACTCACTGTCCCCTTGCCAAAGCCTCTCGCGCGATTATATCAAGGGTGATGTCCGACGCGTACCTTCACCTGCTCGAGGCGACGATTGAGCACCTGGAAAGACTCAAAGGCCGGGGTGTCCGGTTTATTTCTCTTTCACCCCGGACCCTGGCCGGGCTGGGCCAAAGCCGGCAGGTTGCCCCGCGCCTCCGGCCTGCGGCCTCCGGCCTCCAGCCTGCTCTGACGGCCCCCGTGCCCGCCCCGCGCCCCGGGGTGGAACCGCCTCCCTCAATACCGGCGGCGCTCCACAGACACGGGCAGGATGCCCGTGCCGCGGGCGGCCTGGAACCGCCCTTCTCCAAGCCTGCGCTGCCTCTCCTGCCCAAGCCGCTCGAGGACAGGCCCGCATCCGGGCCCCGGCTCGAGCCTGACTTGCTTGAACCGCCCGAAACGGTCCCCGCTGGCTCGCCCCTTAGCCCCAAAGCCAAGGCCGCCGCTTTCGCCCAATTGCATTCCCAGGTCGTGCCCTGCGTCAAATGCGCGCCCCTGGCCGCCGCGCGCAAGAACGTCGTCTTCGGCGTTGGCGACATCAACGCCAAGCTGATGTTCATCGGCGAAGCCCCCGGCTCCGACGAAGACCAACAAGGCGAACCCTTCGTCGGCAAGGCGGGGCAGTTGCTGACCCGCATCATCCAGACCATGGGCCTGTCCCGCGATTCGGTCTATATCGCCAACATCCTCAAATGCCGGCCCGACACCCCCGGGCAAACCTCCGGCAACCGGAAGCCGACGCCCCAGGAAATGCAGACATGCATCCCCTATCTGCATCGCCAGATCGACCTCATCGGCCCCGAGGTCATCGTTGCCCTGGGGGCCACTGCTCTCGAGGGCCTCCTGGGCAGGAACCCGGCAGGCATCACCCGCCTGCGCGGCCACTGGCAGACCTTCCGCGGCATCCCCCTCATGCCGACCTACCACCCTGCCTACCTGCTCCGCAACCAGTCGCTGAGCGAGAAGCGCAAGGTCTGGGAAGACATGCTCCAGGTCATGGCCAAACTGGCCATGCCCATCTCCGAAAGGCAACGCAAGTACTTCCTTTAAGGAGGCCATTCACAATAACGTGAACACTCTCGCTTGGTCTTTTGACCGCTGGCTTCGTTGCTCGCTCGTCACAGACCGCAGCGGGTAAGCTCCTCGCTCGCGCCTCGCCAGCGGTCAAAATCCCGGCGCGATAGTTGTTCATGTTATTGTGAATGGCCTCCTCCTGCTGGTTTGACGGGAGCGCGGCGGAGAATTTTCCGTCCAGTCTGCGCTGGGAAAGGTATGGTTGGCGGCTGGCTCCCTTGGGACGGTCGGGGACGGACTCAGAATCGCTTGCGGATGGTCACGGCTCGCGGAGGATGTCCTCAAGGAGCACAGTCCGACCGGCGGTGTGGGCTGCGTCGGCTTGGCGGGTTAGTGGGATTTCCAGGCCGACGGCAGTTAGCGGCGACCAGAGGGGCTGTTGCTCCTCTGGGCTCCCCGCACTGGTTGTCGTGCGCTGGCGAGAACGCTCCGCGCCCCTTCTCCCAGGCGGAAGGGAAAGTAAGGGTTCACGCTTGCATGTCGTCGGTCGGTTGGAGGGCACTTCCTGGACCGCGCTACCTTGGCACGGGGCGCTGGAATGCCCTTTCGGGCCGGTCTCGAAGTGGAAAGTTATAGTCTGACTCCTCGCATGACTCCTCGCATGACTCCTCGCATGCCCCACTTGGCCACAGATGAATCCAGTTACAATCCCGCCACACATCAGCCAGGCAGGGGCATTTGTGAGCGGTCGCTTGACTCTATATCATATACGATATATCATGGGTTTGCTACTGTGAAAACTGCGAAGCCCCGCCGCACGCCGGCCTGGAATAACCCGGCGCACGCCGGCCTGGATGAATGCCTAAAGCGCAAGCTGCTGGATCCGGACTTTCGTGCAGCCTACGCTGCCGAGGATAAACGCATCGAACTGGCCCTCCAGGTTATGAGCCTGCGGCATCGGCGGGGCATGACGCAGGCGGACCTGGCCAAGACCATCGGCACCAGCCAGGCCAACATCAGCCGCATCGAGCGGTTCGACTCGAATCTCACCCTGGGAACGCTGGAAAAAGTAGCCCGGGCTTTGGGCGCGGACCTCCAAATTGAACTGGTGCCGAAAGCGGCCTGCGCATGAAGATCGACATGTCCAAACGCCGGCGGGTGATGGAACGGTCTCAACTCCTCGGCCACTGTATATGCGACCCGCGCCGTCCGTGTCCGTGCGACGTTTTTCGAGACCAGCAAATCTGCCCCTGTGCCGGGGAACGGCCCGACCCGGTTGATTTTTCCCAACTCCAACTCACCCGGCTCGTGCGCAATCCCGGCTGCGCTTCCAAGATCGCCCCGGCGGACCTCGAGGCGGTGCTCGCGCGGTTGCCGGAGGTCAAAGACCCTGCCGTCATCTCCGGCCTGGCGGCGGCCGATGACGCCGCCATCTACCGCATCGCCGACAACTTGTGCCTGGTCCAGACCGTTGACGTGTTCACTCCGTGCGTCGATGACCCGCACCTCTTCGGGCGCATCTGCGCCGCCAATTGTCTCTCGGACATCTATGCCATGGGGGGCGAACCGCGCACGGCCCTGAGCATCCTTGCCTTTCCCTCCGAGACCCTGGATGGGGAAATCATGTACCGGATGCTTGCGGGCGCGATGGAAACCCTGGGCCAGGCCGGGGTGGCGCTCGTTGGGGGACACAGCATCAAGGATGACGAAATCAAGCTCGGCTTCGCTGTTACCGGCGTCATCGACCCCGCCGTTGCCGCCGCCCTGGCCGCGCCGCATCCCGGCGACCTTCTCGTATTGACCAAACCGTTGGGCACCGGCGTGCTGGCCTTCTGCCGGCAGGTGGGCCGCAACCATGCCGCCGGCGCCACCGCCGCCCAGGCCGCCATGGCCACCCTCAACCGCGCCGCCGCCGAGGCCATGAAAGAGGCCGGCGCTTCCGCCTGCACCGATGTCACCGGGTTCGGCCTCTTCGGCCACCTCCTGCGCCTGGCCCGGCAGAGCCGCTTGACCGCCCAGGTCTTCGCTGGCGCGCTCCCCGCCTTCGAGGGCGCGCTCGAGGCCTTGCGCGACGGCGTCATTTCCGGTGCCATCGAGCGGAACCGCGAGTTCGCCGGCGATGATCTCCAAGTAAGCCCGAACGTCGAGGAAGCCCTGGTCCACCTGGGCTGCGACGCCCAAACCTCCGGCGGACTGTTGATCGCCATCGCGCCCGATCGCCTCCCCGCCTTGCAAGACGCCCTGGCCCGAGGCGGCGCCGACGGCTTCCTCATCGGCAAATTCCTGGAGCAATCCCGCGGGCGAATCCACCTGGTCCTTTCGGAAGCCGATCAGCAACCAATAACTCCCCAGCGCGCCAACGACACCCCACTCAAAGAGACCACCCTTCGCGCCGTTCCAACCATGAACTCATCCACTCAATCCGATGCGCCGGAACGCCGGCTTCAGCCGGCGGCACAAGCGCCCGTCCCAGCCGTGAACCCATCCACTCATCCCGACGCCCACACGGCGGATTGCTGCGCGGACATTTTCGAGGCCAAAACCCCTTCCACCACCACGCCCGATGCCCAGCAGGCCTTCGGCGCCCTGCTCCGCGCAGCGCAGGCCCCCGGCGCCCTCGATGCCAGGACCAAGGAACTCATCCTCTTCAGCCTGGTCGTCTATAGCCGTTGCGCACCCTGCTTTGCCGCGCATCAACAGAAGGCGCGCGATTTGGGTCTCACCCAGGCGGAATTGGACGAGGCCGCCTGGTGTGCCATCGCCATGGGCGGCGCCCCTGTCCGCATGTTCTACCAGCAGGCGACCGCTTCTTAGAATAAGTCCTGGACCTTGAGTGGAAAGGCTGCTAAAACGCCGGCTATGACTACCTTTGAATCTCAATTGACACGCCGCGCCATGCTTGGCCGGTCAACCCAGGCGGCCGCGTGGGTGGCTTTGGCCGCCCACTGCGCCCCCCTGTTTGCAGCCGCAAGCAAACGCCGCTTCAGGCTTGGCGCCTGCGATTGGTCGATTGGCCGGATGGGCGAGCCGACGGCACTCGAGCTGGCCAAGGAGATTGGACTGGATGGCGTCATGGTGAGTTTTGGCACCCTGGCCAACGATATGCGGCTGCGCAAACCCGAAATGCAGCGGCAGTACAAAGAGGCCGCCGCGCGGACGGGGCTGGAAGTCTCCTCGCTGGCCATTGGCGAGTTGAACAGCATTCCATACAAAAGCGACCCGCGCACGGTAGCCTGGGTTAGCGACAGCATTGATGTCTGCCAGGCGCTGGGAGTGCGGGTGGTGCTGCTGGCCTTTTTTTCAAACGACGATTTGCGCGGCGACAAGGAGGGTGTGGATGAAGTCGTGCGGCGGCTTAAGGCGGTTGCGCCCAAGGCCGAAAAGGCGGGCGTCAGTCTGGGCATCGAGAGCTGGCTCAGCGCCGAACAACACCTCGACATCCTCAAGCGCGTCGGCTCCCCGGCGGTCCGGGTTTACTACGACGTGTGCAACTCCAACGACATGGGCTACGACATCTGCCGGGAAATTCGCCTGCTGGGCAAAGAACGGATCTGCGAGTTTCATTTCAAGGAGAACGGCGCCCTGCTCGGCCAGGGCAAGGTTGATTTCAAGAAGGTCCGCGCCGCGTTGGACGACATTAGTTATAGCGGATGGATACAAATCGAGGGGGCCGTGCCTCCCGGCAAGCAAATCCTCGAGAGTTACCAGGCCAATTGCAAGTTCTTGCGGGGGATCCTGGCGGAGGGATAAAACCGGGGTCAGCCTCCGAAGAACCTCTGGATCTCGCCAAGGACCTCGGCGAGGCGGTCGATTTCCGCTGGGGTGTTGTAGAAGTAGAAGCTGGCGCGGGCGGTGGATTCGACGCCGAGTTTGCGCATGAGCGGTTGATTGCAGTGGTGGCCGCCGCGCAAGGCGATGCCGCGCTGGTCGGCCACGGTGACGACATCGTGGGCATGCACGCCCTCGAGCAGGAAGCTGACAAGTCCCGCCCGGCCGATGTGGGGCCCGAACAGGCGGACGCCCTTCAAGCGCGAGAGGAGGGCGTAAGCGTAGGCGCCGAGTTCCTGGTCATGCTCGGCGATGCGCTGCCGGCCAATGCCCTCCAGGTAGTCCATCGCCGCGTGCAATCCGACGGCCCCGGAGATGTCCGGCGTGCCGGCCTCGAATTTGTGCGGGGCGTGTTTCCAGGTGCTTTTGTGGAAATCGACGCTCAGGATCATCTCGCCCCCACCCTGGTAGGGCGGCATCTCCTCCAGGAGTTCCCGGCGTCCGTATAGCACTCCGATGCCCGTAGGGCCGCACATTTTGTGGCCCGAGAAGACCAGGAAATCGCAACCGATGTCCTGCACGTCCAGGGGGCGGTGCCCGGCGCTTTGGGCGGCATCCACCAGCGTGGCGATGCCGCGCCTGCGGGCCCGGGCGCACAATTCCGCCACGGGGTTGATGGTGCCCAACGAGTTCGAGATGTGCGTCATGGCCAGGAGTTTCACCTCGCCCGTCAGGAATTCGTCCAGTCGAGCGAGGTCCAGCAACCCAACGTCGCCAGTCACCGGCAGGAAAGCCAGCCGGGCCCCGGTGCGCTCGGCCAGCAGTTGCCAGGGGACGATATTGCTGTGGTGCTCCATCTCGGTGAGCAGGAGAACGTCGCCCGCCCGCGCATGTTTCGCGCCCCAGGACTGGGCCACGAGGTTGATGCCTTCGGTGGTGCCGCGTGTGAAAACGATCTCCTCGGCGCTGCGGGCATGTATGAAGGCGGCGGCGCGCGCGCGGGCCGCCTCGAAGGCAGCGGTGGCGCGGTTGCTCAGCTCATGGATGCCGCGATGCACGTTGGCGTTGTCCCGCTCGTAGTAGCGGCGCAGCGCCTCGAGCATGGGACGCGGCTTCTGTGTCGTGGCCGCGTTGTCGAAGTAGATCAACGGCTGCCCATGCACCTGCTGATCGAGAATCGGGAAATCGGCCCGCAAGGAAGACCAATTCAAGGCCGGTTCGGTTGGCATGGCGGTGGACGAGGCAGAGGAGGACATGCCGGTTCGGGGGTTCACATCAGGCCGAGTTGCAGTTTTGCAGCTTCGGTTATCATGGCCTGGTTCCAGGGCGGGTCCCAGACCAACTCGACGGAAACGTCATCGACGCCCTCGAGTCCGAGCAGCCGGTTCTGAACATCCTGCGCCAGCATTGGGCCCATGCCGCATCCGGGCGCCGTGAGCGTCATCTTCACATCCACACGGTAGCTGGCCGGCCCCACGCCCGTCAGATGGCAATCGTAAATGAGGCCCAGGTCGACGATGTTAACCGGGATTTCCGGGTCGTAGCAGTTGCGCAACTGGCCCCAGATTTCCTTCTCGAGCTGTTCCTGCGTCACCGGCGCTCCCGTGCTCGCCGCCTTGGGCGCAACGCTCATGCCCAGCGCGTCGGCGTCCTTGCCTTCGATGCGAAACAGGTTCCCATTGACCAGGACGGTGTAGGCGCCGCCGAGGGACTGGGTAACGCAGGCCTGCTGGCCCTTTTGCAAGGTGACTTTGGACCCGATGGGTATCAAGGCCGCCTCGACGTCGCGCGCGAGGGAAATCGTGTCGTTACTGTTCATAACCGTCAGGAATATAGCCGATTGCCCGGCAATGCAAAGGGGCTACGTCTCTTCCGTTTCCGTGGTTACCGGCTGGCCTTGGCCGTCGAGGGCGGCCATCAGGGCGTGCCAGGCCAGGATGGCACATTTGACGCGCGCCGGGAACTTATGGACCCCGGCGAACACGGCCAGTTTCCCCACATCCTGCGTCGCCCTGCCGGTGGTGACCATCTCACGCACCTGTTCGAACAGGTTGCGCATCTCACCCCGGGTCTTGCCTTTGGCCGCCTCGGTCAGCAGCGAGGCGGAGGCCTTGGAGATGCAACAACCGGAGCCGACGAAGCTGATGTCCTTGATCACGTCGCCGTCGAGGGCGAGATCAAGTTTCAACTGGTCGCCGCACAGCGGGTTGTGCCCCTGGGCCGAGCAGGTCGGGTGGTCCAGCTCGTGGAAATTGCGCGGGTGCTTGCAGTGGTCGAGGATGACCTGCTGATAGAGGTCGTTAAGGTCGTCGAACATGTTGAGTAGGCCGGGGATACAACAGCGCGTTCACTTTTTCTCCGCCACATGAGGGTTGGCCTCGAGCCGGTCCCAGATGAGCCGGTCCAGTTCTTCGCGGGCGGGCTTGTGCCGGATGCGCTCGATGATCTCGCCGGCGAAAGCATGAATGAGCATTCGCCGGGCGGTTTCGGCCGCCAGGCCGCGGCTGCGCAGATAGAAGATCGATTCTTCGCTCAATTGGCCGACGGTGGCGCCATGCGTGCATTTCACGTCATCGGCGTAAATCTCCAACTGGGGTTTGGTGTCCACCGTGGCCTCTTCGGAAAGCAGGAGGTTTTTGTTGGTTTGCTTGGCATCGGTTTTTTGCGCGTCCGGCCGGACGAGGATTCGCCCGTGAAAGACCCCTTTGGAGCGTCCCTCGAGGATGCCATTGTAATACTCGTGGCTGGCGCAGTGGGGCGCCGCGTGCTCGACGACCATGTGATGGTCGGCCAATTGGTCCGCACGCGTCAGGTAAAGCCCGTTCAAGACGCACTCCGCTCCTGCCCCCGCCAGGCAGACGCGGATGTTGTTCCGGGAGAGCCTGGCGCCCGTGGCAATCGAGTGCGAGACCAGGTTGCTCTTCGGTCCCAAACGGACGTTCAGCGCGGCGATATGGAAGGCGTTCACGTCCTCATTCTGGAACTTGCAATGCTCGACCACCGCACCCTCTTCCAGCGCCAATTCCGTCACGGCATTCGTGAAACCGGGGGCGTCCTCCAGGCTCGCGTAGCTCTCCAGCACCGTCGCCCGGCTCCCGGCCCCCGCCAGGATCAGGTTGCGCGGATGCGACGTGGCCCCGGTTTCCTTCGCCGTCGAGATGAACAGCAGGTGAACCGGCGTCTCCAGAACCTGGCCCGGTGGAACCAGGATGAAGGCCCCGTCCTGGAAAAAGGCCATATTCAGCGCGGCAAACGGCCCGGTCTCGTCCGGGGCCCAGCGGCCCAGGTTTTTCTCAAGTGCTGCGAACTCTCCGCCCAGCGCGTCTGCCAGGCTGCCAACGACCACGCTGGGCGGCAACCGCCCCGGCGCCGACAACTCCTCCACATAATGGCCGTCCACAAAAACCAGCCGCGCGGCCTCCAGCCGCCCGAAAGTCGACTTGGCAATCCCCTCGGCATCGAGACTTTCCACCGAGGGCTTAAGAACCGGCTTGAACGGCAGATTCGCAATCGGCGCCACGTTGGTGAAACGCCAGTCCTCATCCCGGGGTGTCGGGAAACCGATCTCGGCAAAACGGGCAATGCCGCTCTTGCGCAGCGGGAACAGCCACGCCGGCCGGCGGCTTTCAGTCTCGAACCACTCGAATTTCTTGAGGTACGGATCGGTTTCTTTCATTCCCAGGCTCTCGGTCAGTCGAATCATAATCCGCGTTGTTCCAACGGTCTGTCAAACCGAGTCATGTAGTCTCCCATGTCACACAGCCCAACGCAAGCCCCTGCGGCGAGAGAGTGGACGCCGCCTCCTAACCGCCAAAAACCCGTTTTAAGTACTCCAGGCTGCGGGTGGCGATGGCCTCGGGGCCTTCATCGAACTTGAAGACCTCCACCGAGACAAAGCCATCGTATCCCACCTCTTTCAAGGCGGCGGCGATGGGCACGAAATCGACGTCGCCGAAACCGGGTCCTTTGAAGTTCCGGTCGTTGGCATGGACATGCGCGAAGTGGGGCCACGACTCGCGGATGATTTGAGGGATCGGCTTTGACTCGGAGCACATGGCCTTCACATCGAGGATGATTTGGAAGCTTGGCGAGCGCAGTTGGCCGACAAACTCGATGGCCTGCGCGGCGGTGTTGATGAAGTTGGTTTCAGCCGGGCTGAGCGGCTCGAGGCAGATCGTCACGCGCCGTCCCTCGGCTGCGGCTACCGCCGGACGGAATGTCTCCAGCGCCCAGTCCCGGGCCTGGCCCGGCGAAACCCCCGGCAGCACGTTGCGCTGTTTTGGCGAGCCGACCACCATCCGAGTCCCCCCCAGGTCGGCGCAGAAATCCACCAGGTCGCAAAAGTAACGGGCTGTCCGCTCCCGTATTGCTGCATCGGGGTGGTTGACATGAAGTCCTTCGGGCTTGACCAGCACCCAATGAATGCCTGCGATTTCGATTCCGCGCCGCGCAGCCGCCTCGCGCATCCGGCCGCGCTCCGATGCGGAAATGTCCGTTACCGCCGGCGCCAGCGTGAAGGGAGCGATCTCCAGAGCATCGAAGCCGAACCGCGCGGCAGCGGCCAGGGTGTCATCGAGATTCCAGCCTTGAAAGATTTCGTTGCAGATGGCGAACTTCATCGGGGAAAGGTTGCGCTTTGGGCACTCGAGGGCAAGGAGGAACGCGCAATGGCGCAATTTCCAATTGAAAAGCGCCGTTGCCGGCGGCTATCATCGGTGTCCATGGCCAAGACAAACAAGCCGCCGCCGGACGCTGAGTTGAAACGGCGGATACAGGAGTTGATCGACTATAAAGGCGGCGGGTCCAACCCGGAGGACGTGGCCGACATCATCGAGAACGCGCTCAAATTGCTCACGGACGTGAAAGACAGCGGCGACGTGCGCGTGATTCAAACGACGGTTCGGGAGTTGCGTTATGCCTTCAGGCTCTTCGCTCCTTATGGCCGCGTCCGCAAAGTCGCCATGTTCGGTTCCGCGCGCACTCAGCCGGCCCGGCCCGAGTACAAGCAGGCCGTCGAGTTCGGGCGCAAAATGGCCGCAGCCGGCTTCATGGTCATCACCGGGGCCGGGGGCGGCATTATGCAGGCGGGCCACGAAGGAGCCGGGCCGGAAATGAGCTTCGGCGCCAACATCCGTCTGCCCTGGGAACAAGCTGCCAACCCGGTCATTCGCGAAGACAAGAAGCTGGTCACCCTCAAGTACTTCTTCACCCGCAAACTCATCTTCATCCGCCACTCGGATGCCCTGGCCCTCTTTCCCGGCGGCTTCGGCACCATGGACGAAGGCTACGAGGCGCTGACCCTGATGCAAACCGGCAAGAGCCAGTTGATGCCTCTGGTCCTCATCGACCGGCCCGGAGGAACCTATTGGAAAACGTGGGATAAACATGTCCGCGAGCACTTGCTCCGCGACCTCCTCATCTCCCCGGACGATCTGAACCTCTACCAAATCACCGACGACACCGACCAGGCCGTGAAGCTCATCACCCGCTTTTACCGGAATTTCCACTCGAGCCGTTTTGTCAAAGACCTCTTCGTCATCCGCCTCAAGCACCCTCCCACCGACACCGCCCTCGAGGCGCTCAACGAGGACTTCGCAGACATCATCATCGGCCCCGAGATCAAGCGGCTCGAGGCCACCCCGGAAGAAATCGCAGAGGGCGAGTTTGTGGAGTTGCCGCGCATCGCTTTCGGCTTCAACCGGCGCGACTACGGGAGGCTCAGGCAGCTTATTGAGGCGCTCAACGGGCTTTGAGGGGGGCGTGTGGAGCGTAGAGCGTAGAGCGTAGAGCGTAGGGCGTAGAGCGTAGAGCGTAGAGCGTAGAGCGTAGGGCGTGAGGGCATCGTAGCGCTTCCCACGCTCTCACGCTCTCACGCTCTCACGCTCCCCCGCCCTCACCGCCCCTTCACATCCAGGTTCTTCCGAAGGTCCTCGGGGGTCACCTTGGACTCGACGCCTTCGGCGGGGACATCGGCTTTGGCGGTCCAAAGAATCGCGTTGAGCACGACCTTGCGGAAGTCGTCGTTGCCCCAGTTCTTGTGGTAGTGGCCGCCCGTGAAGCCGAACCCGCGGCCCCCGTCGGGCCGGCGCCGGCTCCAGGCCATGACTTGCGTGTCCCCCCGCTTGACCGATTCCCGGACCGCCGGGTTGCCCTCGTGCGGACCATCGGGCCGGTCCATCGTGCTCTGAGGGGCTACGGCGCTCAGTATGGGCCTCATTGCCTGCGGGTCGTCCGAAAAACGGATATGAAAATACCATTCATCGGTGATCTGGAACGGTCTGACGCCCCGAAGGATGGGCCTCGAGGGCAACTCCTTGAAGTCGGCCTTCCAGGTCGGATTGACCGACCAGTCGGTCTCAAAACAGCCGCCCGTCCATTCGATGAACTCCTTTTCGCCCCGTTCTTTTGTGGCCTCGACCGCGTAATGAATCAGCCCCAGGCCAACGCCCTGGCTCATCAGGTTGCCGATGACCTTGAGCCGATCTCCTTGCAGGAGCGGGTGGCCGCCGCCGCCATCGCTATAGACAATGATCGCCGCGGCGCCGGCGAAAGCCGCCTCCGGCTCCTTGGGCCAGCCATTGCTATAGACCTCCGAGGTGATGCCCGGGACATGGTCAAGACAGGCCTTGAGCAGCAGGCAACCGGCCCGATGCTCGTGCTCCGCCGGACCGTGGCTCGGCGGCCCTGCCAGGAAGACGATCTTCTTCTCGTCCGCCGCAGAGAGCGTGATTGCGAACCCGAACAGGCCCAAGGCCAGCAGTGAATAGATGTGTTTCATAGTCAACTTCACGCCCCCAAGGTCTTGCGCAGGAACGCCAGGCCCTTGACGGCAATTTCATCCCGCGTAGGCTCGATTTGACGCCAGATGGCCGCCGCCCGCGCAATCACTTTCACGTCGGAGGTAAACGACTCGATGACCACGTCTCCCTGGTAGTCGATGTCCTTTAATGCTTCGGCTATCGAGGGCCAATCGATGTGGTCGCCCCCCGGAGTCCCTCGGTCGCTCCCGCAGGCATGAAAATGGCCCAGCAGCTTGCCCGCCTTCCGGATGGCCGGGGCCTGGAATTTCTCCTCGATGTTCATGTGGAACGTGTCCAGGTGCAGCTTCAGGGCGGGGCTCCCGACATCTTCGACCATCTTCAGCGCCTGGTCGCAGGTGTTGATGAAGTCGCTCTCGAAGCGGTTGAGCGGTTCCATGCAAATCTGCCTGCCGCGCTTCTCGGCCATCTTGCACACTTTCTTGAGGTTCCTGACAACCGTCTTCCACTGCCGCTTATACTCGGCGGGCGGCACGGCCTCTGCCCGGCCCACCGAGGAATAAACCGGCCCGATGATCGACGGGCAGTCCAGCGCCACCATCTGGTCCAAGACCTGCTCGATGTAGGCCATGCAGTCCTCCTGCTGCTTGGCCGTGCCGCGCAAGTCGCGATCCGGCCCTACACACGCGCAGACCGTCCCGCAGACCAGCCCATGTTTGTCCAGCTCGCTCTTGACCAGCGCCGGATCGATATGCGAAGGGTCTTCAACCGGAATCTCGACCGTGTCGAAGCCCCACTCCTTGAATTGCTTGAACAACTTAGTGCTCTTGTTGGTGAAAGGGGAAGTGAAAAGAAATGTGTTGATTCCAAATCTCATAGTGCCCCCGAGACTAATGGAACCAGCCGCCATGTCAAATCTTTGTCACACCGATTGCCCCACATTTTCGCGGAGCGGGTCCAGCCGCATGAATTCGATTCGGTGATCGGCTTCCGGATGGCGAGAGGCGACGGCTCTCTGTTCCCTCGACCCTCGACACCTGCGAACCGAGGTCTAATTGAGACGAAGCGGGGGCGTTTTCTGCTCAAGCTGTGGAAAAGTGAACACGGCTCGCGCTGTTTGCCTGGAATCTCCGGGATGGACCAGGCCTCGATTCCTTGTGGCATCACACTTGCTTGAGGGCGTCGCGTGGATACAACTGAAAACGAGGTCATCAGCAAGGCGAAGGGGCGCAGCGCTCCGGTCCGCGCCTCTGCGCCCGGTTTGGAGCGGCGGGTTCTGCGTGTGTGGGTGGTGGACGACAATGCCGCCCTGCGCGAACCCTTCGCCCAGTTGTTGACCCAACAGCCGTCCATCCGGTGCAAGCGCCAGTTTCCGTCAGCCCAAGCCGTCCTGGCTGCGTTGGCCGAGGAGCGGCCGCCGGACATGATTCTGCTGGGCATTTATCTTGGAGGCCAAAGGGGCCTGCCGGCGATAAAGCCCATCAAGAAACTGGCCCCGTCGGTCAAGGTGCTGATGCTGACGATGTTCAGCAACAGCTACGATGAGGCGGAGGCATTGCGGGCGGGGGCGAGCGGGTTCGTGCTGATGAGCTATGAGCTTGAGGAAATTGTGAAGCTCATCCACGAGGCTCATCGCAACCCCGGCGCCCCGGGCCTGTTCCCCAACATGGCCGTGCAGAGGGAAACTGAGCCGGAGTTGGGCGCCGAGGGAGGCGGAGCCCGCCGTTCGGGCAGGCGCTTGGGCCTGGCCGGCGCCTTGCGACGGCTGTGGAGGGCTCCGCGGCGGGAAACTGCGGGGTGAAAGGGACGTAGCTGTTCAGGGGTGGGGCGGACCTCCGGTCCAATTCATGAACACCGTTCGGACACATGCACTCAAATCAACAGTTTTGGCTCGTGAAGCAGGAACCCGAGGCTTACTCCTGGTCCGCATTCGTGGCGGACGGCAGGACGGCCTGGACTGGCGTCCGCAATTTCCAGGCGCGGAATAATCTAAGTGACTACGGCAGGGCGGGGGAAGCGAGGCGGAAGAAGCGGGAGGGGGCTTCCAGAGCCGAGTTGGTGAGAGTCACAGTGTAGCTGATGGGGAGCCCCGGGAGGTCCAGCAGTTTGTTCCAGCCCGAGGAAAAGGGCGGCTTGTTCCAGAGAACGCTGTAAGACTGATTGGCAAGGGCCTCGAACTCCAGGAAGACGGTGTTCGGGCCGGTGTAAATGCGGCTGAACCACGGGGCGCTGCCGGGGTCGAAGGCGGCTTCGACGAGCGCGCTCCACGGCGCGCCCTTGCGCACCCGGGCGCGGACAGTCGTCGGGACGGTGAGAGTCAGAGGGCCGGCATAAAGCTGCGCAGCCGGGGACGGAGTGTTCAGGCCGTAGAGGCGGGGGTCTGAACCGTCGAGGGTGAAGTAGATGGCGCCCGTGGAATTCGTATGGGTGAGGAAGACGTTGTAGCAGGCCGGGCTGGTCCCGCCGGATTGATGGAAGGCCGGCGGCCCGACATTCGGGTAGAGACCCTCGCCAAGGAACTGGCCGAGCACGATGGCGGTGCGTTGCTGGAGGTAAGTGGTGAGGATATAATCCCGCTCGCGGACCCAGGCCGCCTGGCTCTGGATGCTGAGGTTGCCATTGCCCCAGCGGGCCGACTCGGGCAGGATGGCGCTTTCGACCTCGTCGGCAAGTTGGCGGAAGCGATTGGTCAGCACCTGGGGCGTGAGCAGCCCGCCGTTGAAAAAGAACTTCTGTATCCGGTCGGCGAAGTCGAGTTGGTATTCGGAAAAAGTTTTGAGAAAATGGTGCGGCACCCCCACCCCCGCGTCGTCCCCATCACGCGGGACCACCATGTTGAGCGAGGACTCGGCATCGTCCACAATGCCCTCGATGTCCCAAGGGTAGCACTTGAAGCCGGTGCTGGCACTGGTGCGGTTGCGGCCCAGCCAGAAGTTCTTTTCGGGCCAGTCCCAATTTCCGCCCCAGTAATTGAGGACCATGTAATCGATGTAGTCGAGTTTATCGAAGAACACGGGAAACTGCGCGTTGCGGCTGCCGCCGGGGTTGTTGCCCTGGAGTTGCTGGTAGCTGGCGGCGGTGGTGGGTTGCTGGACCTGGCTGATGAAGGTGTTCCAGGCCACCAAATCGCCGTGCCTGACCGCGCCGGCCTTAATGGCATCCCAGTCATTGGCCTGGCCGCCGAGATAGGAAGCGGAAAAGTCCGCGTTGGGGCGTTCCGTGAGGTTGTAAAGTCCCCAATACAGGCCGTCTATGTAGAGGTGAACGAACAATCCCCGGGCTGAGGGATGCCCCATGGCCAATAAGAGGCGGCGGCCGAATTCGTCGCGAATGTAGGTCGCCTTCCCACTGGAGCCGCTCAGCCAGAACCAACTGTCGTTGAAGCCCGCCCGCAGGATCAGGCTGTGAAAGTCCTGCACGGCGTCAGGCTCCTGAAAGAGGTCGCACTTGAGGGTTCCCCCATACTCGCGCTTGAAGAGCAGGCGGAAAGACTTCTTAGGCTCCATGCGGCCAACCCCGCCCTGAATGCGAAGCCCGCAATCCTTCTGGAAGGTGGATAGCCCGTTGGTATCGAGCCACTCGATGGAGGCCGGCCGCTCCCACTCAACGCCGTGAAGCGAGGCGTTGGCATAGATGCCTCGGGCGGAATCGAACAAATCCGACATGCTGGCCGAGAGGAAAACCGAGGGCAGCGACTGCAACGCGGCCGCCATCTGCGGCCCGTTCGGGCCGGTGATTGCCGGGATCATCGCGTAGCTGGCGGCGCCGGCGCCACCCCAGGTGGCGGGGAAGCCGGCATTGGTGGCGGTTTGCAGATTCTGCGTGATTACGTTGGTGAGGCAGATGTAAGTCTGGGTGGCAGCGGCCGTGGACTTATAGCCGGGCTTGGTCGCGATGGCGCGCAGGACCGTATTGCGAGAGATGGGAACCGGGCCGGCGTACAGGACCCCCGTGGCGCTCGTCGGCGCCGTGCCGTTAGTGGTAAAACGTATCTCCGCCCCCGCGGTGGCCGTGGTGATGGCCACCGTCAATGGCATCTGGACAAAGCCACGGGGGACGCTCATTTGAATATCCGCCACCAAACCGAGATAAGCGGTGGAGTTCGTTGCCCCAGGCGTCGGCTGCGTGAGATACGCGTCCACCCAGTTCGTCGTTGCGGGGTCGAATGCGATGCCGTAAGAAACGCCATAGACCTGCTCCGGATAGCTCGGCGAATACTGGTGGGCGATGGTCTGTCCGTCGGCTTCGACCAGGGCCAGGTACTCCCCGGCGTTGCTGAGCTTGAAATTGGTGTGGAGCGGCGCGCCGGCAACGGACCGGTCCTTGCCGGAAGCAAAGAGGACCAGGAAGTGGCCGGAGACAAGATTCGTCGAGGGAAATGTCCATTTCTCGAGCTTCGCCGGGTTATCGGTCAGGTGCCATCCTCCAAGATCGAGCGAGGCGGGGGTGTTGTTCCATATCTCGACCCAATCCGGAGTGTCGCCATCCTCGTCCTTCAACGCGCCGCCACTGGCCATGAGCTCGCTGATCCAGACCTGGGCCAAGGCAGGCTGGGCAATTAAGGTGAGGGCCATCACCGGCAAGATGATTCTGAGTTTCATAATTCCACGAGCTTTGCACGGCCAACAGGCTCACCCAGGCGCTGCCGCAAGCGAAATGAAGCCCGCGCTTCGGATTCAGTTAGCTTTGCGAAAAGCGAGTTTATCACGACTCGCCCCGGCCGGGAAGTGTGCGTTTGGATGCACACTCCTGTTGGGGAGGCAGGTCAAAAATGGTGGGACGGGCTTTCGGCCCTGGCAATCCTCGCGCGCCCCGGTACTGGGGCGTTGCCCCAAGCCTGGAGTTTGGACATCCTGGAAGACCGGATCGAGGGCACCGCGTGGGGGAAATGCTTTGGGCAGGAAGAGGGACCGCGCCGGACGTGAAGCAAGGCATGGAGTGGTTGACCAAAGCCGCCGTGGCCGGGGATGCCTTTGCACAATTCGATCTGTCTGATTATACTTGATACATGGCAAAAAGACGTTAAAATGACTTGGATGAAAACATTGCCCAAAATGGACATCAGCGATGAGCTTAACACGCAAATCAACGAGAGCATTAAGATATCCGACTTATGCAAGGCCGATGTCATCCGGCAAGCTCTCCGCATCGGCTTGCCACAATTTGTTGCCCGATTTCAACCGCCTCCACTGTGGCTTGAGGAACGGATTCGGGAGGCTCTTGCCGAACGCGCCGGGCCGGTGACGCCGGCGCAATTTCAAAAGAACATGAAAGCCATTGCTCATGGCCGTTAACCTGCTTGTTCACCCGGCCTTTTATCGGCGTGTGCGCCACTATCGAGACCGCATTGGAGTTCACGATGGGTGTCCGCAGGTTGCCGTCAAGTTCGTGACGGCGGCGCAGGAATTGGTCCTCCGGCTATTGGAGAATCCGCGGCGCGGCCATGCCGCTCGTTTTGAATCTCCCGATCTGGCTGACATTCTCCGCGCCGCCGTGCCTGGCTTTCCCGTGTTTGCGCTCTTCTATCGTTGGGACGGGCATACGCTCACAGTTGTGACTTTGGAACATACTGCCCAGGATTTGCCCTCCCGATTGGCCGGCCTTCTTTCCGCCCGCTGATTTATGATGCGGGTGGGCCCGCTTGGAGTACCAAGCAGCACCTTCGGATCCCGCGCCATGTCCGACGGCTCCTGCTCCTGGTTGATGAGCCGGTCAGGACAGCGCCTGATTCGTTGTTCCACTCATGGGCAGAGGCGCGTAAATCCCGCCGGCGCCGTTGCCGGCGATTCGTCTTTTTTCATGGAGCATCTCTGGTTCGGCTTTCAGGACCACCCTCACCAGTGCTCCTCCCCCCGGGGCGTTCTTGATGCCAATGGCTCCGCCGTGGAGGTCCACAATGTTCTTGACCACCGACAAGCCAAGGCCGGTGCCGACCCCGACAGGTTTCGTCGTAAAGAATGGGTCGAAGATTCTCGGCAGGTGCGCCTCCGGTATCCCGGGCCCGTTGTCTTGCACCTCGACGACGACCACCCGGTCGCCGCGATGGAGTTGAAGGTCGGCGCCCTCAGTCATGGGTGGTCTTTCGCCTCGGGATCAAGCGTTGCCTGAATCCCCTTGACCGGATTGCCCTTGGAATCAGTGAGCCGGATGGACCCCTTCCAGTGATAGGTTTCATTGACGACTTTGAACACCAGCACGTTGAGCCCCGCGTCCAGAGCGATGTCCGGCACCTTATCCTGCTCGGCAATAAAGGAACGCGGGAAGGGACATTTGTAGATCTGCTTCCCGTTCAGATATGCTTTGGCCTCATCGTCGCTGCCCACCAGCATCTGGAGGCCGCGCTGCCCGGCTTCCGAGCGGATGTAGCAGACCGCGTAGGCCACACTCTGAGGCGTTTCATGCCCCAACATCGCGTTGAAGTCGATCACGCAGTCCGGCAAGGCCACCTCCCGCCACTTCAATTCGCCAGCCCCAATGGATTTCGCCTCTCCCGCCTTGGGCCTGAGCCGGGCTTCGCCCTCGATCTGCTCGATGTCTAATCCCTCCACTCCGCTTTGACCTGTGGGCAAGGCAATGGGCGCCAGGACTAGCCACTGCTTGATAGAGTCACGGTTGCGAACGATCCTCTGGCGCTCCTCTTCGTCTGTCCGCTGGCGCTCCCGGGCGGCAAGACGCTGGGCCGCCGCCCTTTCTTCCTCTTGCCAGGCGGCGACCTCGAGGGCGGTGGAGGCCTCCCACACCTTGGCCGTCCGATCCGCGCTGCCGGTGACAATCCGCCGGCCGTCCGGGGAAAAGGCCACAGCGTTAATCCCGGAACTGTGCCCCTTGAGCGTGAGCAGCTCCCGGCCGCTGGCCGCCTCCCACAGCTTGGCCGTCCCATCGTCGCTGCTCGTCACAATCCGCTGGCCGTCCGGGGAAAAGGCCACAGCGCTAACCCCGGAGCCGTGCCCCTTGAGCGTGAGCAGTTCCCGCCCGCTGGCCGTATCCCACACCTTGGCCGTATAATCGCCGCTGCCGGTCACTATCCGCCGCCCGTCCGGCGAAAAGGCCACCGCGTTAATTCCGGAGCTATGCCCCTTAAGCGTGAGCAGTTCCCGCCCGCTGGCCGCTTCCCACAGCTTGGCTGTCCTATCGTCGCTGCCCGTCACCATCCGCCGGTCGTCCGGCGAAAAGGCCACAGCCCTAATCCGATCCCTGCGTCCCTCGAGCGTCAGCAGTTGCTTGCCGGTGGCCGTCTCCCACACCCTGGCCGTAAAATCCCCACTCCCGGTGATAATCCGCTGGCCGTCCAGCGAGGAAAAGGCCACCGAGCCAATCCAAGAGCTGTGTCCCTCGAGCGTCAGCAGTTGCTTGCCGCTGGCCGTCTCCCACAGCTTGGCCGTTTTATCGTAACTGCCGGTCGCTATCCGCTGCCCGTCCGGGGAAAAGGCCACCGCGTAAATCGCACCGCTGTGTCCCTTGAGGGTCAGCAGTTCCCGGCCGCTGCCCGCTTCCCACACCTTGGCCGTCTGATCCTCACTGCCGGTCACTATCCGCTGCCCGTCCGGGGAAAAGGCCGCAGAGTCGATCCCGGAGCTATGCCCCTTAAGCGTCAGCAGTTGCCCACCGCCGAGAGCCTTCCATTCCCAAACCTTGGCCGTATCGTCGTCACTGCCGGTCACTATCCACTGGCCATCCGGGGAAAAGGCAACAGAGTAAATCCGATCCGTATGCCCCTTGAGCGTGAGCAGTTCCCGGCCGCCGTCCGCATCCCACAGCTTGGCCGTCTGATCCGCGCTGCCCGTCACAATCCGTTGGCCGTCCGGCGAAAAGGCGACAGACCTAATCCGATCCGTGTGCCCCTTGAGCGTGAGCAGTTCCCGGCCGCTGGGCGTCTCCCAAATCTTGGCCGTCTGATCGTCACTCCCGGTCACTATCCGCTGGCCGTCCGGGGAAAAGCCCACAGCATAAACCCGATCCGTGTGCCCCTTAAGGGTGAGCCGTTCGCGCCCGCTGGCCGCTTCCCACACCTTGGCTGTCCAGTCGTCACTGCTCGTCGCAATCCGTTGGCTGTCGGGGGAAAAGGCCACAGAGAAAACCCTGCCGCTGTGCCCCTTGAGTGTGAGCAGTTCCCGGCCGCTGGCCGCCTCCCATACTTTGGCCGTCTTATCCCCACTTCCGGTGGCAATCCGCTGGCCGTCCGGCGAAAAGGCTACAGAGTATATCCCACCCCGGTGCCCCTTGAGCGTGAGCAGTTCGCGCCCGCTGGCCGCTTCCCACAGCCTGGCCGTCTGATCCTCACTGCCCGTCACAATCCGCTGGCCGTCTGGGGAAAAGGCCACAGAGTAAATCGCAGCGCGGTGGCCCTTGAGCGTGAGCAGTTCGCGCCCGCTGGCCGCTTCCCACACCATCGCCGTTTGATCCCAGCTTCCAGTGACGATCCGCTGCCCGTCCGGGGAAAAGGCCGCAGACATCACCGTCTGCCGGTGGCCTCGGAGCGTTTTCAGGGCCAAGTGAGCTTCCCGTTGCCAGTAGTACCATTCAAAACCGCGGTCTGGAAACGCCTGCGTCTCTTCCAGATGTTGTTCGAGCAAGCCGATGTTGTTCTGCTCCCAGGCTTGCTGGGCCAGGTTCATGTCGGCCATGTAGAGGAGTTTGCTGGCTTCGGCTTTCTCCGCGTCCGCCCGCAGGCGGGCCTGCTTCTCGGCTTGCTGCGCGCTTTCGGCTGCCTCTTGCGCCGCCTTGGCTTTGTGGCGCTCAGCTCGGGCCTTGTCGCGCTCTGCTTGGGCAGCGAGCCGCTGCTCCCTTTCGGCATTCCTGGCCCTGCCGGCCTCAATCGCCTGCCAACTGCTGACGGTGATTCCCACAACCAACGCCGCCACCACCAACGCCGCCGCCGTGAACACGAGTTTATGGCGGCGCCACGCCTTCTGGAGTTTGTATGCCGCGCTCGGGGGCCGGGCTACGACCGGTTCGTTGTTGAGATGCCGCTTCAGATCGGCGGCCAGACCGTTGGCCGTCGCGTATCGCCGTGCCCGGTCCTTCTCCAGGCACTTCATGACGATCCAATCCAGATCGCCGCGCAGAAGATGCGTCAGCTTGGCCGCATCCGTACGCCGCCGCTGGGCCGTGGTGGTCACTTCGGGGCCAGGGAGGGTCCTGAACCTAGTGGACGGTTTGGCCGGCTCCTTCTCCTGGATGATCCGCCGCATGGCATCCAGACCCCCGCGCATCATTTCCGCGGTGTCGAAAGGGGTCCGGCCCACGAGCAATTCGTAAAGCAGCACCCCGAGACTGTAAATGTCGCTGCGCGTGTCGATGTCCAGGCTGCTCAGGTCCGCCTGCTCGGGACTCATGTAGGCCGGCGTGCCGACCAGGGCCTGAAATTCCGTGAAGAGCGTCTTGTCCGTGAGTTTCTGGGCGACCGCCTTGGCGATGCCGAAGTCGATGACCTTGGGC
>Ga0181524_10001260_pt1 | contig 29507 bp, 20 predicted proteins | sample PEATcosm2014_Bin_34_FD_119761 | JGI IMG/M metagenome (GOLD analysis project Ga0181524, IMG submission 119761) | Peatland microbial communities from MTU Mesocosm Facility, Houghton, MI, USA - PEATcosm2014_Bin05_60_metaG | ecosystem: Environmental > Terrestrial > Soil > Wetlands > Peat | place... | reverse complement strand
GCCCAGGCGGAGCGCCGACTTGCAGTCGGCTTAGACCGAACCAAGAGCAACGAATTCGAAGACGGGGTACGCGCAAAGCCGACTGCAAGTCGGCGCTCCACCAAGCACTCGCGAATGCGCCCATGGCCGCCGTACAACCAAAAGGCAGGCCAAGCCGGCCTGCCTTTTGCTCGTAGCTGACGAGGATGGTATGGGGTTTTACTTGCCAATCTTGAGGACGTCTGAGCGGCGGCGAATGGCCAACAAGACGAAGCCCAGCGCGCCGAAGCCCGCGACCAGGGTGGTCGGCTCGGGAACGGCGACAACTAGTTGGTCCTGGTTGCAGTTATAACCGTTGATGGACTGGGAGTATGCCCCGTTCCACAGGTTCAGGGCGCGGACGCCGAATGCCCCGTCCGCCGCATCAGTAAGCACCGTTCCCTGAGCCCCGTTATTGATTTCTGTCTGGGTCAAGGTCACTTTGAAGTAGTTCGCAGCGTCTGTGACGAAGGCGTTGTACGCGCCGCCCTGCTCGCCCTGCAGGTACCAAATGGCCTGCTGGAGAGCCCCGGCGTCGGCTTGGCGCTGACCAGAGGTGTTGCCAAAATCGTAGCCGCTCAATGCACCGGCTGCAAACTGACTGTAGAGCCACGCCGTGCCCTTCGTGACCGGCACTCCAGGCGGGGCTCCCGCATGGCCGTAGAGAGCACTGTCGCTTACGCTCACCCCGTACGAATTGCCTGGGCCAAATTCCTCTGTGGCCTCGATGCAGAATGTCTGGAAGGAAGTTCCGCGGACCGCTGTAGATACGCTCGGCGTCGTCCCATAGTAATATGCATTCCAGTTCACAACACCATTCAGCCCTGCATCCCCGGTGGCTGTGAATTCGCCACCGTCACTATAACTGTACGGTCCTTGGGTCAGTACAACATTACCCACAATGCTAACCGCGGCGAACAGGCTAGGTGTCGCCATGACCCCCGCCAAGCTCGCCATAATACATAGTTTTCTCATCGTTTGCCTTTCCTTCTGCTCGCCTTTGCCGAAGGTTGTGCTGTGTTCGACATCGGAACCCGGAACAGCTTTCTACGGAGCAAAAGCTTTTCGTAGCTTATTTGGGCGTTTGCCAACATCACTATTCCGACTTTTATAGATCAGCAACGACGATTAGTCTATCCCCTTACGGGACAAGTTTATTCACCTTTTGGACATGAGGGTCTTGTGCAGCCACGGTGTTAGGCGCGCCGCGATTGGGCGCCGAATCAGGAGGTCCGAGCCCTATCTCTGGCGTGGCCAGCGCCAGGTCCTGGAGAGTATGAGAAGGGCCGATTGTGGTTTAGGAAATCGCTTTGCGGGCAGATGTTGTCCGGAAAGTGTAATGCCGTGTCCACAGAGCGTGCATTAAGGCGAAGGCTGGCTGGCCGATTCCGGTCCAGCTTTCCTGTGCTTGGGTTGCGTCCTCGGGGGAAGCAGGTCAAGGAGGCCATTCACAATAACGTGAACACTCTCGCTTGGTCTTTTGACCGCTGGCTTGGTTGCCCGCTTGTCACAGACCGCAGCCGGTATGCTCCTCGCTCGCGCCTCGCGAGCGGTCAAAATCCCGGCGCGATAGTTGCTCCTGTTATTGTGAGATGAGCGGCGGCGCGTCTCCGAATTATGCGATCAACTTCGTGAGTGGGACCCTGACAATCCTGCCAGCGGCGGTGACCGCCCTCGTAACCTCCTCGGCCAACCCGTCCCTGCCCGGCGCGACGGTGACCTTCATGACGGCACTCAGTGCGGTGGCGCCCGGGGCGGGCATCCCAACGGGTACGGTTCAGTTTGAGGTCGATGGCGCCGCCGCGGGCGCGCCTGTGTCCCTGAGCGGAGGCATGGCCAGTTACAAGATATCACAGACCTCGGCAACGGCTCGGTCGCGATTGGCGGCCGAGGGATTCCGGGCGACACGTATATCTTCCAGTACGCTACCAATACGCCGCCCACGATGAATTGGATGACGCTGGGCATGGTGACGGCCGATTCCTCCGGCGCATTCGTCCTCGTTGAGAGCCTTGGGTCTGGGTACGGTTCTATCGCGCTGTCTGTCCTTGGCCGCGGGGAAGCGACCCATTGCATCCCCCTCAGTCGGGGCGTCCGGACCTACTCCTCCCCGCTCCCGCCCGGAGTGGTTGGGGCAATGCCGGCTTTGGGTGGAGGAGGAAGGTCACCTGCCAGGACCATGCTGTGGCTTCCTCGCGCAGCAATGGCCGCCACGTTCCTGAGTCCGCTTGGCACATTGCACTGCCCGTAGTCGCCCGCCTCTCCTGCTGAGGGCCCCCAAGCGATGACGGTTCCGTTGCTCAAGAGCGACCACTTTTCGGACAAAAGGATACACATTTCGGATGGGGCCGCCGTGCAAAATCACCTGACCTTGCCGGTCATCGCTTGGATGGAGACAGCGGAATGGTTCCTGTCTGCGCCGGTAATGGCCGAGATTCAGGAGGGCGCCGAGGCGGCGCCAAGCATGGCGAGGCGGACGGAGGTTAGCGCCCGGCTGGATGAGTTGCTGCGCGCACATGGCGGCTTGATACTTGACTGCCCCGGTGTCAACGAGACTTCAGGCAGGGGAAAGGGCTGAACGCGTGCCGTTGAGGACCTCGCGCAGGAAACGTCCGGTATGGGAGTGTTTGTGGCGGGCGATCTGCTCGGGGGTGCCCTGGGCCACGATGCGTCCTCCGCCCTCGCCGCCTTCCGGCCCGAGGTCGATGACCCAGTCGGCTTCGGCAATGAGGTCCAGATTGTGTTCGATGACAAGGACGGTGTGGCCGGCATCCACGAGGCGCTGGAGCACCTCGACCAGGCGCTGCACGTCGGCAATATGGAGGCCAATGGTAGGCTCTTCCAAAATGAAGAGGTTGCGTTTGGGCAGGCGGTCCAGCAACTCAGGCTCTTTCAAGCCGGCGAGCAGATGGGTCACGAGTTTGACGCGCTGGGCCTCGCCGCCGCTGAGCGTGGGGCTGGTCTGGCCAAGCTTGAGATAGCCCAACCCCGTGTCGCAGAGGGCCTGCAAGGGGCGGCTGATGCGGGGCACGCTCGAGAAAAACTCCGCCGCCGCCTCGACCGCCAGCTCGAGCACTTGGGCGATGTTCCGCCCGTGATAGGCGATGTCGAGTGTCTCCCGGTTAAACCGGGTGCCTCCGCACACCTCGCAACGCACAAAAGCCGGAGGCAGAAAATTCATCTCCAGCTTGATGGTCCCGGCCCCCTGGCATTCGGGACAGCGGCCCTGGGGACTGTTGAATGAAAACCGGCTCGGGGAATATCCGCGCAACCGCGCTTCCGGCACCTGCGCAAAGAGCTGGCGAATGGTGTCGAAGAAACCAACATAAGTTGCCGGGACCGAGCGCGGGGTCCGGCCAATGGGCGACTGGTCGACCTCATAAACGGCGCGGATGGATTCGCAGCCGGAAACGGTGGGGGATGATGCGGAGTCAACGCCGCGTGAGGAACCGGGCGCGCCCTTCCGCGATTTGAGCGCATCGGCCAGGGCCGGCCTGAGGCATTCGCGAACCAAAGTGCTCTTGCCGGAGCCGCTCACGCCGGTCACCAGCACCAGGCGCCCGAGAGGAAAGCAAACCGTCAGGTCCTTGAGGTTGTTCTTGCCGGCGCCCTCCAGCCTGAGCCATCCCTGCGCTGCCGAGCATCGAGTGTCGAGTGTCGAGTGAGGAGCGGCTTCGCCCTTCGCCCTTCGCCCTTCGGACTTCGCCTCTTCCGGTTCCGCACTCCGCACTCCACACTCTGCACTCCGCACTTCCCTTCGTCGTCCCCGCGAGGGGTAACTCTTGCGGGCGCGCAGGCACCTGCCCGTGATGGATTCCGGATGGCGGAGCAATTCCGGCAGGGTCCCGGCGGCCACGACCTCGCCGCCGTGAGCGCCTGCGCCGGGGCCCAAGTCGATGATGTAATCGGCCCGGCGCATCGTTTCCTCGTCGTGTTCAACCACCAGGACGGAGTTGCCGCGCGACCTGAGTTTTTGGAGCGCAGCCAGCAACTGCTGGTTGTCGCGCGGGTGCAGGCCAATGGTCGGCTCATCCAGGATATAGAGCACGCCGCTGAGATTGGAGCCTAGTTGGGCGGCCAGGCGGATGCGCTGGCCCTCTCCGCCCGAGAGGGTGGGAACGCCCCGGCCCAGTTGCAGGTAGCCCAACCCGACCTCGCACAGGAACCTGAGCCGCTCGCGAATCTCAGGAAGGATGTCCCGCGCGATAAGCCCCGCCCGCCCTTTGAACCTGACCCGCTCGAAGACCCCCCTGGCCGTCTGGACGGGCATCTGTGAAAACGCCTCGATTGTGGGCGCATTCTCGAAATCGCCCGTTGCAAATCCGCCGTTGGCGAGTTCGAGCCGTACCGCCCGCGCGACGGCATTCAACCGCGCCCCCTGGCACTGGGGACAAGTCTCTCGGCTGCCTTCCTGCCATTCGTACCACGATTCCTCGATGGCGTCAGCCCGCGCCCCACGGTCCACGTCCGGCAGATAAAACAGCTCGCCGAAGCCGCGACAGCGCGGGCACCAGCCCTGGGGTGAATTGTAACTGAAGTTCTTAGGGTCCAGAGGCTCGAACGAGCGTCCGCATCCGGGGCAGGCGCGTTCGGTGGAATGCACCGAACATTGGCCGCGGTCATCGAGGGCGAGCAGCATGCCTTTCCCCAATTCGAGGGTCTCATCGATAAGCTGTTGGGGCGTCCTGGAGTCACGCCCCGCCGCGGACCGGTTCCCGCGCAAGGCCCCAACGACGATCTCCACGTCGTGTTCCCGAAATCGGTCCAGCCGCAAACGCTCGCCCGTCGAGTGCAGCTTCCCGTCCGCTCGGACCTGGGCATAGCCGTGTTTGGCGGCCCATTCGGCAACATCGGTGTGGAAGCCCTTGCGGTTCTTGATCATCGGCGCCAGCAGGAGAAGCTCCCCGCGCCGCCGCAACTCCGCTTGGAGGCGGCGGCCCACTTCGTCCCGGGTTTGGGCTTCCACGGCCACCCGGCACTCGGGACAGTACTGTGTCCCCAGGCGGGCAAAGAGCAAACGGACAAAGTGATAAACCTCGGTCACCGTGGCCACGGTGCTCTTGCCGCCCCCGCGGCTGGTCCGCTGCTCGATGCTCACCGTGGGCGGAATCCCGGTGATGAGGTCCACGTCCGGACGCGAGAGTTGCTCGACGAACTGCCGGGCATAGACGTTCATCGAATCGAGAAAACGCCGCTGCCCCTCGGCAAAAAGCAAGTCGAACGCCAGCGTGCTCTTGCCCGAACCGCTCACTCCCGTCACCACGACAAAGCAGTCGCGCGGCACGGCAAGCGAGAGGTTCTTCAAGTTGTGCTCGCGCGCGCCGTGAATGGCAATGACGCCCCCGTTCCTTGCGGTCAGTTCGGTTCCCTCAAACACGCCTGCACTCTAAACTTAGCGCGAGCCAGTCGCAACCGATGTGATTAGCCACAGGCGGCACGGATTTCATGGATAAGAAAAATCCGCGAAATGCCACCTATGCAGGGACCAGCCGGAAAGGATTGGCCGCGCTGCGGGCACCGAATTCCTTGAGGAGGATGCCTTCGTCGGCCTTCTCCTCGGGCCGGGTCCGGATGAACTCGCGGACGGCCGGTTGCGCGGTGCTGGGTATCCTCAGGGCAAAAAATGGCCAGAGGTTGCGGCCACGGTATTCCTTGCCAAGGACAGGGAAATCCACGATGGGCTTAATCTCGGTCTGGTTGCGAAACTCCGGGGAGTAGGAAAAGAACCACTCCCCACCTTCGGCGCGTAGAGTCCCGACAGGCAGTGAGCCGAGCGTCACCCTGAAGGTAAGGTGGGAGGTATTCGGCTCAGGGCGCGAGGGTTTTTTCACAGTGGAGGCAGTGTGGCAAAATGTGCGACAAGGAGCAATACGAAACCCAAATCCTCGCCACCGCTTAATTTACCCATTCCGAGACTTCACACCGCCTCGCGCAACGCCTTGCCTGTGTGGCTGCCCGGACAGGCGGCGACCTCTTCCGGAGTGCCCTCGGCAACGATGCGCCCGCCCTCGTCGCCCGCCTCGGGACCCAGATCGATGAGCCAATCGGCAGACTTGATGACGTCCAGGTTGTGCTCGATGACCACCACCGAATGCCCGGCATCAACCAGGCGGTTGAACACCCTGAGCAGCAGGCGAACGTCATCGAAATGCAATCCCGTCGTCGGCTCGTCAAAAAGGAAGAGAATCGGTTTGCAACAGGTTGGCTGGTTTGACTGGGCCTGGGCGCACCCGCAGGTTCCGTCTGCCAACAAAGCCCCGCATGGCTCGGGCATCCTGGCCGCGGTCCGCGACCCTCCATCCACTTCGGCCAGGTGCCTGACCAGTTTGAGCCTCTGGCTCTCGCCGCCGGAGAGGGTATTGATCGGCTGGCCTAGCTTGACATAGCCAAGACCGACTTCTTCGAGCAGTTGCAGGCTCCGGACGGCGCGCTGCGCAGGACGCGACTCGGGAAAGGCGGAGAGAAAGTCAACGGCCTCCTCGACCGTGGCCTCGAGCAGATCGGCGATAGAGAAAGCGCGGACCGCGGAGGACGTGTTGCGCGCGGGCAGAGTGCTGAGCCCCCCTTGAACTGACATCGTTGCACCCCGTATTGGCTCCGCCATTCCCTCTTCCCTCTTCGCTCTTCCCTCTCCGCTCTTCCCTTTCCGCTCTTCGCTCTTCGCTCTTCGCTCTTCGGCCTTCAGTCTGACTTCCAGGATATGGGCGCGGTAGCGGCGGCCGTTGCAGTCCGGACAGCGTATAAAGACGTCGCTCAGGAACTGCATTTCGATTTTCTCGAAACCGGCGCCGCGGCATCGCTGGCATTGGCCCTGGGCGGAATTGAAGCTGAAGGCGCTGGCGTTGAGCCCGCGCTGCCGAGCAGCATCCGACTGGGCAAAGACCTCTCGGATGTCATCGAACGCGCCGATATAAACGGCCGGATTGGATCGGGGCGTCTTGCCGAGAATGGATTGGTCCACCAGGACCACGCCCCCGAGGGCGCCGGCTCCATCGAGGAGCGTCGCGGGCGAAGCGCCTGGGGTCGAGTCGGGGTTGTCGGCTTCCCCGTTTGACTCTTGGCCAAAACGGTCCGAGGCCTTGCTCTCGCTCCGCTCGCCCTTGAGCCTGGCAGTCAGGGCGGGCAGCAGTACCTCGCGCACCAGTGTGGTCTTGCCCGAACCGCTCACCCCCGTCACGCACACGAACCGGTTCAGCGGAATTCCCAGGGCCAGATCCTTAAGATTGTGGCGCGTAGCGTGTGAGAGCTTCAGCACCGGGCATGCGCCCGCCCGAACGCCAAAAGGACGCGCCGCCTCCTGCAACATGAGCGGCTCGCATTCGCCTCGCCCGCCTTCCGGGCTCAGCCCTTCGACCTTCGACCTTCGGACTTCGGACTTCGGCCCTTCCGGCTCGACCGGCCTCCGGGCCGGGATCTCAACCCGTCTTCGCCCGCTCAGGTATTGGCCCGTGAGCGAAGCGGTTGATTTGAGAATCTCCCGGAAAGCCCCTTGAAAAACCACCTGGCCGCCGGAGGCCCCGTGCCCGGGACCCAAATCCACGATCTGATCCGCAGCGCGCATCACGCTCGCCTCATGTTCCACCACCACCACGGTGTTGCCGGCATCGCGCAACTGCTGGAGAATCCGGACCAACCGCTCCGTGTCGCGCGAATGCAGTCCCACGCTCGGTTCATCCAGCACAAAGAGGGTGTTGACCAACCGAGTGCCCAGGCACGTCGTCAGATTGACCCGCTCGGTCTCGCCTCCCGAGAGGGACCGTGTGGGACGGTCCAACGTCAGATACCCAAGCCCGACCTGGTGGAGATACTCCAGGCGCGAGCGCACTTCGCCCAACACCAATCCCAGGGGGTCCCCCGCCCGCACACGATGCTCCCGGCCAATGCGCTCGATGAATCGCAACGCATCGCGGATCGGAAGCTGGTAAAAATCCGCCAGGCTCAAAGAAACGTCCGCCCCATCTCGCGCTTCGCACTTCGCACTTCGCACCTCGGACTTCCGTTCCGAGTGTCGAGGGTCGAGTGTCGAGGGAGAAATGGCTTCGTCCTTCGACCTTCGCCCTCCGTTCTTCGCATTCCGCATTCCGCACTCCGCACTCCGCACTCGATACAGCAGCGCCTCCGGTTGGAAGCGTTTGCCCTGGCAATCGGGGCAAGGCGTGTATGCGCGGTAACGGGAAAGCAGAACGCGCACATGCATCTTGTAGGCCTTGGATTCCAGCCAACGAAAGTAGCCCTTCACGCCATACCAGGCTCGAGGCCATTCGTGGGCCGGGTCTTTGCCATAGCCAGGCTCCCCTTCGATGACGAAGTCCTGCCATTGTTTGGGCAGGTCCTCGAACGGCACATCGGTGGGAATCCCGAACCGCCGGCAGACGCGCAGCAGATCGCCTTGGGATTCCGCGCCGTGGCCCGTCTGCCACGGTTTGACCACCCCCGAGGCCAGGGTCCGGGAGCGGTCGGGCAGCGCCAGGTTGTAATCGATGCTGATGACCCGCCCGAAGCCGCGGCAGGCCGGGCAGGCGCCGACCGGGTGGTTGAAGCTGAACAAGGCTGTGCTCGGCTCGCGATACTCGATGTCGCACGTCGCGCAATGCAGCCGGTCCGAGAATTGGCGCGCAGGTCCGGGCGTCCCGTCTCCGCTTGCGGGGGCGAGTTCCCAGACCGTCAGTTTGCCCTTGCCAAAGTGGTATGCCTGCTCGCAGGCCTCGACGAAACGCGCGCGATTGCCCGGAGCCGGGCGCAGCCGATCCTGGACCACCGTGAGCGAAGCGACAGGAGCCGGGCGGCCCGGCGCAGGCCGGGCGGCCTCTTCCAATCGAACAACCTGCCCCTCGAGCAGGAGACGTTGGTAGCCCTGTTTGGCAACCAACTCCAGGGATTCCTCCAGGGCGAGCTTCTCCGTGAGAGGAACGGTGAATGTGATAAGGACTTCCCGGCGCGGGTCCTCCGCCCCGCTCCCGGGAGGATCTCCAGCCTGGATGGCCTCCCAAATCCAGCGCGGCGATTCTTTGCGTATCCGCTGCCAGCACTGCCGGCAATGCAATTGCGCAATGTGCGGCCAGAGCATTTTCATGTAGTCGCATATCTCCGTCATCGTGCCGACCGTCGAGCGGGTCGTCCTGACCGCGTTGCGCTGCTCGATGGCGATGGCGGGCGGGATGCCCTCGATGCTGTCCACTCGAGGTCTGTCCATCCGGTCAAAAAACTGCCGCGCGTAGGGCGAAAACGTCTCGATATAACGGCGCTGGCCCTCCGCAAAAAGCGTGTCAAACGCAAGGGAACTCTTGCCCGACCCGCTCAAGCCCGTGATGACGATCAGCTTGTTGAGCGGCAGGTCCAAATCGAAATTCTTCAGGTTGTTGTGGCGCGCGCCGCGAAGGCGAATCGCAGACCGCGTGGACGTTGTCGGCATTCCAGCCCAAAGATAGGGTCCCAGGCCCAAGACCGCAAGAGGCGCAGGGCGGCAAAGGCGCGACCGCGGCGTGGAGCGTGTCGAGCGGGGGGGCCACAGTCCACAGTCCACAGTCCATAGTCCGCAGTCCGCGGCGTGGGGAGCGTGAGCGAGGGAACCGGCAGGCGGGTTTGGAGAGGCAATCAAGACGCAGAGACGCAATGATCGCGGCGCGGCGAAGCTGCAACCGAGCACCCCGACCATGGCATTTGAGCCTCACATTGCACAGATTGCACAGAAATGAGTTCCCATCTGTCCAATCTGTGTAATCTGCGGCTCAGTTTCCGGATTTGACGTGTCAAGGCTCAGGCCGGTTTAAAGAGCGTCAAGAGCATCGAGAATTGGCTGGTGGCCTTGACGGCATGGGGGGCGTTGGGCGGCATGTAGAGGAAGTCGCCGGACTTCAAATTGTGCGGCTTGCCGGAGAGGGAGAATTCACACTCGCCGGACAGGATTTGAATAAGGGCGTGCTGGGTGGAGGTGTGCTCGGTCAATTCCTGGCCCTCGGCAAAGCCGAAGAGGACGACCCGCGCTGCGGGAGTCCGGAGCAGGGTCCGGCTGACAATTCCGTTGGGCGCGAACTGTGTTTCCTGAGTGAGGGAAATGATTTTGTCCCGGCCGACATCGATTAACGGTTGCTCGTTCATGACAACAATATGCACCCTGGGGCAGAGGCGCGCCTTGACGAAGGTCAAAGATCCGCGGGTAAATCAGGATTGCATTTCCCCAGGGTTCGCGCCTTACTTGGCGCAAATATGAAGACACTCTTATCTCTGACCGGCATCATGCTCGCAACGGGCGGCCTTTTGGCCCAGGAGGCCGCTAACCAAGGGAGCGCCGCCGACAAACTGGGATGGCAAGTGGCCATGCATGCCTACACTTTCAAGGAGTTCCCCATCGCCGAGGCGATCGACAAGACGGCCGCGCTGGGCCTGAAACATTTAAGCCTTTCGGGCAGCGTGAACGTGGACGGTCAAAGGAAGCCCCGCACCATTGACCTCCCGGACCGGGAGATGGAGGCCATCCGGAAACGCGCTCAAGATGCCGGCATCAACCTGGTCAATATCGGCGTCGTGCAGCTTCCCCCCGATGAGGCGGAGAGCCGCAAGGTGTTCGACTTCGCCAAGAAATGGGGCATCGATACGCTGGTGGCGGAGCCGAAGCCGGAGGCGCTGGACCTGGTCGAGAAACTCTGCAAAGAGTACAATATCAAAGTGGCCATTCATAATCACCCCAAGCCGAACCACTACTGGAACCCGGACACGGTGCTGGAGGCGGTCAAGGGACGCACTCCGCTGATGGGGGCCTGCGCCGACACGGGCCACTGGATGAGGTCGGGCCTTGACCCGGTCGAGTGCCTGAAGAAGCTTGAGGGGCGGGTGATCTGCCTTCACTTCAAAGACCTGGCCGAAAGGAGCCTCAAGACACATGACGTGCCTTGGGGCACCGGCGCTGGAAATGTCAAAGGGATGATGACGGAGCTGAAACGGCAGGGATTCCACGGCGTCTTCGGCATCGAGTACGAATCCAACTGGCAGAACTCTTCTCCCGAGATCGCCGAAGGCATCAAGTTTTTCAACGCCACTTGCGCGGCGCTGGCGGAAGGGCGCTGACGATCAGGCCGCCGGTTCTTCGGCCAACGGAAGCTCACCGGGCGCGTGCGGCTGGAGCGAGGGATAGTCGGGGAACCAGCAAGAGGCCTCGATTTCGGCCTTGATTTCCGCGTCATTGAGTGCGCGGCCGAAGCCTTGGTCGCGGGCGGTTTGGGCGATCTTGAAGGCAATCAGCCGGCTGACTTCGCGCAAGTCGCGCAGGCTGGGATAAAGCGGGCCATCGGCGCCATTCCTGGCGAAGGTAAACTCGGCCAGCGTGTGGGCTGCGGCCAGAAACATGGAGTCGGTCACGCGGCCGGCCTCGCTGACGAGGACTCCGACGCCGACGCCTGGGAAGACGAAGACGTTGTTGCACTGGCCGATGACGTGTTTCTTGCCCTGGAAGAGGACCGGGTCGAATGGCGAACCGGTGGCCACAAGGGCGCGGCCTTGGGAATGGAGCAGCGCCTCGGAGGGGGTGCATTCGGCCTTGCTGGTCGGGTTGCTAAGGGGAAAGAGGATCGGCCGTTCGCAACCATCGGCCATGGCCCGAATCACGGCGGGGGTGAAATCCCCGGCCTGGCCGGTCGTTCCGATCAGGACGGTCGGACGGGTCGCGGAAACGATCTTCTCCAGTTCGACGGTGCCCGGGTAAGACAAGCCCAGGGCGGCCAGGTCGTCCTGGCGCAAGGCAAACTCGCGTTTGTGGGCCTCGAGCTCCGCCCGGAGGTCGCAGACCACCCCGCCCGAATCAACGAAAACCTCGCGTCGGCGGACTTCCTGTTCCGCAAGCCCCTCGGCGAGCAAGGCGGTGCGAAGCAGCCGGCCAATGCCCACGCCTGCGGCGCCCGAGCCGACCAGGAGGAACCTCTGTTCCCGCAACGGGCGGCCAATGAGGCGGAGGCCGGAGAAGATGCCGGCCAGGGCGACGGCTGAGGTGCCCTGGATGTCGTCGTTGAAGCTGGGCAGGCGTTGGGAGTAGCGTTCGAGCAGGCGGAAGGCGTTGGCCTTTTTGAAATCCTCCCATTGCAGGAGGGCGCGCGGGAAGACGGTTTTGACGGCCCGGACGAATTCCTCGACAAAGGAGTCGTACTCGGTGCCGCGGAGCCGGCGCCCGCGGTAGCCCAGGTAACAAGGGTCCTCGAGCAGAGCGGCGTTGTCGGTCCCGACGTCCAGGCTGATGGGCAGGCAGAGGGAGGGGTGAATGCCGGCCCCGGCAGTATAGAGGGCCAGTTTGCCGATGGGGATGGCCATGCCGCCCGCCCCTTGATCGCCCAGGCCCAGGATGCGTTCGTTATCGGTTACCACGATAAGGCGGATGTCGCGTTGGCGGAAGTTGAGCAGCCGCTGCGCGAGCTGGCCGCGGTCGTTGGGGCAGAGAAACAACCCGCGCGGACGCCGGAAAATGTGGCTGTATTGCTGGCAGGCCAAACCGACGGTCGGCGTGTAGATGATCGGCGTCAATCGCTCCAGGTCCTCGGCCAGCAGGCGATAGAACAGGGTCTCGTTCCGGTCCAGGAGCGCGACCAGCCCGATGTATTGCTCGAGCGGGTCTCTCTTGGAATGGATATGTTCCAGTTCCATGGCGACTTGTTGTTGGATGGTGAGCACGGCCGGCGGCAGCAGGCCCTCGATGCCCAGCCGGTGCCGCTCCGCCCGAGTGAAGGCGAGGTCTTTATTCTGAGCAGGGTCGCGCAAGACCTGTTCGCCATGCGACCAACGGACGTTGAAACTGCCTCTTGGGTTCATGTTGCTTATGTTGAACCTTCGCCCCATCCTGTGCCTCGGCGGCCATTCGTTCTACTCCCGAATTGGCAATCCTTTGGCATTTTTTGTTTTCCGAGGGGGGGAGGGGGGGGGAGGCTATATTTGGTGATAATTGGTTAAAATCGGCCCTTATCGGAGGTGCTTCGCTCTTTGAGGAAGGCCTGGTAGGCTTCGACGGGGACGCGCCAGAATTTGCGTCCGGCCTTGCCGAGGTTGATGGCGCCCAGGGCGCCTTCGTCAATGAAGTCGCGCACATGCTGGGTTGTTATGCCGAGCCGCAGGGCCACCTGGTGGACCCGAAGCATGACAGGCTCCGGAGCCAGTCCTGGTTGCGGCGCGGGGGGCAGGCGCCGGGCGCGCAGGCAGGATGCCTGCGCCACGAGGCGGGCAGAGACCGGTGCTCGTTGCGGCCGGGGGGGCGGCTTGGCCGGCCGCCGAGGGGCGGGCGGAGTTTTCAGTTTGCGTTTGGCTTTCATATCCGGTTCGCTTTGGTTCAACTCCGGTTGGTTGTGCTGGCTGTTTCCGGTTTGGGGCGGATGAAGAACTGCTCATCCTGGCAAAAGCGGATGCCGGCGGCCAGGCATTGCTCGGGCGAGAGCTTTTCGCGGTCCGCCAGCAGCGCCTGCTTGTCGGGCTGCGGTTCGGGCTGCCTGACATAAGCCGCGGCCCACGAGAGCCGCAAAAGCCGCCCGACGACATCCTTCCATTTGACCTTTTTGCCGGCCGTTTCCACGCGCGGGGGCGTCAGTTCAAAGCCAAACTCGGCCAGGTTTGTCTCCCGGCTCTTCTTCGAGGTGAAGAGCGCCGCGCGGTGAGCGATGCAATAGTCCTGTATGCCGGCCTCGAAGTCGGCGATCTCGTCGAGGAGATTGGAAATCGTCCGCTGGTGTCGCTGCTCGAGTTCCGCGGCCTCGGATTCCTTGGCCGCCACCGCCTGGGTGTGCAGGATGCGTTTTCGCACCACTGCGGCAATGGCGGCCTCGAGTCCTTCCGTGGAGTTGATCGTGAGTGTTTTCATAATTCTATGCCGTCCTTCAAAACGGGGCAGTTCGGTGAGAATCGCCAGGCGCAGGGCCTCCTCCGGGGAGATGCCCGCAGCGGCGGCCACGCGGCGCAGCTTTTGGGCGTGCCCGGCCGGGAGCCGCGCGCGACGGCGAGATTTGGACCCATGAAGGTTCATGCGCGATATTGTGTAGCAATAATATACATTTGTCAAGCAGATATTTTCGGATTTTTTTGGCCCGGATGGCGGGGAGAGGGGGAGGAGAGGAGAGAGAAGGGGACGGACGGCGGGAGCGTCCTGCGGACCGTGGTGATGAACAGGAGGAAACGGAGGAAACGGAGAGAGGATCTCTCCGTTTTCTCTGTTTTCCCCTGTTCAAACTCAGCGGCGCTCTGCTGGGATGCCACTACGCTTTCCTCGCCGGCGCGGCGGATAATTGTTCCGGTCCGCCCGGCACCTGGACAGTTACCGTTCCAGTATGGCAGTTGGCCGGCGCGCCTTTGGGCGGGGTCACTTCGGCGGGGCTGCGAGCAGGCTGGGGGAAAAGCGGGCAACGCGGCTTTGGGCTTCAATAATCTCTTTGCGCGTCATCTTGCTTTTGACCTTTCTCCGTCTTTCGACGGCGTCGGTCTGTCCCTGCGCCGCCGCCAGGCTGAGCCACTTGAGGGCCTCGACGCGGTCCAGCGGCACACCGACGCCCAGGTCGTAGCGCTGGCCGAGATCGAATTGGGCCAAGGGCAGCCCTCGTTCGGCCGCCAAGCGGTACCATTTGGCGGCCTGAACCTGGTCCTGGGGCAGGTCGCGGCCTGTTTCGTACATGAAGGCGAGGCTGTATTGTGCCCGGGCGTTGCCCTGGCGGGCGGCCAGGTGGAACCACGAGCTGGCCTCGGCGAGGTTCTTGGAGACGCCCTGGCCCGCCTGGTACAACACGCTTCTAGAATTGCGGCAGCCTGAGCGGCACTTCGCCGGTGTACCAGCGATAATCATAGCCAATTTTCCGCGGCACTTTTTTGAGCTTGGAGATGTTGCCTGGGAGCCAGAGCGTGTTGCATTTGGAGTTGTGGCGCCACCAACCGCTCAAGAGGTCAACGTTGGGATACAGGGTCTGCAAGTAACTCTCGCTGTCCCATTGGGTCAATATCAGGGCTTCTCCGGGGAACAGCCCCAAGGAGTCGTCGCCCGCGCTGCCGTCCCCCTCCATCCTCTGTTCGGTGGCATCCTGGCAAAGGATTGTGCTCTGGGCGCTCAGGTAGCGGGTGGTCTTCATTAGTCCGGTGGCGTTGGCGCCGTATTGAGTTCCCGGACCGGTGTAGGGTTGGGTGAGGTACTGGCAGACGCCGTAGGTGGAATTGGCCCAAAAGGAGTGGGGATAATAAAGCCCGGCGTCGCGCCATTCGTCCACCACTTTGCCATCCGGACAGCCGAAGAGTTTCTGGTTTCCCGCAAAGTAGGCATAGAACCCGAGCGCCCAATAGGCGCTATCGTCGTTCGCGGCGAGGAGGACGGTTGAGTACGGATTGGCGGTCCACTGGCCCCCGTTCTCCATGACGCCATCTGCGTCGCAGTAAAAGGTGTCCTTGTTGTCATCGGCGTACTGCTTGGTGGCCAGGCTGATCTGATGCAGGTTATTGATGCATTGGGCACTCTTGGCCGCCTCCTTGGCCCTGCTGAGGGTCGGCAGCAGCATGGCCGCCAGGATGCCGATGATGGCGATGACCACCAGCAATTCAATGAGCGTAAAGCCGGCCGATTTCGCCTTCTTCATAAACGCATTTTCAATTTCTACACCCATCCAATCGCAAAGCAACGCCGGTTCTCTCACATTTCTGAAACGGCCTTTGCCGTGGCCTGGGCGCGCCTGCCCCAATCGCGCGATGCCGGGGACCCCTGGCATCCCATTTCGAGGGTCGCCGCCCGCAGGGCATGAACCAATTGCTCAATGTCTTCGCGAAAGAGCCGTCCGATCGTGCCGATGCGGAAGGTGTCCACCTCCGTGAGTTTGCCCGGATAAATGATGAAGCCGCGTTCGCTGAGCTTCCGGTAGAGGGCCTCGAAAGAGAACTGCGGGTCGGCAGGGTGCTTGAAAGCGGTGATGATGAAGCTTTGGACGGCCGGGTCAAGATAGGGGTGGAAACCGAGGTCTCTCATCCCGGCCAGAAGCGCCTCGTGATTCTGGCGGTAGCGAGCGCCGCGCGCAGCGATGCCGCCCTCCTGTTCCAGTTCTCTGAGGGCCTGGTCGAAGGCCAGGAGCACGTGGGTGGGAGGAGTAAAGCGGAACTGGCCGTTCTTGTCAAAGCCGTTGAGCTGGGCGAGCAAGTCAAGGCTCAGGCTGCGGGCAAAACCTTCGCAGGCAGCGAGCAGGTTGCGGCGGCACAGGACGAAGCAGAGCCCGGGCACGCCCTCGATGCACTTGTTAGCTGAGGAAACCAGGAAATCGATGCCGCAGGCGCTGAAATCGATGGGTATCGCTCCGAAGCTGCTCATGGCATCGACGACAAAGGTTTTGCCGTGCCGCTTCGCCGCGCGGCCCAGGCCCTCGATGGGGTTGAGAATGCCCGTGGTGGTCTCACAATGCACGACGGCAACGTGGGTCACTCCCGGGTCCTGCGCCAGCAGTTGGTCCAGCGCGGACGCATCAGCGGGCGTGTCCGCAGGGGTGCGGAGCACGGCGTGAGAAATCCTGGCGTGCCGGAGCATCTGGACGATGCGTTCGCCGTATGCGCCGTTGGCCAGGACGGCAACCTTGCCATCGGGGGGCACGCAGGTCTGGAAAACCGCTTCAACGCCGAAGGTCCCGCTGCCCTGCAAAAGGACGGCTTCCCAACCCGTTTCACGCGAAAGGCCCGCCAGCTTGAGCAGTCGCTCGCGCAGGGAGGCGACAAGGGCGTTGAACTCGGAGTGCCACGAACCGGCGTCGTGCAGCATGGCCTGCTTGATGCTCAGACTGGTCGTCAGCGGTCCGGGCGTGAAGAGCAGTTTGTCCCGTGAGGGCGGGGGCGGGTTGGTTGCGTTCATGGAGAAGTCATGGATTTTCAGAGACAACCGGACAGGGGTTGGCTGGTCCAATGGAGGGGCCAATCAACGTCGGGGGCTGTTTTGAGTAAAGCAGGAAACAGGTCAGGGCCGACACCAAAGTGAGGGCAGCCATGACCTGGAATCCCAAAGTGTAGCCCCCAAGCATCAGTATTCTGCCAAAGCAAACGCCGGAGAGGAACCCGGCGATATAGCCGACGCCATCGACCAACCCTGCTACTGTGGCGGTATATTCCCTGCCTCTGACCTCGACGGCCAGGACACCGGAGAGGAGGCTGTATGGGCCGTAAACCAGGAACCCGATGGCCCCCACGCCGGCGGCCATGGCCGCGGGCCCCAGGTGGAAGAACCTGGGCAGGGCCGCCAGGAGCACTGCCAAAAGGCCAAGCTCTCCCGCCAGCAGACCCTTGCGGACGGCCACGCTTAAGCGCCCGTAGATCCAGCCCATGAGCAGGATGCCCGCGACGCCGCACAGATCAAAGCGCGTGGAGAGGAGCGCCGCCCCTGAAACCGAAACCTGGCTGCCGCCCTCGGTGCGCAGAAAATCCACGGTCCAAAAATTGAACGTCTCCCGCAGGAGCGTCAGGGTAAAGCTCAAGGCCAGGACGGCCAGAAAGCCTTTGTCGCGGAACAGTTTGAGCACCTGCCGGAGCTGGAAACGCGCGCTTTTGGCGGTGGCGCCGGGCGGCGAGCCTGGCCTTCGGTTGCGCAGGAGCACCCATCCGCAGGCCAGCGCCAGGGCCAGCAGCACCAGGGAAGGCAAAGCCAGCAACGCCGGCAGAGATTCGTGGGTGAAGCGGGCTACCAGGCCGGCAAAGGACGAGGCCAGGGCGCCCCCAAACACATAGCTCAATGAGAGCAATCCGCAGGCAAAGGCCATGGTCTTGGGCGCGAACCATTCGGGCACCAGCTTGACCATCGCGCCCCAGCTTGCCGAACCAAAAAGCCGGTTGGTGCTGTAGAGGACCGCCAGCATCAGCAAAGAGGGGGCCAACGCCCCGGCGGCGCCAAAGAGCGCCACCAGGACCATCGAGCCGAGCAGGGAGGCGCGCCCGCCGACGCGATCGGTGACGGGTCCCCAGAAGAACTTTCCGAATGCATAAGCGAAGGTCCCGGCGCTCTCGATCACGCCGACCTGGCTCTTGGTTAGGCCCCAGGTCCTTTGAAGCACCGGCACGGCCACCGAAAGGTTCTTGCGGCAAAGATACACGCCGATGTAGGCAATGACGATAGTGCCCAGCAGGGCGTAAGCGCGGGCCGGCCGGGGCAGTGGCTCTCGTTGCGATTCCACAAGATGCTGCTAATCGTTGTCCGCCCACTGAACCGCCCAGGCCGGGTATGGGGCCTGCGAGCCTTTCATCGCGTGCCACAAAATCCGGTTCAGCAGGTCTTCCGGACATTGGTCGGGCTTTCCGAGCGGCAGGCGCGCCGAGGCGTAGGCCTGCTTGCGCAGGAGCGGGTCGGCAATCTTCTTCGGCTCCGGATTCATCTTGTCGAGAGGGACGTTGTTTTTGAGCGCCACGAATGGCGTGAGGTCGGGCGTGTCGGTGAAGCAATCGGACATCGGGGTGGCGGTTGCATCCAGTTGGTTGACCGGCGGCAGGCCGAGGATGAGTTCGATGGTACGGACGAGGCTGGTTTGATTGTACTGCGTGCTGACGACCTGGCCGTGTTTGGCGTAGGGGCTGATGACGTAGGCGGTGGTCCGGTAGCCGCTCACATGGTCCCAGCCGGCCTGGGGATCGTCCTCGATGGCCAAGATGCAGGTCTGGCCCCAAAAGCGGCTGTGGCTGATCGCCTCGACGATCTGGCCGAAAGCCAGGTCATTGTCCGCCACCTGGGCTGCCGGCGTGGGGGAACCGGCGCTGGTCCCGCTGGTGTGATCATTGGGCAAACAGATAATTGACAGGCTCGGGAAATCGCCCGTCTTCTCGAACTGCTTCAGTTCCTTGATAAACTGCGCCGCCCGGAACACGTCCGGAACGGCCATGTCCCAGCCCACCGTGTTGGTGGCCAAATAAGGGCGCAACGACTCGATAGCCGGCTCGCTGCACAGGTTGATGGTCTGCGTGCCGTCCACAAACTCGTGATAGTGGTCCAGGAACGCCGGGTCGCCCCTCCGCGATTTGTCCTTCCAGGACTTTCGTGTGATGGCGAACTCGCCATAATCGCGCAGGGATTTGCCGTGGGCGATGGCGTTGTCCCAGATAAACCCGGCCGGCGAGTAGGCCAGCGCGTCCACGTCGTCGTCTTCCATTCCGTCGGGATAGCTGCGGGGGAACCCGGCGAAGGATTTCTCCATGTAATCGGTGGCATAAGCGCTTGCGGCCCATTGGTGGCCGTCGGCGCTGCAGATGCCGGAACAGTAGGTGTTGTCCAGCAGCACAAAATCCCGGACGAACTTGTGCTGGTTGGGCGTGATGTTTTCGCCAAAGACGCACAGCGACGCATCGCCGTTGCCTTCCTTGATGTCGCCCAACACCTGGTCGTAGGTGCGGTTTTCTTTGATGAGGTAAACGACGTGCTTGAACACGCCCGGCTCACCCGCTCGCTCGGGGACCGGGCGCGGGGGTTGGCCCGCGCGCGGGGGCAGGCTCGCCTGAGCCAGGCGCGGGTAACGCATGTTCGCCAGCGCCCGCCCGGTCATGGCGGCCAACTCCCCGGCGCCAGGCTCGCGCACCAGGGACAGAGAACCGTAATACTGGTGGGAATTGAATTCGGGCCGGCCGTTGGATTTGCGCGTTCGCCCGGGGCCGATTCCCTTGATGTTGGCGACGTAAAAGCTCTTCCGAGGCGCGTCATAGACGATAGCGCCGGGGAACCAGCCGACCGGGACCAGGCCCTTCAATTTGGACTTGCCGGACGCGAAGGCGACCACGGCCACCGCGTTCTGCGTGCCGTTGCACACAAAGAGCGTTTTGCCCGACGCGGCGAAGGCCAGCGCGTTCGGGCTGGCGCCGAACAGGTCCGCCGGATTCTGGCGCGCCCAGATGGTCTCCACAACCCGCTCGGTTCGCGTATCGATAACGCTCAGCGTGTCGCTCCCGGCATTGGCGACGACCAAATAGCGGCCGTTGGGCGACAAGGCCATCGCCGAGGCGTGCAGCCCCGCAAGCACTTCGCACTTCGCTTGCCGGATTTGGGGACTCTGCCCGGCCCCGGCCTCCGAATTGCCGACCTCAATCACGGTCACCGACCCTTCGCTTGCGATGTGCCGCACCGGGTCCACGCGCACGGCCGTCCCGCGCCCCGCCGGCCCGGTAACGCTGCCGGCATCAGGCCGGCGTCCGCCCCAGTTGCTCACCCAGGCCCTGCCGCCGGCGAGCACGACGTCGTACGGTGCGACGCCCGTGTCCCAAAGGCGCAACACCGTTCCGGTCGCCGCATCCAGTTCGGCAAGCCGGTTCGACAGGTTCAACACGACATAAAGCCGCTTGCCGTCGCGCGAAAGGGCAAGGCCCGAAGGGATGTCGGCCTTGCGGCGCGGCGCATTGGCCGGTGGCAGGGGCATTGAGAACAAACCGGCCACTTCGCCCCCAGGGCCGACACTGAAGACCTTGATGCTGCCGTTGACGTTCGCCAGGTAGAGACGGGAACCGTCCGGCGAGAAGGCCAGTCCCGTGAAGCTGGCCTGTCCCTCTTCGTCGGGTTTCAGGTTATGCGTCGAGGCAGCGGCCGGGGCGGCCTGCTGGCCCGCCTCCGGCGGCAAAGGAACATGCTTGAGAACCTGCCCCGTCTGGGGATCCACCACAACGATCTCGTGGGTCTTGCCGGCCGCCACCAGAATCCGCCCGTCCGGGCTGAGGGCCAGCGCCTGGGGGCGCATCCCGGGCAAATCAACGGTTCGGCCCGCAGGCATCACCACCTGATTTACCGGGGTGACGACCTGCCCGGCACTGTTACGTCCGACCGATTCACTGAGGGCCGAATCCGGCAACGGGTCCCCCGCCAGACAGCGAGCGGCAAGCACCGCCAGCCAAAGCAGACAGGGGCGGCGGCAAGACCTTGCAAAGGTGCTTTTCATAGTTTTTGCGGCACAAAATGGCCGCCAGAGAATAGGCGCTGCACCCGAAGGAAGCAAAGGCGCATCGGTGACAATCTGGTGACGGGCAGGGCTGCTCTCCGCCTGGCTCCGGCTCGAGGCCCTCCACGCATTTGCTGTTTACGGCGGGCGATTTGCCAGTAGCTTATGGGACTATGCGATTGATTGGCCGCCTGGACAACGAAGCAAACGCGCGCACCTTTGCTGATTTTCTCTATGCGCAGGGCATCGACAACCAGATCGAATTCGAGAAGGACGACGGGTGGGGGCTCTGGATTAGGGATGAGGACAAGCTCGAGCGCGCCGCGGCGCTGCTGCTGGCCTTTCAACGAGACCCGACAGGCCCTCAATACCAGGTCCAGGCCAAGGCAGCCGCCGGGCTGCGAGCGGAGCAGGCCAAGGGCCAAGCCGCCTATGAAAAGCGGTTGCGCAGCCGGCGCCACCTCTTCCGGCCATTGACCAATTACGGCTTTGGCGCGCTGACCGCCGGCCTTATTATCATCAGCGTCCTGGTCTGCATCCTCTCCAACTTCGGCAATGATACTCGGCCGATTATGGGCTTGTTCATCACCTCTTACGCCACTGAACCCGGCCAGGTCGCCTACATCCCCAGCCTGCCCGAAGTGCGCCATGGCCAGGTCTGGCGGCTGCTCACGCCCATATTCATTCATTTTGGCCCGATGCACATCCTCTTCAACATGCTCTGGCTCCGGGATTTGGGAAGCATGATCGAGGCGCGCCAAAGCTCATGGCATCTGGGACTGCTGGTTCTGGTCTTCGCCCTGTGCTCCAACCTCGCACAGTATTATATGAGCGGACCGGCCTTCGGGGGCATGTCCGGCGTGGTCTATGGCCTGCTTGGCTATATCTGGATTCGAGGCAAGCTGGACCCCGGTTCCGGGCTTTACCTGCACCCTTCGACCGTCTGGATGATGATAATCTGGTTCGTGCTCTGTTTTACCCCGTTGTTCGGCCACGTTGCCAACTCCGCCCATGCCGTGGGCCTCGGCCTGGGCTGCGCTTGGGGCTTCTTGTCCAGCCTGCGCCACCGATAAGGCATCAAGAGAAAATAACATGAACAATTATGGCGCAGGAGTTTTGGCCGCTGGCAAGGTGCGAGCGAGGCGCATATCCAAGGCGATCTGCAACGAGCGAGCAACGCCGCCAGCGGCCAAGAGAACCAGCCAGAATGTTCATGTTATTTTTTCTTGACGCCTAAGGAGCCGGCACGGCTCCTAAACCCATGCGCCGCTCGCACCGCATTATTCTCTTCCTGATCGCGTTGCTGGCCGTCGGCACCTTCCTCTTCGGTCTCCTGGTCCTGGCCGGCGGCTTGAGGCGCTGAGCGCGTCTCGACACGGCCCCCGCAGCCAGTGCCGAAGGACCGGAGCGCCGGCTTTAGCCGGCCTTGGGCGTCTAATGGTCAATAGGGCATCAGCAGGGTCCGGGTGCGAGCAAAGCCGGCTAAAGCCGGCGCTCCGGGGGCAAGATGCCCCCTGACACGCTGGGCCTGCAATTCCCGCTTGTCATCGGGCGGGGTGGAATTAGACTCCGCCTCATGCGAAAGCCATGGCATACGCCGCACAGCGCCGCTTGGGGAACCGTGCTGATCTCCATCATTGTTGCCTCCCTGGCCGTGGCCTCCGCGCAGCAGCCGTCAAGGACCAATGCCCCTGCCCCGAACGCCCAGGCCGGGACAAACATCGGCCCCGGGATGGATTTTATGTCGAGGGCCTGGACCAACGCCCGGCCCGGCATCAACCCCATCTTGACACAGCCCAGGGAGGAAGCGGACCAGCTTAACGCGCTCAAGAGACGAGCCGAGCAAGGTGGTGCTCGAGACCAGTGCAGCCTGGGGCTGGCTTACTACTGGGGCAGCGGCGTGGCCCAGGACTATGCCGAGGCCGTCAAATGGTATCGCAAGGCCGCCGAGCAGGGAAACGCTGACGCCCAGTACAACCTTGGCGTCTGCTACACTGAAGGACAAGGCGTTGAAAGAGACTACACCGAGGCCGCCAAGTGGTATCGCAGGGCCGCCGAGCAGGGCAGTCCTTTGGCCCAGTACAACCTCGGCGTCTGCTACACCGAGGGGCAAGGCGTCGAAAAGGACTACACCGAGGCCGCGAAGTGGTGGCGCAAGGCCGCCGAGCAGGACGATGCTCAGGCCCAGTGCAACCTTGCCCTCTGCTATTCTCTGGGCCAGGGCATGGCCAAGGACTACACTGAAGCTGTCAAATGGTTCCGCAGAGCCGCCGAGCAGGGAGACTCTTTTGGCCAGTTGAGTCTTGCCTTCTGCTATGAGGAAGGCAACGGCGTCACCAAAGACTACGCCGAGGCGGCCACCTGGTTCCGCAAGGCCGCCGACCAGGGCAACGCTTCGGCCCAGTTCAATCTCGGCGTCCTCTACACTGAGGAGGGACAAGGCGTTGAAAGGGACTACGCCCAGGCCGTGAAGTGGTGGCGCAGGGCCGCCGAGCAGGGAAACGCCTATGCCCAAATCAGCCTTGCCTTCTGCTATGAGGATGGCAATGGCGTGGCCAAGGACGACATCGAGGCCTACAAATGGCTCAACCTGGCGGCAGCACAGGGCAACCCCGGCGCTTTCCGTTGGCGGGATTTAATCGCTGCCGACATGACCAAGGACGACATCGCGGAGGCCCAGCGCCGCTCCGCCCGATTCATCCCCAAAAAGGAAACCCCCAAGGCGGCGCGCGCGCCTTACCCACCGGCACTCCCTTCGGACGAACATGCGCCGCAGCCAAGCGGCAGCGGCTTCTTTGTCACCGAGGACGGCTGGCTCGTCACAAGTTTTCATGTCGTGGAAGGCGCCGCCCATATCCTGATAAGAACCGAAAAGGAGACCCTCCCCGCCAAGCTCATCAACGCCGACAAGGTCAATGATGTGGCCGTCCTCAAAGTCAGCGGGAAGTTCGCGGCCCTTCCGGTCGCGCCGAGCCGCGCCACCAAACTTGGCGAAACGGTTCTCACGATTGGGTTTCCGAACATCGGCTTGCAAGGCTTTGCCTTGACGGTCACCAAAGGCCAGGTCAGCGGTTTGACCGGCGCGCGCGACGACCCGCGCGAGTTTCAAATCAGTGTGGCCGTTCAACCCCGCGACTCCGGCGCGCCGCTGGTCAACCAGTACGGCAATGTCGTGGGCGTCGTCGAGGCCAGGCCCGCGGACAATCCCGCGCTCAAAAGCGCCGGCCCCCCGCCGCAGAACGTCAATTACGCCGTGAAAAGCTCCGTGCTCAGCGTGTTGCTCGAAAGCCTGCCCGAACTTGCCTCCAAGCTCAAAGAGCCGTATCCGGCCACAGACCGGAAATTCGAGGACGTAGTCAATGAAACCAAGAGCGCCACGGCGCTTGTCTTGGTTTACTGAATTGAATTGGAAATATATGACACGCGACCAGGCCCTTGGCCTCTTGCACGAATACACGGCCTCCGAATCCCTCCGCAAACACGCCCTGGCCGTGGAAGCGGCCATGCGGCATTATGCCGCATTGCTGGGCGGGGACGCCGAACAGTGGGGGGTCGTCGGGCTGATTCACGATTTCGATTACGAGCGGTGGCCCAACCCTCCGGAGCACACCCGTGAAGGGGCGCGCATCCTTCGCGCGCTGGGCGTGGATGACGAAATTGTCGGCGCTGTGCTCTCGCACGCCACTTGGAATTGGACTGAGTATCCGCTGGACCGCCCGTTGCGCAAGGCGCTCTTTGCGGTGGACGAGCTGTGCGGCTTCATCACGGCGGTCGCCTACGTGCGCCCCGAACGGCTGACCGGCATGGCCGCCGGCAGCGTCCGCAAGAAGATGAAGCAAAAGTCCTTTGCGGCGGCCGTCAGACGGGAAGACATCGAGAAGGGAGCCGAACTGATGGGTTGTCCCCTCGACGACCATATTGCCCGCGTCATCGCAGCGATGCAGACCGTGGCCAAAGACCTGGGGCTGGAACCGCCCGCCAAAACGGGTTAGGCCGGATATTTCACGAGTCTCGCTGACCGGAAGGCGTAGCGCGGGCTTCCAGCCTGCTGTATCGCGGATTTCTAATCCGCAGGCGCAGCCGAGCAGGTACGGGCTGCCGACTCGAAGTCGGCGATACAGCAGGTTGGAAACCTGCGCTACGCGGCCTCGGAAGCCCGGTGCTGCTCTTCGGGCATACCATTCTCTGTCTAATTCCTCTTTTTTTGAAAGAAGTTTTGGTTGCGGCTCTGCCGCGCTAAGAAATATCCGGGCTAAGGGCTCGTGCAAAAACAAATTCGGGCATCTGAACACCCGGGTGGAGCGTGAGAGCGTGGCAAGTGCTACGATGCCCTCACGCTCGACGCTCTACGCTCGGCACGCTGGACACGCTCCACACGCTCCCCCCCTCCTTACGCTCTTCCCAACTCGGCCGGAAAAGGTCCCGCGGGCATCGGCAGGTCGTGGTCCAGGAACTCTTCGCAGACGCGGAAGAAATCGGCCTGGGTGGCGGCGCGGCGGATTTGGTGGAGGAACTGCCCGGTCGGTTCAACGCCCATGCCGATGTAGTTCATGTGTTTCTTCATGCGTTGCACGCGGCAAGAATCGGGCGCGCCGGCAGAGCAGGCGGCCTGGCAAAGGGCCCGCACGTATGCAAGAACGTCGCGCCCGCGCGGAACAAAGGGCGGCTGGCCCTGCTGCTGCTGCCGGATTTGGTCGAAAAGCCACGGATTGCGAATGGCTCCCCGCCCGATCATCAACCCGCGCGCGCCCGTGATTCGCAGCACGTGGGCCGCCATGGGTGCGGAATAAATGTCGCCGTTGGCCAGCACCGGGCAAGGCAGCGCCGCCGCAGCGCGCGCGATGAAATCGTGCCGCACGGCGCCCCGGTACATTTCCCGCACCGTGCGGGCATGCACCGTCAAGAGGTCCAGCGAGTGCTTTGCGAAGATCGGCAGCAAGTCCCAGAACACGTTGGCCGAGTCGAAGCCTATTCGGGTCTTGACGGTGAACTTGATTCTCACCGCGTCGCGCAAGGCGCCCAGAATCGCATCCACCCGCGCCGGGTCGCGCAGCAAACCGCCCCCGGCGCACTTGCGATAAACCACCGGAGCGGGACACCCCAGATTGAGGTCCACCGCCGCTACCGGATGCTCCTGCAACTCGCGCGCCGTCCGCACCAGCGCCGGTATGTCATTGCCGATCATCTGGGCAACCACCGGCCTGCCGGTGGGGTTTTGGGTGATGGACTTGAGAATGCGCCGGTCCAGGCTCGAGGTGGCGTGGACGCGGAAGTACTCGGTGAAATAGACATCGGCCCCGCCGTAGGCCGCAAGCAGGCGCCAAAAGGGCAGATCCGTCACGTCTTGCATCGGGGCCAGCGCCAGCATCGGCGCCGGCCCGCCCAGCAGCTTCTCGAATTCCAAGCGCGGTTCCATGGCCTGCGCCGCCAATGGTCCGCCGACGCCGCCGGTTTATCAAACCCAAATCACCCATACCGGCCACAAGGCCGGCGAAAATGGTTGTCAAGAACAAGGAGAGAGTTACAATGGCCCCCGTTCGCCGTGGTCGCCGTTAAGCAGGCATGGCACGCTTGATGGCACAGCACAGCATCCAAACCGCCTTTGGCGCATGGGTCTGAGCTATTTCTGTTTATCAGGCGGCAGAGGCGAACGCCGACATCAAATGCAACTTCTTTCAGAAACCATGGACAGGATTGATTCCGGTTTGTCGCAGTCACCAGCTCCTCAGGAATCCCTTTCTCAACGTTGGGAGCAGCCACCCTCAGCGGCACTAGGCCGCATCGGCGCCTTTGGCCGTTCGGGGCGCCCCCCGGGCAACACGACGTGCCGGTCCCGTCTCAGGCTCTGGGGCTGGCTGGCTGCGGCCCTGTTCCTCCTGGCCGCCGCCATCCACCCGGCCCAGGCCCAATCACCCGCCCCGCTGGTGTTCGGGGTCTATCGCTTGATGTGGACGGGCCTGGATGCCAGCGTCGGGGACACCCTGGACGCCCTCACCAACACAACCTATAATCCGAACTGGCCCGACAATCCGAACCCGGCTTACACCAAGATTTACACCAACTTCCAGACCGAGGTGAACACTGGGTTGAATTATTATGGGCAGCAATTGCGGACCTTTGTCGTGCCGCCGACCAATGGCAATTATGTCTTCTGGATTTCGAGTGACGACACCTCGGAGTTGTTCGTGAGCACCGATGAGACCCCGGCCAACAAGGCGTCGGTCGCTTCCGTGACTAGCTGGACCGCGTCGGAGGCATGGACCGATGAACCCAACCAGCAGTCGGCGCCGCGCTATCTGGAGGGCGGCCGGCGGTACTACATCGAGGCCATCATGCAGCAAGGCACAGGCGGAGACAACCTGGCCGTGCGCTGGCAGTTGCCCGACGGCACGTTCGAGGAGCCGATGACCGCCGTCAGCCCGGCTGGCACGCTGCTCATCCCGTTCGACGGCATCGACACCTTGCCCGGCATCTACAAGCAAACCACCAATCTCACCGTGGTCGAGTCCTCCAACGTGGAACTCTCGGTGCTTGTTACCAATAGCTCCCCGGTCACCTACGACTGGCTCCTGCACGGAACCAGTCTCCCCGGCCCCAATGCCGCCAAACCCTTCTACACCATTAGCAACGTCAGTGTCGCCCTTAACAATGGTCAGACCTATGCCTGCCTGATTGCCAATTCCGCCGGCGCCATCACCAGCGCCCCCATCCGCCTCACCGTGATTCCCGATACCAACCCGCCGACCGTGGCGTTGGTGGGCAATGTCGGCGTGACCAACGTCCAGGTGATCTACTCCAAGACGGTCGAACTGGCCAGCGCCGCCAACCCGGCCAACTATGCCTTTACCAACGGCCTCCGGGTCGCTGCCGCCTCGCTGGGGCCGGATAACATGACCGTCACCCTCACCACTGGCCCGGTGGTTTATGGCAGCAATTATACGCTGGTCATCAACAATGTCCGGGACCGCGCCAATGTGCCCAACACCATCGCAGCTAATACCACCGTGACCTTTCTTGCCATGGTGTATGCTCCCCAGGACATCGGGAAGCCGTCTGTCCCGTCGGTCGTTACTCCCGTCGGCACCAACGGCCTGGATGTCACGAGCGTCGGCACCGCCGTGGGCGGGGCGGCGGACCAATTCAGCTTCAATTATCAGTTCCGCGCAGGCGACTTCGACGTGGCGGTGCGCCTGGCCGGGATGGTCCCTACCGATGTCTGGGCCCGGGCGGGCTTGATGGCGCGGGAGACCCTCTTGCCCTCGGGCCGTTTTGCCGCCGCGCTGGCCACCCCGGCGATGGTTGGCTCTTGCTTTGAATGGCGCGACCCGGCCGGCAGCCAGGCAAATCTCGCGGGCAGTTTCCCCGCCAACTATCCCGACGCCTGGCTTCGGCTTAAACGAGCCGGCACGACCTTCACCGGCTTTGCCAGTTACGACGGCCAGACTTGGGTCCAACTGGGCAGCGCCGCCATTAGCATGCCCCCTCAGATCTACCTCGGATTTGCCGTGAGCAGCTATAATGCCACCAACGCGACCGTGGTCCAGTTCCGCGACCTGGCCACAGCCACCGTGACCGTGGCGCCCGCACCGCCCAACCCTCACGAGCCGCTGGGGCCCTCCAGCCGAAGAACTCCGCTGGTCATCTCGGAAATCATGTACCACCCCGCCCCGCGCGCCGACCTGAACAACCTCGAGTTCCTGGAGATCTACAATACCAATCCCTGGTTCCAGGACATCAGCGGCTACCAGGTGGTCTCCGATAACATCTCCTACACCTTTCCGGCCGGGACCATCCTGAATGGGGGGGCGTTTCTGGTCGTCGCCGCTTCGCCCTCGAGCATCCAGGCCGTGTATGGCATCACCAACGTCGTCGGCCCTTACATGGGGAGTCTCAAGAGCGCAGACATCCTCCAGTTGGTGGACAACCTGGGAGCGGTCTTGCTGAACATCCCCTACTCCAATGTTCATCCCTGGCCGGTGGCGGCCGATGGCACCGGCCATTCGATCGTCCTGGCCAACCCTACTTACGGCGAAGCACAACCGCAGGCCTGGGACATCAGCGACGTGGTCGGCGGCTCCCCCGGCCAAGCCGAGGCCTACCGGCCCAGCCCCCTGCGCAGCGTGCTCATCAACGAAGTGCTGGCCCACTCCGAAAACCCCGCCCTGCCCTGTTTCATCGAACTTTACAACCATAGCAACCAGACCAACGACCTCTCCGGCTGCATTCTCACCGACGACTTTGCCACCAACAAGTTCGTCATCCCCCCAGGCACCTCCATCCCGCCCCGCGGCTTCCTCTCCTTCAACCAATCGCAATTGGGCTTCGTTCCCAGCGCCGCCGGAGGCACGCTCTTCTTCGTCAAGCCCGACGGCAGCCGCGTCCTGGACGCCGTCCAATTCGAAGGCCAGGCCGACGGCGTCTCCTTCGGGCGCTGGCCCGACGGGGCGGCCGCCTTCTATCCCCTGGCAGCCCGCACTCCGGGGACCAACAACAGCCCAATCTGGATAGGGAACATCGTCATCAACGAGTTGATGTACGACCCCATCAGCGGCAACGACGACGACCAATACATCGAGCTTTACAACCGGGGCACCAATACCGTGGACCTGGCCAATTGGC
>Ga0181524_10001258_pt1 | contig 29537 bp, 25 predicted proteins | sample PEATcosm2014_Bin_34_FD_119761 | JGI IMG/M metagenome (GOLD analysis project Ga0181524, IMG submission 119761) | Peatland microbial communities from MTU Mesocosm Facility, Houghton, MI, USA - PEATcosm2014_Bin05_60_metaG | ecosystem: Environmental > Terrestrial > Soil > Wetlands > Peat | place... | reverse complement strand
TCACTCACGCGGCGACGGTAGATCCACACTCACCGGTCGTGTCGAGCTGCCCGAAGGGCCCCCGCTCCCGAGCTTGTCTCGGGAGCGGCGTAGATCTTCTTGGAGTTGTAGCACTGCGGCCGGAGAGGACAAATACATCCTCGCATTATCCTGGATAGTAGTGGGCGGTCGAGCGCGCCGGGAGGGCGGAGAGGTGATCAAGGAGCGGAGGGTCCAGGGTCGGAAAGACCCCAAGACTGGCAAGGTGAGCAAGCCCACGGTGCGCTACGACGTGCGTTACCGGGGTCCCGATGGCAAAGAACTCTGCAAGACCTTCCATGCCAAGAAAGAAGCGGAGAAGTACGAGCGAGAGCAGCGAACCGCTCTCGACAAAGGAGCCTGGATCGACCCTCGGGACGCCTCGGAGAAGTTCGGCGAGTACGCGGACCGGTGGCTCGCGGAACGCCACGACCTACGTCCGCGGACGGTCGAGCTGTACGAGTCGCTCCTCAAGCTGCACATCAAGCCAAGGTTCGGCGGTCTGCCGCTCGGGAAGGTGGCATCTTCGTCGGCCCTCGTGCGTAGCTGGAATGCGGAACTCGCACGCGAGTACCCAAGTACGGCTGCGCAGGCGTACAGGCTGATTCACCAGCTCTGCGCTACCGCTGTTGCCGATGGGGTCATCGGTCGGAATCCCTGCACCGTCAAGGGTGCCGGTCAGGAGCACTCACCAGAGCGACCCACAGCGACCGTGCCGGAGGTATCTGCGCTCGCCAGTGCGATGCCCCCAGACCTTCGGCTCACCGTGGTCCTTGCCGCGTACTGCCAGCTTCGGCGCGGCGAGGTCCTCGGGTTGGAGCGGCACGACTTCGACTTACTGCACGGAGAGGTCACTATCGCCCGCAGCGTTAACAGAGTGCGCGGCGGTCTTAGTATCGGCCCGCCAAAGACTGGCGCAGGGGAGCGCACACTGAAGATCCCTGAGTTCTGGCTATCCGAGGTGGGGGAGCACCTCGCTAGCCGTGTTGGCCCGTCCAATGACGCTCCGTTTTTTACCGGTCCCGAGGGTGGCCGTCTGAGTCAGCTCACGTTGAACCACGCGTTTCAAGCGGCTCGCCAGACCATCGGACGCCCGGAGCTCCGCTTCCACGATTGCCGACACTCCGGCCTCACGTGGTCGGCGGCCACGGGGGCGACTACCGCGGAGATCATGCGCCGGGCGGGTCACAAGTCGGCGGCCGCGGCGATGCGCTACCAGCACGCGACGAGCGACCGGGACGCGGTGCTCGCGGCGGCGCTCTCGGAGATGGCCCAGGCGGCTCCGGTGATCACCATTTCGGAAGGTTCGCGGGATATCCGCGGGATGGAAGCCAAGCACTCGGCCAGTAGCTCACCATTAAGTGCCCCTGACCAGGGATAACAGCTGGAGCGGGCGACCGGGATCGAACCGGCATGACCAGCTTGGAAGGCTGGAGCTCTACCATTGAGCTACGCCCGCGACGCACGCCGAGGCTACCCGCGGTCACCGGGCGGCCGGCCCCGGCTGCCGATGAAACCACGGCGTCGGGGAGGCGGGATTTGAACCCGCGACCTCCTGCTCCCAAAGCAGGCGCGCTAACCAAGCTGCGCTACTCCCCGTCGCCTCTTAGGGCGACTCCGCGATCGTAGGGGCACTGAGCTGCCGGGGCCACAAAGGCCGCAAGCGCTCCTCGGGGTAGGTGGCGGGCGCCACTGCGTGCGCCCGGTAGAGTACGCGGGACCTATGCGTTCTACTTCTGAGGCCCTAGAGGGCAACCGAGTCAAGCTCACCGTCGAGGTCGACGAGGAGGAGCTTCGAGGCGCAGTTGACGAGACCTTTCGCCGGCTACAGAAGGAGGTCAGCGTCCCTGGTTTCCGCCCGGGAAAGGTCCCTCGTCGCCTCCTCGAGGTTCGGCTCGGTGCCGAAGCCATCAGGGCCGAGGTGATCCGCCACGCGCTCCCGGACTACTACGCCCAGGCCGTCGAGGAGGCGGATCTTGACACGATCGCGGCCCCGGAGATCGACATCACCTCCGGCGAGGACACCGGCGCCCTGGCCTTCGACGCCGTCGTGGAAGTGCGCCCGAAGGTCTCGATCGCCGGCTATCAGGGCCTGGTCGTCACGGTCCCGTCCCTTGAGCCGACTGAGCTCGAGATCGATTCTCGCATCGACCGGCTCCGGGAGCAGTTCGCCGAGCTCAGCGAGGTCGAAAGACCAGCCCGCGATGGCGATCTGGTTACCGTCGATGTGCAAGGTGTCCGTGACGGAAATGTTGCCGACGGGCTGAGTGCCGACGACTTCGTGTACGAGGTCGGCACCGGCGGCATCGTGGAAGGTGCCGACGAGGCCCTGCGCGGCAAGAAGGCCGGCGACATTGTCGAGGTCGACGCTCCCGGGTTGCAGGGACGCGCGGGCAAGTTGCGCGTGCTCGTGAAGCAGGTGCGCGAGAAGGTGTTGCCCGAGGCGAACGACGAGTGGGCCTCGGATGCTTCGGAGTTCGACACCCTCGAGGAGCTGCGCGGGGACCTGGCGAGCCGCCTGACCAGCTTGAAGAAGCTCGAGGCTCGCCTCATCGTCCGCGAGCGTGCGATCGAAGCGCTGGCTGAGCTCGTCTCCGACGAGATGCCGGCGACCCTGGTTGCCGCGGAGGCACAACGAACCCGCCACACCCTGGCCCATCGACTCGCGGAGCGCGGCGTGACCATCGATCAGTACCTCGAGACCATGGGTCAGGCCCCCGAAGAGCTCACCGCCGAGTTCGAGCGCCAAGCCGTCTCTCAGGTCCGAGTCGATCTTGCGTTGCGGGCACTCGCGGATGCCGAGGGAATTGTGGTCGACGACCAGGATCTTGCAGCTCGGATCGAGCGTCTGGCGTCCCAGGCCAACCAGGACGCCCGCAGCCTCGCGACCCGCCTCGCCAGGACCGGTGGTCTTGAGCAGCTACGCTCGGATGTGAGGAACGAGAAGGCGGTCGAATGGCTGACCGACTCTGTCGACCTCGTCGATGAGCAAGGGGCCCCGATGGATCGGACGTTGTTCCTCGAAGCTGTGGGCTCCGAGGAAGAGACTGCGGTTGCCGCGGACGCCGGTTTGACAGGCGGGGACGACGACGCTGTCCAAGGGCAGGCCGCGGACGCCGAAGCTGCGGACGAGAAAGCGGTGGACTCGTCAGTGGACAAGGAGGGCTGAGCCTTGGCCGCGCATGACTACCTCGTCCCGACCGTGGTCGAGCAGTCGCCGAGAGGCGAGCGCGCCTATGACCTGTTCTCCCGGCTGCTTCGCGAACGGATCATCTTCATCGGCACGCCGATCGATGACACGATCGCGAACCTGGTGTGCGCCCAGATGCTGTTTCTCGAGTCGGAGGATCCCGAGAAGGACATCAACATCTACATCAACTCACCCGGCGGCGACATCACCGCATTGTTCGCGATCTACGACACACTTAAGTACGTACGGCCCGACAAGTCGACCTTCTGTTTCGGACAGGCCGCGTCTGCAGCGGCCGTGCTCCTGGCCGCGGGTACCAAGGGCAAGCGGTTCGCCCTGCCACATGCCCGGGTCCTGCTCCATCAACCCTACGGCGGCGGCGGTGGGCAGGCGAGCGACATCGAGCTGCAGGCCAAGGAGATCCTCAGGATGCGGGATCTCTTGAACCAGATGCTCGCCAACGACACCGGTCAGTCCGCTGAGAAGATCCAAAAGGACACGGACAGGGATTTCATCATGGACGCCGAGGAAGCCAAGGAATACGGCATCATCGACGAGGTCATCACCAGCAGGGAGGCCGCCGGTATCACGGCGGCCGTCGGCGCAGCCTGAGCTACGGGAGACGATGTGGCCAAGTTCGGGGAAGGTGGAGAGCTAGTCAAGTGCAGCTTCTGCGGCAAGTCGCAGAAGCAGGTCAAGAAGCTGATCGCCGGGCCGGGTGTCTACATCTGTGACGAGTGCATCGAGCTGTGCAACGACATCATCGAGGAAGAGCTGTCGGAGCCGACGGAGGTTCGTTTCGAGGACTTGCCCAAGCCCAGGGAGATCTTCGACTTCCTGAACGACTACGTCGTCGGTCAAGAGCAGGCCAAGAAGATCCTTTCGGTAGCGGTCTACAACCACTACAAGCGCGTGCAGGCCGGCGTGTACCGCGACGGCGACGTGGAGATCGCGAAGTCCAACATCCTGCTTCTCGGCCCGACCGGTTGTGGCAAGACCCTCCTTGCTCAGACGCTCGCCCGCATGTTGAACGTTCCGTTCGCGATCGCCGATGCAACGGCCCTCACCGAAGCGGGCTACGTCGGCGAGGATGTCGAGAACATCCTCCTCAAGCTGATCCAGGCAGCGGACTACGACGTCAAGAAGGCCGAGACCGGGATCATCTACATCGACGAGATCGACAAGATCGCCCGCAAGAGCGAGAACCCTTCGATCACGAGAGACGTCTCGGGTGAAGGCGTCCAACAGGCACTGCTCAAGATCCTCGAGGGCACAACGGCCTCGGTCCCGCCCCAAGGTGGCCGCAAGCATCCCCACCAGGAGTTCATCCAGATCGACACGACGAACGTCCTGTTCGTCTGCGGCGGCGCGTTTGCCGGCTTGGACAAGATCATCGAGAACCGCATCGGCCGTGCCGGCATCGGCTTTCGCGCGGACGTGCGCCACAGCAAGCACCGGGAGGAGAGCGAGGTCCTCATGCAGGTCCTCCCCGAGGACTTGCTGAAGTTCGGCCTGATCCCGGAGTTCGTCGGTCGCCTCCCGGTCATCGGGACTGTTCGCAGTCTCGATGAGGAGGCGCTCGTCCGCATCCTCATCGAGCCCAAGAACGCCCTCGTCAAGCAATTCCGCCGCGTGTTCGAGCTCGACAACGTCGAGCTCGAGTTGACCGAGGACGCCCTGGAAGCCGTCGCCCAGCAGGCGATGTTGCGTGGCACGGGCGCCCGAGGCCTGCGTGCCATCCTCGAGGAGGTCCTTCTCGAGGTCATGTACGACCTGCCGAGCCGCGAGGACATCGGGCGCTGCGTGGTCGACAAGTCCGTCGTGCTCCAGCGGGTTGCGCCAAGCCTGGTCCCTCGAAGCACTGGCCAGGAGAAGTCCGAGCGCACACGCCGCGCGGCTTCCTGAACCGGCCAGCGTTCCCCAACCGTGTCGAGGCGTGTCCCAATCTGACCAGCCGTTCGGCTCTGCAGCCGAACCCCCCTTGCTTCCCGTGCCGGGTGTGGGGAGTCCCTCTTTCGGCGAGACGCTGGCATGGCTCGACCGGCACGTCAACCTCGAGGCGATCGAATCCGGCCGGGCCGGCCGTCTGGGCCTACCCAGCCTGGAACGTGTCAGCGCGCTTGTGGGCGCACTCGGCGATCCACAGGCGACGTACCCCATCGTTCATGTCACCGGGACCAACGGCAAGGGCTCGACCTCTCGGATGACCGCCTCGATTCTCCAGGCTTGTGGGCTTTCGGTCGGCACGTACTCGAGTCCCCACCTCGAGCGGATCAACGAGAGGCTCGAGTTCGCCGGTGCCGAGATCACTGACGAGTCCTTCGTGACAGTTCTCGGGACCGTGGCGGAGATCGAACGCTTCCTGGGCATCCGAGCGACCTGGTTCGAGCTCGTGACGGCAGCGGCCTACGCCTGGTTCGCCGACATGGCCGCAGAGGCCGCCGTCGTCGAGGTCGGCCTCGGCGGCCGTTACGACGCGACGAACGTCGGCCACGGCGATGTCGCGGTGGTGACCAACGTCGAGCTCGATCACACCCAGATCCTCGGCACGACGCGGGAGTCGATCGCGGGCGAGAAGGCCGGAATCGTGAAGAGCGGCTCGCTCCTGGTTCTGGGCACGCAGGACCCGGTCGTGTCCTCGATCTTCGAGGCCGAAGCCGAACTGGTCGGGACGCGCGCTATCTGGCGGCGGGGCGTCGAGTTCGGTTGTTCCTCCAATCGGCTCGCGGTCGGGGGGCGCCTGATCGACCTGTGGACGCCGCTCGGGCGATTCTGTGATGTGCACCTGCCCCTTCACGGCGCACATCAAGCTGACAATGCCGCGTGTGCCGTGGCTGCCGCGCAGGCCTTGCTCGGAACGACCATCGAAGAGGACATCGTCTGCGACGCGCTTGGTGCGGTCAGGGTTCCTGGCCGTCTCGAGGTCGTGCGCCGCCACCCGCTCGTCGTGCTTGACGGGGCCCACAACCCGGCCGGAGCGGTCGCCGCCGGCCGGGCGCTGAAGGAGGACTTCGGTGCCGCGCGGCGGGTGATCGTGGTGATGGGTTGCCTTCGCGGCCGCGATCCCGGAGAGCTGTTGTCCTCAATCGGACCTGAGCGCATCGCCACGGTCGTGGCCTGTCGCCCTCCATCTCCGCGAGCTCAGGAGCCCGACAGCGTCGTTGACGCAGCGCAGGCTCTCGGGCTATCGGCCGAAGAGTCCGGGACGACCGACGAGGCAGTGGGTCGAGCCCTCGAGCTCGCGGACCGGGACGACATCGTGTTGGTGACGGGCTCGCTCTACGTCGTCGGGGCGGCACGCGCGGTGCTGTGCTGACGAGGCGGGGCTGCTGCGCGAGTTCCGCATTGCCCTGTCGGGCGGGGAGCATTAGGGTCGCCGCCCGTGGAGCGTACCCTAGTCATCTGCAAGCCCGACGCCGTGGAACGCGGCCTCATTGGTGAGATCGTCAGCCGCCTCGAACGAAAGGGCCTTCGTATCGTGGCGGCCGACCTGCGTACGATCGACGCCGGCACTGCCGGCCGGCACTACGCAGAGCATCTCGGCAAGCCCTTCTACGACACCTTGGTCGAGTTCATCGGTCGGGGCCCTGCGATGGTCATGGTCGTGGCCGGTCCTCCTGGGACATGGCGGATCGTGCGCACTCTCATGGGGCCCACCGATCCTGCCGACGCGCCTCCCGGCACGATTCGGGGGGACCTTGCAGTCGAGCTGACCGAGAACCTCATTCACGGCTCTGACGGCCCGGAGTCGGCCGTCCGGGAGATCGAGCTCTTCTTTCCAGGACTCGGCTGAGTAGCTACGCGGGCCCGGCAGTCGTTCCGCCCACGCGGGCCTGACGGCCCCCTGGCGTGGACCGGCCGACCACCCGGCCGTCTTCGATGACGTCGACCTCGTCGAAGGCCGTCAGCTCGTCGAGCCGGTGGGTGACGTAGAGGAGGCTCTTGCCGGCCGTGGTGGATATGACGTCGCGGAGGAGCCTTTCGGCCGTCACCTCGTCCAGCCCCGAGGTGGGCTCGTCCAGGACGAGGATCGGTGTCCGGGCCAAGAGGGCCCGGGCCAGCGCGAGACGTTGACGCTGGCCGCCCGAGAGTTGCGCGCCTTGCTCGCCGACCTTGGTGTCGAGGCCGTCGGGCAGCGAGTCGATCCAATCCCCGAGCTGTGCCGCCCGGGCCACTGCTGTGATCTCGGCCTGGCTCGACTCGGGTCGGGCGAGGGCGATGTTTCCCCGTATCGTCGTGTTGAACAGATGGGTGTCCTGGGCGACCCAGGCGATCATGTGGCGGGGAGTCTCTTGGCAGAGACGGTCCACCGGTATGCCTCCGAGCATGGCCTGGCCACCTTCCAGCGCCCAGAAGCGAAGAAGCGTGTTCACGACGCTGCTCTTACCGGCGCCGCTCGGCCCCACGAGGGCCACCCGGCTCCCCGCCGGAACCGCCATCGTGAGGCCGTCCAGCGCCCATGGACGCTCCGCCCCGTAGCGAAGCTTGGCGTTGTCGAGCCCGAGGTCGGCGGCGGTCGGCTCGGCCACGGGGTCGAGCGGGTCTGTGACCGGCGTCGGGAGATCGGCGATCGCCAGCACGCGGCCCGCTGCAGCCAGGTGGTGCGAGAGCCTCGACACCGCGTCGGCGACCGGCGTCACGACCTCGAAGGTGCCGAGGGTGACCAGCGGGAGGACGGCCAGCATGTAACCGGGGAGCCGATGGGCGCCGACTGCCGGCACCGAGACCGCCAACAGCCCGACGACGGCTGCTCCGGTGAAGCAGATGCTGAGGGCCGACACCGCGCCGGCTGTCCACGAGCGGCGCCGTGCGAGACGAACGAGGGCCTCGTCGTCGTCGAGCGCCCGCTCGAGGTACTCCTCGTCACGTCCGAACGCCACCAGGTCCGGGGCCCCCTGGAGGAGCTCGACCACGTCGGCTGCCAGCTCGCCCCGCAGCGTCGCCTCCCTTGTCCCGAGCCGGCGCTGGCGTGCCCACGCCAGGGCCGAGGTGAGGCCGAGGGCGCTCGCCAGAAAACCGGCGAGCACGAGACCGGCCGCCGGCAGGACGACCGTCACCACGCCCACCGCGAACAGGGAGGTGATGGCGCCCACCAGCACCGGTGAGACGCCACGCAGTGCGAGGTCCTGCAGGCAGTCGACATCGGCGGTGGCCCGGGCGAGCAGGTCGCCGCTGCGCCACTGGCACAGCGCGGCGGGGGACCGCGGTTCGACCTGGTCGTAGAGCCACAGTCGCAGGCGGCCGACTGCCCGGAGGGCCGAGTCGTGGGAGACGAGTCGCTCGCCGTAGCGGAGGGGCCCTCGGCTGAGCGCGAGTATCTGCACCCCGGCCATGAGCACCGCCAAGGTGTAGAGGGGCGGCCGTAGCGCTGCTCGGTCGATGAGCGCGCCCGAGCACGCCATGAGCGCGACCGTGCTCATGGCAGCGGCGACCCCGAGTGCGATCGAGAGGAGGAAGCGTCCCCGGGGCGGTGCGGCGATGCCGAGCAGGGCTCGCAGGGTGGCCGCCCTCGAGCGCTGGTGGCCAGCCGGCGCGCTCACGGTCTCGCCCCGGTCGGCTCGAGGTGACTCGCCCCGGCCCCGTCGGCCGGGACGAGCCGGCCGCCGATGAGGGCAACTGTCCGGTCCACGCGTCCGACCAGGGCGCGCCTGTGAGCCGCAACGAGAACGGTCCGGCTATCGAGCCACGGCCCGAGGGTGTCCCGCAGCGACGCTTCGCGGTCGGCATCGAGATGAGCGGCCGGTTCGTCCAGGAGCACCAGGGGAACGTCTCGCAACACTGCGCGTCCGATGGCGATTCGTTGGCGCTCGCCGGCGCTCAGCGTCATGCCTCCCTCGCTGAGTTCGGTCTCCAGCCCGAGTGGGAGCCGCTCGACGAGCCCGGACAGGCCTGACTGTTCGATGGCCCACCTGAGCGCTTCGGCACTGGCATCCTCGTCCCCGAGGCGGAGGTTGTCGGCGATCGTCCCGCGGACGAGGTAGGGGCGTTGGGGCACCCACGCGACCTGACGCCGCCAGTCGCGAAGCGGGAGGTCCCGCAGGTCGACGCCTCCCACCGTGACCCTGCCGCCGGCCGGCTCGACGAAGCCGAGCAGGACCGCCAGCAGCGTGGACTTGCCCGACCCGGACTCTCCGGTCACCGCCACGTGCTCCCCGAAAGCGAGGTCGAGCTCCACACCGTCAAGGACCCGGACGGCTCGGCCGGGGTAGCACACCTCGAGCTCGGACAGCCGGATCGTGCTTCGGGCCACTTCGGTCAGGGCCCGCCCGCCAGTTCCGTCGGGAGCGCCGGAAGCCGCCCTCGCCGGCTCGCGCTCGTCGAGGACCTCGAGGATGCGGTCGGCTGCCGCCTGCCCCTCGGCGCTGGCATGGAACTCGGAGGCGGCCCGCCGCAGCGGCATGTACACCTCGGGTGCCAGCACTAGCACGGCCAGGGCGATTCCGAGGTGCAAGGTGCCGTCGAGCAGTCGCAGCCCAAGGAACAGTGCCACGAGCGCCGTGCCCACCGCGGCGAGCACCTCGAGAGCCAGGGCGGAGAGGAAAGCCACCCGCAGCGTGCTCATCGTGGTCAGCCGGAGGTCCTCGGTGGCCTTCTCGAGCGTCCGTCGGCCAGCGCGCGCACGGCCGAAGGCCCGCAGCGTAGGGAGGCCTTGCAGCAGGTCGTAGAAGGCTGCCGCCAGGCCGGAGAGCCGGTCCCACTGGCGCTCGGCGTGGCGCTTGGCCTCCAGGCCGAGCAGGTACATGAACAACGGGATGACCGAGACCGTGACGCCAAGGATGAGAAACGAGCGCCAATCGGCCCACAGCACCCACGACAGCAGGACGACGGGGGCGATGCCGGCGACCACTGCGGTCGGCAGGTAACGGGCGAAGTAGACCTCGAGCGCTTCGATGCCCTGTGTTGCCACCGAGGTGAGCTCACCCGTGCGTTCCCCGGACAACCAGGAAGGTCCGAGCCCCAGAGCGCGGGCCAGCAGTCGCCGGCGCAGTGCGGAGGTGACGCTGGCTGAGGTGCGGTGCGCCGCCAGCTCGCTCAGCCACGACAAGGCCGCCCGTGCGAGGAACCCGCCGGCCAGTCCGGCGAGGAACGGCAGGAGCCGGGCGAGTGCCCAATGGCCGAGGAAACCCCGTTGGACGATGGCACCGAGCAGGACGGCCTGGACCACAAGGCACAGGGCCGATGCGACACCGACCGCCACGGCCGCCGCAAGGTAGCGGCGAGTCACGGTCACCCGCCGGGCCAGTCGGGGACCGATGGGGCCCCGTGGTCGGTCCCCGGACGGAGTCAGCTGGTGCCGCCCTGACCGGGGGGCGCGGGCGCCGGATCGCTCGTAGCAGCGCTGGCAGCGAGCGTGGGCGCCTCGGGTCCGAGTCCGTTGGCGGGACCGGGTTGTGCTGGCCGGGCTACCCGGGCGCGGAAGACCCAGTAGGACCACCCTTGGTACACGAGCACGAGCGGGGTGAAGATGAGCGCCACGACGGTCATGACTTTCAGCGTGTAGGGCGCGGAGGCGGCGTTGGCGATGGTGAGGTCGTAGGCAGGCGAGATGCTGGAGACCATGACCCTCGGGTACAGGTTCAGGAAGATCGTGGCCACGAGGCAGATCAGCCCGACGGCGGTGGCGACGAAGGCCCAGCCGTCGAGCCGCTCACGCAACAGCCATTCCACCACGGCGATCGACGCGATGGCGAGGATCGGGACCAGTGGCGGGACGAGACCTGTGTCGTGGGCATTGTGCGCGTTCAGGTACGTCCAAGCCAGGAAGGCCACGACGGCGGCGGTGGTGGCCGGCGCGAGAACTCTCGCCGCACGGGACGCCCGCCTCCGGATGTCGTCGGTGGTCTTTAGACAGGCGAAGACCGCTCCGTGGAGGGCGAACAGGAGCAGTGTCGTGACCCCGCCCAGCAGTGCGTAAGGGTTGAGAAGGTTGAAGAACGATCCGAGATAGGTGAAGTGCCGGCTGATGGGCACACCGCGCAGGATGTTGGCGAAGGCCACTCCCCACAGCAGGGCCGGGATGAGGCTCCCCCAGAAGATCGCGTGGTCCCACGCCAGGCGCCAGGCGGGCAGCGTGCGCTTGGCGCGGAACTCGAAAGCCACCCCTCGGAAGATGAGCGCGGCCAGGATCAGGAACAGCGGAAGGTAGAAACCGCTGAACAGTGTGGCGTACCAGTCAGGGAAGGCGGCGAAAGTGGCGCCGCCCGCCACGAGCAGCCAGACCTCGTTTCCGTCCCAGACCGGGCCGATCGTGTTGATCAGCACCCGGCGGTCGAGGTCGTCCCGGCCCAGGATTGCCAAGAGGATGCCGATCCCGAAGTCGAATCCCTCGAGCACGAAGTAGCCGGCCCACAAGATGGCGATGATGATGAACCAGAACACTTCCAAGCCGCTGTGGGCCGGGGCTGCGCTTGCGAGGGTGAGGGCCACCAATCCTCCTTGGAATCAGTAGATGAGCGCCGGCGCCTGGTCGGTGCCGGGCTCGCGCTCGTGGTCGTCGCCGGGCTCGTCGACTCGGTCGCCACCGCGGGCGTAGCGGGTCATGAGCCCGAAGTCGATCGCCGCCAGCAGGCTGTAGATGGCGGTGAACCCGACCAGTGTCGTCACCACGTAGCCCGTGCCGATGTGCGAGACGGCTTGGGACGTCTTCAGCAATCCGTAGACGACCCATGGCTGGCGGCCCATCTCGGTGAAGATCCAGCCGGTCGTGTTGGCGACGAAGGGGAGCGCTATGGCCAGGACCGAGAGTCGCAGGAACCAGGCCGATCGTTCCAGTCGCCGCCGGCGCATGAGCCACAGGCCTGCGGCCAACAGTCCGAGCATGACTATCCCGCAGCCCACCATGATGCGGAAGGTCCAGTAGGTGACCCACAAGATGGGCTCGTAGCTCCCCGGGCCGGACTTCGCCACCTCCTTTGCCTGGATCTGGTTGATGCCCTGGACGGGGCCGTTCCAACTGTTGTCGGCCAGCACCGAGAGCAGGTGAGGGAGTCGGATCTGGAAGATCGGGTTGCCCGAGAGGTCCCCGATGGTGAGCAGCGAGAAGCTTGCGCCGTCCTGGGTGTTGTAGATCGCCTCGGCGGCGGCCATCTTCATCGGCTGCTGGCGTTCCATCACCCTCGCCTGGTTGTCGCCGAAGAACATGGTGGCCACGATTGCGACCGAGCCCACGACGAGGGCCAGCTTGGCCGAAGCAGCGAACACGGGCTGATGTGCCTCCCTGGCGCGCTGGTCCTTCAGGAGGTGCCAGGCGCTGACGCCCAAGATGAGCAGAGCCGAGGTCACCAGTGCGGAGAACAGGACGTGAAGGAAAGAGCCGACAAGGGTGCTGTTGGTCATGACGGCCCAGAAGTTCGTCATGACCGCCCTGTTGCCGACCACCTTGTAGCCAACGGGGTGCTGCATCCAGGCGTTGGCGGCCAGGATGAACAGGGCCGAGAGCATCGTCCCGACGCTGACGAGCCAGATCGACGCGAGGTGGACGCGTGCTGAGACGCGGCCCTTGCCGAAGATCCAGATCCCGAGGAAGGTTGATTCCAGGAAGAAGGCCAGCAGGCCCTCGATGGCCAGTGGAGCGCCGAACACGCTGCCCACATAGCGTGAGTAAAGCGACCAGTTCATGCCGAACTGGAACTCCTGGACGATCCCGGTGACCACGCCGATGGCGAAGTTGATGAGGAACAGCCGGCGCCAGAAGCGGGTCATGTGGTTCCACTTCTCGTGTGCCGCCATGTCGTCTCGGGTCCTGTACGCGGCCGTCTGCATGATCGCCAGCAGCAGGGCAAGGCCGATGGTGAGCGGGACGAACATGAAATGGAAGATCGTGGTGATCCCAAACTGCCAGCGTGAGAGGTCCAAGGTCATCGACATGATCCAACCAACCCCGGTTCGAGCGCGTTAGGGTCAAAGGTCCCTTTGCCCTCACACTCGAGGCCGTGGCTTTGCCGTGTCGAGACTCGCCCACCTCGATGGTGCGCATCGGTTGGGCCTGCGGTGGCAGGTTTGTCGTGCTTCACGGCCGTGCCGCTCTTGTGACCTGGGCGTGCATCCCGTAGCCTGGCACTACGAGTCCCCTAGTCCTGGAGCACTTGTATGGCTGAGAGCAGGTTCTCCTTCATCGGTCGTGACATGGCCGTCGACCTCGGCACAGCGAACACGCTTGTGTACGTCCGCGGCCGTGGGATCGTGCTCAACGAGCCGTCGGTCGTGGCAATCAACGTCAAGGACGGCCATCCGCTCGCCGTCGGCGTCGAGGCCAAGCGGATGATCGGAAGGACCCCGAGCAACATCCAGGCGATCCGACCCCTGAAGGACGGTGTGATCGCCGACTTCGAGATCTGCGAGATGATGCTGCGCTACTTCATCCGCCGGGTGCACCCGCATCGTTTCTCCAAGCCGCGCATGGTGATCTGCGTACCTTCGGGTATCACCGGGGTCGAGAAGCGCGCCGTGCAGGAAGCCGCCGAGTATGCGGGTGCTCGCAAGGCCTACATCATCGAGGAGCCGATGGCGGCCGCAATCGGCGCAGGCCTGCCCATCCACGAGCCGACCGGCAACATGGTGATCGACATCGGCGGTGGCACGACAGAGGTCGCGGTGATATCCCTCGGGGGCATCGTCGTCAGCCAGTCGATCCGGATCGGTGGCGACGAGCTCGACGAGGCGATCATCTCGTTCGTCAAGAAGGAGTACAGCCTCGCCCTGGGTGAGCGGACGGCCGAAGAGATCAAGATCGCTCTCGGGTCGGCCTACGAGCTCGAGGAAGAGCTTCACGCCGAGATCCGCGGTCGTGACCTCGTGACTGGCCTTCCGAAGACCGTCGTCACAACAACCGAGGAGATCCGCAAGGCCATCGAGGAGCCGGTGTCGGCCATCGTCGATGCCGTCAAGGTCACGCTCGACCGCACGCCGCCCGAGCTGGCGGCGGACATCATGGAGCAAGGCATCGTGCTCACCGGTGGCGGCGCGCTCCTGCACGGGCTCGAGAACAGGCTGCAGGCGGAGACGCACATGCCGATCGTCGTCGCTCCTGACCCCCTCAACTGTGTCGCGCTCGGCAGTGGCATGTGTCTCGAGGAGTTCGAGGCGCTCAAGCAGGTCCTCAACTCCTCGACCAACCGCTGACCTTCGGGGGTCGCGGTGGCCGCCTCTCGCCGCAACACGAGCCAGCGCCTCACGCTGGTCATCTTGGTTCTCGTCTCGATCACGCTCGTCACGATCACCTACCGGGGCGGGGCGCGCCACGTGATCAGCTCGGTCCGAAACGGCGCGGGGGACGCTCTGGCACCTGTCCAGCGTGGCGTTGCCGCCGTCCTGCACCCGATCGGCAACCTCTTCGCCGGCATGGCGGGCTACGGCGGCGCACTCGGCGAGAACCAACGGCTCCAGGTCGAGGTTGGCCAGCTCCGTCGCCAGCTCATCGAGGCTCAGCAGGCTCAGGAGCAACTTGACCAGCTGCTATCGGAGCAGAACCTTCCCTTCGCAGATGGAATCCCCGAAGTGCTGGGACAGATGATCTCCTCCCCGTCGTCCAACTTCGACCTCACAGTCGAGATCGACCGCGGCACCTCGAACGGCGTCGGCGTCGGGATGCCCGTCGTGTCCGGAGCCGGGCTGGTCGGCTCGGTCGTCTCGGCCGGACAGCACACGGCCGTTGTCCAGTTGCTGACCGATCCGAGGTCTCTGGTCGGGGTCCGTTTCGGGAACGGGATCGTGGCCGTGGCCCAGGGTCAGGGCGAAGGCGATCCGCTGCAGCTGCAGTACGTCCCCGAGACGAGCGTCACCTATCCCGGCGCACCGGTGGTCACAAGCGGGCTCGACGTTGCTGCGTACCCCTCGGGCATCCCGGTGGGTACCGTGGCATCAGTGCGGCATACAGGCGGCTCGCTCACGTCCCAGGTTCTCGTGACTCCGCTCGTCAACCTCTCTATTCTCCAGTACGTCGCTGTGCTCCAGTGGCTCCCACCGGCGTGAGGGCGCGGCAGGCGGAGTTGGCCGGCCGAGCACCGAAGGCCGGGATGCAGGCGAAGCGATGACGCTGCGGACCTGGGGCCGGTTCGGGCTCATTGCTCTGGTGGCCGTGTTCGTCCAGGTCGGCATTCTGAACCAGATCGCGGTCGGCGGCGCGCATGCGGACGTGTTCCTGCTCCTGGCGATCTCGGCCGGGCTTGTGGCCGGCCCCCAGCGCGGCGCCGAGATGGCCTTCGCGCTCGGGCTCGTCGCCGATGTCTTGGTGCAGACGCCCTACGGCCTGTCCTCGCTTTGCTACGTGCTGGTGGCCTTCGCCGTCGGTGTGGCAACCGGGGCCATGAACAGGCGGCCGACACTTGGCTTCCAGGTCGCCGCGGCGCTCCTCGGCGGAGTGGGGGGAACACTGCTCTTCGCCGGGCTCGGGACCCTGATCGGTCAGCCGAGCGTGCCTCGGCACCAGCTCGTGATCATCGTGGCGGTGGTCGCCGCGGGCTGCGTGCTTCTCGCCAACCTCGCATGCCGGCTGCTCGAGTGGGCCGTTGCCGTCGCGCCGGGCGCTCATCATGATGCGGGCATCTTCGCGAGCGGGAGCGCGAGGTGAGCGCGGCAGGCAGAGGCGGATCGGAGCCGCCGGAGCGGTACCGGGACCCCCGGGACCCCCGCCTGTCCCGGGATCCACGAAGTCCCACTCGGGCCCGTTCGCCCAAGCCCGTGCAGGCGCCGTACTTCCCCGCGGACGACGAGGGTGACCGGCACAGGACCAGGGTCGTGGGCTCGAGCCCGCTCAAGCGCATCGAGGAGGAGGAGCGCGAGCAGCTACGCAGGCAGGAGAGCGCTCGCTACGGCCTTCGGCTCACGATCATGGGCCTGGTCGTGCTCGTGGCCTTCTCCGCCGTGGTGGTCCGCCTCTGGTCGCTCCAGGTCATGCACAGCACCCAGTACCGCAACGCCGCTCTCGTCTACCAGCAGAAGACGGTGCCGGTCCCGCCTGCGCGCGGCCTGATCATCGCCCGCGGAGGACAGGTCCTCGTGGGCGACCAGGTGCTCCCGGTGGTCACGCTCAGCCGCGCAACGGCGACTCAGGCGGTCATCGGGCGTTTGGCGGCTCTGCTCGGCGAGAGCGTCGCCCAGGTGGTCACGGCGCTCGAGAACCCCCAGGCGAGCGTCTACCAGCCCGTGCCGATAGCGATCGGGGTCCCGCAGTCGACCATCGTCTATCTGTCAGAGCACGAGAACATGTTCCCGGGGGTCGCCGTCGCCTTCACCGCTGAGCGGACCTATCCGGACGGGGACACCGCCGCCCAAGTGCTCGGCTACACGGGCGACATCGACGAGGCCGAGCTGCATGCGTTGGCCAAGTACGGCTACACCGCTAACGACGTGATCGGTCAATCCGGCGTAGAGGCAACCGACGAGCTGTGGCTGCGGGGTCAGCCTGGCTCGCAGGTCATCAAGGTCGACGCCCTCGGCAACCCCGTCGAGACCGTGAAGACCACGGCGCCGGTAAGCGGCGACGACGTCGTACTCAACATCGACCTAAGTCTGCAACAAATTGTCGAGCAGGCTCTGACCAGCCGGATCGCATACCTTCAGTCAACTGGCTTGCCGGCTGACTCCGGCGCGGCCGTGGTTCTTGATCCAGAAACCGGGGCCGTTCTCGCCATGGCCTCGGTGCCCACCTACAACCCGTCCTGGTGGGTGGGAGGCATCTCCGACCAACACTACGAGCTCCTGACGAGCAAGGCGGACCACGACCCCCTGATCAACCGCGCGATCCAGGGGAGCTGGGCTCCCGGTTCGACGTTCAAGCTCGCGACCGCGACCGCGGCGTTGAACGACGGATTGCTGGCCAGCCTCGGGGGCTACATCAACGACCCCGGCTACTACCAGATCGGCCCACCTTGCAGCGGAGAGTGCACCTACTACGACAACACGAACAACGGCCAGCACGAGGCAGGCCAAGGCTACATCCCAATCACCACGGCGCTCACGGCCTCCGACGACGTGTTCTTCTACACCCTCGGTGCCGACTACTGGTACGACTCGGCGACCTACGGCCAGACGCCCATCCAGGACGTCGCAGAGAGGTACGGCTTCGGGCAGCTCACCGGAGTCGACCTCCCCGGCGAGTACGTCGGCCAGGTCGACAGCCCGCACTTGCGCGATGTTCAGCACTCCTTGGCCCCGCAGGACTTCCCCAGCTCCTACTACGGCGTCGGTGACAACATCGAGATGGCCTTCGGACAAGGTGAGACACTCGTCACCCCGCTGCAGGAGGCGGTGGCGTACGGCACCTTCGCGACAGGCGGCACTCGCTACGCCCCGCAGGTGGTGAACTCGATCGTCTCGCCGACCGGCAAGGTCGTAAAGCGATTCAAGCCGCGTGTCGTGGCTCACGTCTCGCTGCCCGCGGATACCTACGCACAGATCCTGACCGGCCTCGAGGGCGCCATCTACGACCCGAACGGTACCGCTTACGCCACCTTCCAGGGCTACAGCGGCATCCCGCTCGCAGGCAAGACCGGTACGGCCACGGAGAGCGCGGTCAACGGCGTGCAGCCCACGGCCTGGTTCGTCGCCTTCGGGCCGACGACGGGCACTCCGCGCTACGTCGTCGCCGTCGTGATCGACCAGGCCGGCTACGGAGCGGCAGCAGCCGCGCCGGTCGCCCGGCAGATCTTCACTTACCTGACTGCCCACCCGATCGGCGCCCCGGACCTCCGTCCCCCGGCGAACGCCCCCTGATCCTGGCCGCAGGGGCACCTCGGGCGCCCCTGCCGGGCCCGGGCTGCTCCCCGGCCGAGGCCGAGCGGCCGCGTCGCTGGCCCCGGGCGGACCCGGTGAAGGACTAAACTGCTGCTCAGGATGACGACGTCAAGGGCCTTCACACAGCCAAATTCGGCCGCCACGGCGGTTTCGGTCGCTGTTGCGGTCGTAACTTGCAACGTCCTTCTCGCTGCCACCGAACGTGCCGTCTCCCCATCCTTCGCGGGGCCCCGCGGACGAGACGACAAAGAACGTGTTCTCGCTTTCAATCTCGGCGACCTGTCCGAGCGCACCGGAGAGGCAACTCCCAGCGGCGCTGCTCGAGGGATGCCACCCGCGCCGACCGCTGGCGCGACCTTTAGAAGGGATCTCCCCGATGTTGGATCCGACGGCCGGCCACCCGGCGTCTGTACCGGACGCGCCCGAACGCGCGACCGACGCGCCCGAGGCGCCGAGCAGTGCGCGCAAATCCGAGTTGGCCTCCCCGTTTGCCGGCGCCGCAAGCGCGACGGTGGTGCCGCCAAGGCCGAAGATCGGCGACAGCCGACCGGCACCGCCTGTGCCCAAGGTGCCCGAGGCTGCTCAGCCACGGTCGGGTAGCGGGCGAAGAGGGCAGCCTCCCGCCTCGAGCCAACAGCCCGAGCCCCAGCGCACCAGGGAGGGCGGCACCGTGGGCCCCGCGGCCGGCACGGGCACATCGGGCGGTGGTTCCTCACGACGCCGGCGCGGTCGCCGGGGCCGCTCACGCGCTTCGGCGAGCGGCATCGGTTCGAACGCCGCTGACGCTGAAGCGAATACGGCGGGCCTCGACGACTCCGCGGCGGACACGGGCGCGGGGCCTGTTCGCGCGGCCACGGCTCGAGCACACCGAGCCAGGGGGGGCGAGAAGCTTGGTGAGCTGGCCGCGCCGCCACGGCGTGTCTCCGCGGTAGCGGGCGTCGGCACATCCACCCAGCCTGCGTCTTCCCAGGGCCCGGCAGCCCCGGATGGCGCTCAGGTCCAACGGCCGGGTCGCGACCGGCGTGGCCGGCTGGTCGGTCGCTACCTCATGTGCGTGCACGTGGAGCTTGGAGCGACCCACATCGCGGTTCTCGAAGGTCGGGCGCTCATCGAGCACTTCGTGGCCCGTCCCCAGGACGACGCGAACCAGATCGTCGGCAACATCTACCGCGGGCGAGTGAAGAACGTGCTACCGGGTATGGAAGCGGCCTTCGTCGACATCGGGACTCCGAAGAACGCGGTCCTCTACTGGGGTGACGTCGCCTACGAACGCGACGACGTCGAGCGGCAGGCCGGCGCTGACCGGATCGAGCACCTGCTCCGGCCGGGCCAGACCATCGTCTGCCAAGTCACGAAGAACCCGATCGGGATGAAGGGTGCCCGACTGACCCAGGAGGTGTCGATCCCGGGCCGTTTCGTCGTGTTGGTGCCCGAGTCCACGACCTATGGGATCTCACGGCGTCTCGACGACAGTGAGCGCCGCAGGCTGCGACGGATCCTCGACGAGGTCCGCCCGGAGGGCCATGGCCTCATCGTGCGAACGGCGGCGGCCGGAGCCAGTGCCGAGGACCTCCGCCGCGACGTCGAACAGCTCGTCGGCCGCTGGCGGGAGATCGACGAACGGACCCGCAAGTTGCCTGCGCCGGCGCTGTTGTACTCCGAGCCGCACATGGCCGTGCGGATCATCCGCGAAGAGCTCACCGATGAGCACCGGTCCGTGCTCATAGACGACCCCGAACTGTTCGTGATCGTGCGCGACTACGTCTCCCAGTTCAACCCCGAGCTTGCCGAGCGCGTCGAGCTGTACGACCTCTCCACTGAAGCGCTCCCGCTCTTCGAGCGGCACCATGTGCACGAGCAGCTCCACAAGGCGCTCGACCGCAAGGTATGGCTCCCTTCGGGAGGATCGCTCATCATCGAACGGACCGAAGCGCTCACCGTCATCGACGTCAACACCGGCAAGAACGTCGGCTCCTCGAGCCTGGAGGAGACCGTCTTCGAGAACAACCTGGAGGCCGCCGAGGAGATCGCCCGCCAGCTGCGCCTGCGCGACATCGGCGGAATAATCGTGATCGACTTCGTCGACATGGAGCTCAAGGCGAACCGTACCTCGGTCCTGGCGGCGTTCAAGGCGGCCCTGGCGCGCGACAAGACACCCACGCAGGTCTATGAGATCTCCGACCTCGGCCTTGTCGAGATGACGCGAAAGCGCGTCGGTGAAGGCCTTGTCGAGGCTCTGTCGGAGACGTGTCCCACCTGCAGCGGACGGGGGATCGTCTTCCCGGACCAGCACTCGTGACCCCTGCGCTATCGTTGCCGGCATATGTACGCAGTGATTGACGCAGGCGGCAAGCAGGCGCGTGTCCAGGTGGGCGAACGGCTCGAGGTCGAGTTGCTGAGCGCCGGCCCGGGTGACGAGGTGAGCTTCGTGCCCAAGCTCGTGGTCGACGGCGACCGGATCGTGACCGAGCGCGACCCGCTCGAAGCCTCGAGCGTCACCGGTCGCGTGATCGGTCTTGCGAAGGGGCCGAAGATCGTCGGGTTCACCTACAAGGCCAAGGCGCGAGGGCGCCGCCGCTACGGGCATCGCCAGCGGTACACCACTGTCGAGATCACGGCAATCGACTTCCCCGGCGGCGCGACCGACGACAAGGTGCCGCAGGCGCCGCCAGGCCCGGAGGAAGACTCCGCCACGGCGACCGAGGACTGAAGGAGCAGCTTCATGTCAAAGACCAAAGGCGGGGGTTCCACCCGCAACGGCCGCGACTCGAACGCCCAACGCCTCGGCGTGAAGGTCTTCGACGGCACGGCGATCAGCGCCGGCACCATTGTCGTGCGTCAGCGTGGCACGCATTTTCACCCTGGCCACAATGTCGGCCGCGGTCGCGATGACACGTTGTTCGCCAAGGCCGACGGCAAGGTGAAGTTCGGCTCGCGCCACGGGCGTCGTCTCGTGGACGTCGTACCGGTCGAGGACTGACGCCCGGCCGCAGATGGTCGGCACTCCCGGCAAGGGGTCGTTGCTCGTCGCGTCGCCGACCCTTGCCGACCCGAACTTCTTCCGCAGCGTCATCTTCCTTCTCGCCCACGACGACGATGACGGGACGCTCGGCGTGGTGCTCAACCGTCCGAGCCCCATCCCCGTCGACGAGATCGTCCCGGAGTGGGGAGCTCTGGCGGCCGCGCCCTCGGTGCTCTTCATCGGAGGCCCGGTCCAGCCGAGCGCGGCGATCTGCATCGGGCGCACCGAGCTCCCGGAGGCTGCCGAAGCTGCTGGGTTCGCGCCGCTGTTCGGCGCTCTCGGCACGGTCGACCTGCATGAGGACCCTGCCGACGTCCCGGTGCCGTTGGCCGAGGTCCGCGTTTTCACCGGCTATGCGGGCTGGGGGCCCGGCCAGCTTGCCCATGAGATCGGGTCGGGATCTTGGCATGTGCTCGAGGGCTACCCGAAGGACGTTCTTTCGGGCGATCCCGAAGGGCTGTGGTCCCGGGTCCTCCGCCGTCAGGGCGGATGGCTCGCGGTGCTCGCGCTCTACCCGGCTGACCTGGCGTCGAACTGAACCCGCCGTGCGGTTCTGGGTGGCCTCGACCCGCCTGCTCGAGTTCGAGGGCGCGCCTGTGGGTCGCGCCGGGCGAAGCTGAGGGGCTGGGCATGGCATCGGCCTTCGTCGACGAGTCTCAGGTCCACGTGAAGGGCGGCAACGGGGGTGCCGGCGCGGTCTCGTTCCGCCGGGAGGCGCACGTCTCCCGAGGAGGTCCTGACGGAGGAGACGGCGGCCACGGCGGAAGTGTCTACCTCGAGGCCACGACGAATCTCGCCTCGCTGCTCTCCTTTGTCGACCATCCGCACCGTCGTGCCGGCGACGGAGGCCACGGAGGCGGCAAGAAACGGCACGGTCGCAACGGCGCCGATCTCGTCGTGCCCGTCCCGGTCGGCACGATCGCCCGCCATCACAACGGCGACGTGCTCGCCGACCTCACCTGCGACGGTGACCGCTACCTGGCGGCAGCGGGCGGGAGGGGCGGGCGAGGCAATGCCCGTTTCCTTAGCAATCGGTTGCGCGCACCCGCCTTCGCGGAGCAAGCCGAGCTCGGCGAGGAGCACTGGTTGAGCCTCGAGCTGGAGCTGATGGCGGACGTCGCGCTTGTCGGGTTTCCGAACGCCGGCAAGTCCACACTCGTGTCGAGGATCTCCGCGGCGAAGCCGAAGATCGCCGACTACCCCTTCACGACACTCGAACCCCACCTCGGCGTCGTGCGTGTCGCAGGCATGAGCCGACAGGATGCCGACGCCGTCGAGTTCGTCGTCGCCGATATCCCAGGCCTGATCGAGGGGGCATCAGAAGGACGCGGCCTCGGGCACAAGTTCCTTCGCCATGTGGAACGCGCCCGGGTGCTGCTCATCCTTGCCGACCTCGGAGAGGACGAGGGGCGGTTACCCTCCGAGCAGGTTCCGGTCCTTCTCGAGGAGCTTCGCCGGTATCGCCCCGAGCTGCTCGAGCGACCGAGGCTCGTCGTCGGCTCGAGAGCGGATCTACGCCCGGCTCAGGCGGCCTGTGAACTGGCCAACCCCGGTGGGCTCGACCTCGAGATCTCCGCGGTGACCGGCGCCGGCCTGCCGCAACTCCTCGGCCGGCTGGCCGCCCTGGTCGAGAAGGCCCGCGCCGAGGCGCCGCTGCCCCGCCAGGCGACCGTCGTGCACCGCCCCGAGCCCGAGGGCGTCACGGTGAACCGGGACGGCTCGGTGTTCGTCGTGGCAGGCCGGCAGGCGGCGCGAGCGGTGGCGGTCTCCGATCTCACCAACCCGGACGCGCTCGAGCACGTTCATCGCCGTCTGAAGCGGATCGGCGTCGACCGTGCTCTCACTCGAGCCGGGGCGCGCGACGGCGACACGGTTCGCATCGGCGAGCTCAGCTTCACCTACGAGTCGGAGCGCTGAGCGCGGTGATAGTCATTGCGAAGATCGGCACGACCTCGGTGACCGCGGCCGACGGCCGTGTGGACACTGCTGCGGTCGGCAAGTTCTGCAGCGAGGTCGCCGGCTTGCGTCGTGACGGCCACACGGTCGCGGTCGTCACCTCGGGCGCCGTCACCGCCGGCGCCGCAGCCCTCACGCGACTCGGCGGGCACAGGACCGACCCGATGACGCTGCAGGCCCTGTCGGCCATCGGCCAGCCCCGGCTCATGCGCGTCTACGAGGACGCTCTGGCGGCCGAGGGCCTGCTCGCCGGCCAGGTGCTGCTGGCTCCACTCGATTTCGCCCACCGCCAGCGCTACCTGCATGCCCGTGACACGTTCTCGCGCCTGCTCGAGCTCGGTGTCGTCCCGATCGTGAACGAGAACGACGCCATTGCCGACGACGAGATCCGTTTCGGGGACAACGACAGGTTGGCAGCTCTCGTCGCACATCTCCTACGGGCGGACCTCCTGGTGCTTTTGACCGACACGGCCGGCCTGCTCAGCGCAGACCCGCGACACAACGCGGAGGCGACGCTGATCGAGGAGGTCACCGAGATCGACCGTGAGCTCGAGCGCGTGGCAGGCGGCGCGGCGAGCCTCGTGAGCCGGGGCGGCATGTCCTCGAAACTCGCCGCCGCGAAGATGGCTGTGTGGTCCGGCTCCCGGGTCGTGATCGCCTCGGCCCGCCGGCCAGGCGTCCTGGCGAGCGCGGTCGCGGGCCAGCCCGGAGTGGGGACGATCTTCTTGCCGCAACGGCGAACGCTCGGCGCCAGAAAGCTCTGGATCGCCTTCGCACTGCGTCCGGCTGGCAGGATCGTCGTCGACGAGGGAGCCAGGTGCGCAATCGTCCAACGGGGCAAGTCCTTGCTGCCGGCAGGGGTCGTGGCCGTGGAGGGCCTGTTCGAAGCCGAGGACGCCGTCGAGATCGTCGGCGCGGACAGGGTGATGTTCGCCAAGGGGATCGTCCGGCTGGCTGCGGCGAGGGCGTCTGAGTGGGTCGGGCGGCAAACCGGTGAGCTCGCCGACGACCTCCCGCACGAGGTTGTTCACCGAGACGACCTCGTCGTGCTCTAGCCTGTGGAGCCTTGTCGAGTTGATTGGGAGGTCGTTGCCGTGTCCGATCGATTCGTGGCGACCGACGCCGATGGCCTGCAGCACCACGAGGGCTATCGCAGGCGCTGGCCGTTGCCCGTTCGCGAGGCGGACGGTTGGCAGCCGGGTGACGTCGTCGAGCCTGATGACCACGGCACACCGGTTGTCCTCGACGCGGGCCAGCTTCTCGGCCAGCTCGGCGAGTGCGTCTTCGTCGCCGAGCCGGTGGGTGAAGCCGGCGGGGCACGCCTCGTTGCCGGCACCTCCTGGTCGGAGCACACCGCGGCGATGTTCGCGCTCGACTGTGTCGAGCACATCCTGGAGATCGTCCCCGGCAGCGCCGACGCAGAGCTTCCAGGCGGCGGGACCCTCGGGGCGATAATTGCCTCAGCCCGCCAGTACCTCGCGACCGGCGCCGGCACCGAGGCCCACAAGCTTGGGTTCGTCTCGCGGATTGCAGCCGCCCGGCGGCTCCGGCGCGAAAGCACTGCAATCGGCGATGCTGCCTTCACGGCTGCGGCGCAGGCCGAAGGACAGGGCGTCGACATCTTGAGCGACCCGGCCTGGGAGACGCTTGCCGCGGCACGTGACGGCGTTCTGGCGGCGGTCGAGGCCGTCCGGCATGTCGCGCTCCCGTTTCTTGTCGACCGTGAGACTCGCAGGTACGAGGCGCTCGAGGAGCACAAGGTGGCCGAGGTCGAGCAGGTGGACACGCCTTGGGGCCGATTTGCCGTCGGCGGTGGGGGACCGAGGTATGCACCGTCTTGGGTCGCGGCACGCGACGCGGCTGAGCGCTCTCGCCAGGCGGCTGCCGACTTGAACGGTCCGGCGGCGGGCGAGGCCGAACAGTCGTGGCAGATCGGGCGGCTCCTAGAGCGGCTCGGCGCCGGGTAGCCCCAGGTGTCCCGCAGGTAACCTGGGTCCATGTCGGCCATCCCGCTGCCCGAGCTCGGTCGGCGCGCCAAGGCGGCCGCCCGGTTGCTTGCGCCGGTCTTGTCCTCGGCGAAGGACGAGGCACTCGTGTTGGCCGCCGATTGCCTGGCCGAACGGTCCGACGAGATCCTGAGCGCGAACGCGAGCGACGTCGCCCGATGCCTCGAGGCGGGCGCCTCGACGACAGTGGTCGACCGGCTCCGGCTCTCCGAGACGCGGGTCGCTCTCATGGCGGACGGGCTCCGCTCGGTAGCGACGCTGCCCGATCCCGTCGGTGAGGTCGTCGAAGGCTTCGTCCGGCCGAACGGGCTCCGGGTCGAGCGTGTGCGCGTCCCGCTCGGAGTAGTGGGGATCATCTACGAGAACCGCCCGAACGTCACCGCCGACGCCGCCGGCCTGTGCCTGAAGTCTGGCAACGCCGTGTTGCTGCGGGGATCGGCGGGAGCTCTCGAGTCCAATCGCGTCATCGCCTCGTCGCTTCGCCAGGCGATCTCCAAGGCCGGGCTGCCGGCGGACGCCGTCCAGCTCGTGGAGGACACGGCGCACGCGACGGCCGAGGAATTCGTCCGGCTGCGTGGTGTCATCGACTGTCTGATCCCACGGGGCGGCCCGGCGCTGCTCTCGATGATCATCGAGCACGCCACCGTCCCTTATGTGCTCGACGGGGACGGGAACTGCCATGTCTACGTCGACGCCGCGGCCGATCTCTCCATGGCCGAGCGCATCGTCGTCAATGCCAAGACCCAGCGTCCCAGTGTCTGCAACGCCGCCGAGACCTTGCTCGTACACCAAGATGTCGCGAGCGAATTCCTGCCGCGGATCGGCCGCGCGCTGGAGGGCGTCGTGCTGGCCGCGGACGAGCGTGCAATGCCGTTGCTACCTGGGGCCCGGCCGGCGACGGTGGTGGACTTTGCCACCGAGTTCCTGGCGCTCGAGCTCGCCGTCGGCATCGTGGACGATCTCGATGCTGCGATCTCGCACATAGCCCGGTTCGGCTCGGGGCACTCGGAGGCGATCGTCACCTCGGACCTCGAGGCTGCGACGCGCTTCGTCCGGGAGGTGGATGCGGCTGCCGTGCTCGTCAACGTTTCGACGAGGTTCGTCGACGGCGCGGAGCTCGGGCTCGGCGCCGAGGTCGGCATCTCGACCCAGAAATTGCATGCCAGGGGGCCGATGGGCTTGCGAGAGCTGACCTGCGTCAAGTACGTCGTCTACGGGCAAGGCCATCTGAGGACGTGATGGCCGTCGCTGACAGAGGCGAGCCACGCTTTGGGTCGGTCGAGCAAGTCCGAGAGGGGTTGGCCACGGTGGGCTACCTGGCCGATGACGGCCTGGCGGGGGTGGTGTACCTGGCCGACCGGCTCGCCAAGCCCGTCCTCGTCGAGGGCCCCGCAGGCACCGGCAAGACCGAGCTCGCGAAATCGACGGCGTGCTTCCTCGGGGCTCGGCTCGTTCGCCTCCAGTGTTACGAGGGCCTGGACGAGGCCAAGGCGCTCTACGAGTGGAACTACAAAAAACAGCTGTTGCGCATCCAGGTCGAACGCGGCGCGCAGGACATCGGCGGCACGCGACCTTTGGGATGGGAGTCACTCGAGGAGGACCTGTTCTCCGAAGAGTTCCTGCTGACCCGCCCGCTTCTAGAGGCGATCCGTGCCACCGATCCCGTCGTGCTGCTCGTCGACGAGGTCGACCGTCTCGAGATCGAGACCGAGGCGCTCCTGCTCGAGGTCCTGTCGGACTACCAGGTCTCGATCCCCGAGCTCGGCACGATCCGCGCGAACCAGATACCCCTCGTCTTCCTGACCTCCAACAACACCCGGGACCTCTCGGAAGCCTTGAAGCGGCGCTGCCTGTACCTGCACCTCGACTACCCGTCGCTCGAGCGCGAGCGAGCGATCGTGCTCACCAAGGTCCCCGGCGTGACCGACCAGCTCGCGGACCAGGTCGCGCGGATCGTCCGGTCGTTGCGCTCGCTCGAGTTGAAGAAGCATCCCTCCATCTCCGAGACGATCGACTGGGCCCGGACGCTCGTGCTGCTCGGGATCGAGAGCGTGGATTCGGAGACCGCCCGCGCCACGCTGCACATCCTTCTCAAGCACCGTTCGGACATCGAGGTCGCGGCCAAGGAGCTCGCTGCCGCGGCCGGGCACTGACCACCGGCACCTCCTAGCGGGGTACTTGCCGGTGCTCGAGGTCCTCACCGGGTTCGTGGCCGAGCTGCGCCGAGCCGGTCTTCCCGTGTCGGTGGCAGAAGAGGCCGACGCGGCGGAGGCCATCGGCCACCTACCGCTCGAGGACCGACAAGCGATCAAGTTCGCCCTCGGAGCGACGCTGGTGAAGTCCGCCAATCACTGGCGGGCCTTCGACACCGCCTTCGAGATCTACTTCTCGATGCGGGGACCGCAGTTCTCCGTCGGCCAGGGCGACGCCTTGCCCGGTACCGGCATGGGACCGGTGCCCGGCGAGGCCGAAGGCCGCGTGCCGCCGTCCCCCGACGGCGCGGGGGAGCTCACGCCTGAGCAGATAGCAGCGCTGCTGTTCAGAGCACTCCGCGACGGCGACCAGGTGCTGCTCGGCGCCGTCGCGCGCCTCGCTGTGGCCCGTTACTCGGCGATGGAGTCGGGACGTCCGGTCGGCGGCACGTACTACCTGTACCGGACGCTTCGGAACCTCGACCTGGAAGGCGTACTTGCCCGGCTAGTGGCCGAGGCGCGCGCTCGAGCAGGCGACGAGGTCGGCCCGCCAGACGCCCGGGCAGAAGGCGAGCTCTCGGGCCGGCCGGTGCTGCGAGGGCGACGACCAGGTCGGCTCACCGCTTTGGAGGAGCGACTGCTCGAGGACGAGTACCACGCCCGCATCGAGGAGCTGAAGAAGGAGATCGAGGCCGAGATCAGGCGCCGGCTGGTGGCTGACCGAGGGGCGGAGGCGCTGGCCCGTAGCCTGCGCAGGCCGCTGCCGTCCGAGGTCGAGTTCATGCACGCCACGCGCGATGAGCTGGTGGCGATGCGCAAGGCCATCCAGCCCCTCACCCGCAAGCTGGCGACGCGCCTGGCCCGCAAGCGTCGTCACCTGCGCAGGGGAGCGCTCGACTTCCGCTCGACGATGCGCCATTCCCTCTCTTACGGGGGCGTGCCGGTCGAGCCGCGGTTCAAGCATCCCAGGCAGGCAAAGCCCGAGATCTGGGTCGTCGCCGACATCTCGGGCTCGGTGGCGGCCTTCGCCCGCTTCACCCTGCATCTTGTCTATGCGATCGCGTCACAGTTCTCGAAGGTGCGCAGCTTCGTGTTCGTCGACGGCATCGACGAGGTGACGGGGATCTTCGACCGATCCGAGACGGTGGCCGAGGCGGTGCAGCGGGTCAACCTGGAGGCCGACGTGCTCTGGGTGGACGGTCACTCCGATTACGGGCACGCTCTCACCGTCTTCTACGAGCGGTGGGGCCACGAGATCGGGCCGAAGGCGAGCATCCTGCTGCTCGGCGATGCGCGCAACAACTACCACGCCTCGCAGGCATGGGTCGTCCGCGAGCTTCGCCGCCGCGCGCGAAAGGTGTTCTGGCTGAACCCTGAGCCCCGCTCGTACTGGGGGAGCGGCGACTCGATCATCGAGGAGTACGCCCAGTACTGCGACGCCGCGTACGAGTGCCGCAATCTACGCCAGCTCGAGGCTTTCGTGGACCATCTGACCTGATCTCAGCAGGCATAGTCGGGGTCGAAGGGGTAGTCGTTCTGGCCGGGCGTCTCCTGCAGGAGCCATGCCTTGCCGCCGGCGAACGCATACTTCGCACCGCAGAACGGTGCGAGCCGCGACGGGGGCCAGTAGCCGTAGCTCGATGGGTACGGCGGCGAGGTCCAATAGGCGCCAGCGACCCAGATGGGGACCTGCGGGCCGGGTGGCACATAGCCACCGGTGATCCCCTGCCACTGGACAGAGGTCGAGTAGATGCCCACCGTGAGACTCTGGGATTGCAGGAAGTCGAGCGAGCCCTGGATCGTCAGGGAGTTGAGCACATGGTTGCACGACCAGTACTGGCCTCGGCCGCAGAGGTCGTTCTCGACGTCGAGCCACCACACCGGTGACGAGGCGCCCTGAGAGGTCGCGTGCTGCATCGCGAGCTGAGCCGCGTTGTAGCCGTAGTTGTAGGCGAGGCATTTCGCAAGTGCCGTCCCGGAGAATTCGGCGCATGTCCCCGCGGGTCCGTGCTGGTCGATCGTGTCGGACGACGACGGGGAGTTGAGGAACATGTAGAGGTCGTACGGTGGTGCGCCGTCGGTGCCCTGGGCCTTGGCAGCCCATTTGACCTCCGCCCGCAGGCACGGATTGGGCGCGCCCACCGCCCATCCGTCGACTCCGACGATGGCGACGGTGTAACCGGCGGTCCTGGCGGCATGAGACGGCGGGCCGGGGAGCGCGACCGTCCGAGACGACCCCGGTTCTGTGCACTGGGGCCAGTTGATGTCGTAGCCGAAGGCGCCACGCGGGTAGCGAAGCGGGCCGGCGGGGGCAACGGCCATGGCAGCGACCGAGGTGACGGGGGACGCGGCCGGCGCTCCGGCGAGCGAGCCGTGGGCGGCGGCGTCACCCAGGCTGAGGACGGTGCCGTTCTGCTCGG